>Ga0102956_1000007_pt1 | contig 82501 bp, 80 predicted proteins | sample SalPonF2_A_D2_MG_FD_84515 | JGI IMG/M metagenome (GOLD analysis project Ga0102956, IMG submission 84515) | Salt pond soil microbial communities from South San Francisco under conditions of wetland restoration - Salt Pond MetaG SF2_A_D2_MG ...
CTTGCCTCTAATACTGCTGACCACCGTCAACACGTTATGGATTTGATCAGAAATCACATCAAATGAGCTTATGGGCACCTGCTAAACTAATCCGACCGAAGCCAACAGCCGAGGCAGAAAAGGAGACACTTTCGGGTACACTGACCGTATAGCGATACACAAAATCGCTATATAATCAATATGTTGCCCCTCTTTTTCTGTTCCGACTCTGGCCTCCATCCTTCCTTTCCCGCCTCATCGACTCACCCGGGCCCGGGTGGCGAAATCGGTAGACGCTGCGGACTTAAAATCCGCTGGCCGCAAGGCCGTGCCGGTTCGAGTCCGGCCCCGGGTATTCCCAGCAAAACAATAACTTACAGGCTAGACCAAGGGCATCACGCCAGCCGGAGGGTTTCGGCGTGTAAGCATTATGTAAGCGCACGCAAGGATTTTTTTGCCCCTAACGCCCCTCTAGCCGCTATAGTCGGCTCTGAGTGTTCGGGAGAGGGAGAATGACCACGTCGAAGGGTGTCGCAAGGAAGGCCGGCAGGCAGCTTGCCAAGGGCAAGACCCCGGATCAGCGGTCAGTGGCAGGGTCGGATCTGGAGCAGGCCAGGAGGCCCAAGAAGGCGAAGAAGAGGCGGACCAAAAGGCCTTGAGGCGCGAGCAGGGGGCGGGTTCGACTCCGGGCACCCGGCTAGTTAAATCAAGGTACTACGTTTGACGAGCCGGCTGGGAAAGGGGCCGCCGCACCTTCGGGGAAACGTCAGGGTAGACATTGGGGGACATACGCACTGATGGGAGACACGCCTAAGCCGGACGCGACGCCGGAAGAGTTGCGCAAGAAGTCGAACCGCGAGCTACTCGACGAGCTGTCTCTCCTTCCGGCGGTGGGGTCGAAGCCTTGGAGACTTCGAGAGCTCGTCTTGCAAGTTCGGAACGCCGAGACCAATGAGAGATCCTCAAGGGACGTCATCCGGCTCACTCGATATCTGCTGGTCGTTACAGTCGTCTTGGCCGTTTTGACGGCGGGTCTATGGTGGAGCTCCTAGTGTGTAGGGCGACCCTGACCGGGGCGTCGTGATGGCGGGCGGCGCGTTCGAGAGTATCGTGATCGGGCTAGCCAGGATTTTGTTTGGCTGGGCGGCCGACGGCACGCTTAAACGCGACAACAGACGGCTGCGTGAGGCAATCAACCAGCGCCCGAATGCGGAGTTGGCCCACGTTCCCGGGGGAGCGGTTGTGTATGTTGAAAGCGGCCCCGACAACGACACGAGCACCTATTTCTGCCCGCGCTGCTGGAATGAGCAGCATTGGCAACCGCTTCAGCCCGCCGCTAGCGAATATGACGGCCGATACAGATGCCCTGGCTGCGATCGATGGTTTCATGTGATGCCGAACAAGCCTTTGCCTCCGGGCAGGCGGCGTAGAAGTGGCTGGATGACGATGTAGGCTGTCCCGGCGGCCGCCGGTTTCCCGATGGACTCACACCGGAACCGATCTGAGGGAGCGATTTATGAGAGTATTTATCAGTTGGTCCGGGAATACGAGCAAGCACGTAGCACGTGCTCTCAGAGAATGGCTCCCCAATGTGCTGCAGGCCGTTGAACCATGGATGTCAGAGGAAGATATTAAGGCCGGTATCCGCTGGGATACCGAGGTACGAAGCAAGTTGGAAGAATCGCATTTCGGAATCCTGTGCCTCACTCCTGACAACCTCAATGCCCCTTGGCTTTTGTTCGAGGCCGGAGCCTTGGCAAAAACGGTCGATGGCACCTACGTATGCCCGTACTTGGTCGGTCTGAAAAAGGCCGATTTGTCGGGCCCGTTGACCCAATTTCAAGCCAAGTCGGCTACGGAACAGGAAACGTTACAGCTTGTAGAAAGTATAAATTCCGCCTTGAAAGATAAGGAACTTTCCGCGTCGAGGGTAACGACAACCTTCAGTCGGTGGTGGCCGGATTTGAAGAAAGCGCTAGAGAGCGCACCACCTTCGACTGCTCCGGAGCCGACACGTACGGCAGATGAAATGATAGCGGAACTCCTCACAACGACGCGGGAGATGCAAAGGGCGTTGAATGCGTTGAGCCCCGCTATCGGCGGCCCGTACGGACTACCATTGAGGCCCACCGGCGGAATTGATGCTACCCAGGCACTTTCAGGGCAGCAGATCTTAGAGAGCATGCTGAAGTCTAGAATGACGGGCGACCGACTAGGCCCGCAACATTTGGTTGGCTTTCCGGCCGGAGAGAGTCAGAGAACGGACGAGGCGCCCCCAGAGCCGGATAATTCATCACCCGCCGATGACGAGCCCGAATCCGGTTGACAGGAATTGCGGGCCATCCGTGGCCCCTGAGCCGGTTCAGTCCACTTTGTCTGAGTCCGCGAGTTGCTGCCTCCGCTCTTCGCGCTCACGGATGAACGGCGCCGGGTCCATGAACGGTTCCTCGGCCGTCGCTCCAAGAAGCGCGCAGCCGACCGCGAGAAGTTCGCGGATGGCCTGCATATCGGCGGGATTGGCGAGCTCATCGTCCATGCAGAAATCGGCCACGCGTTCAACGGCCCGCGCCGTCAGCCGAGGGGTGAAGGCGTAGGTCTGGTTACCGATCCTCACGGCCTTGCTCTCGGAAAGGCCCTGGAGGCTGGCGAAGGTGTCCACGTTGGCAAGGCTCATGCTCGCACCTCCTTTCCCGCAAGCCGCTCCTGAAAGTCTGCAACCTTTCTAAGCTGCTTCGGTGTCAGGCGACACAGCTTGTTCAGTATCTCCACGTCGTCCCGTGACAGTTCGCCAACCGGGATGTCGTTCAGTTCTTCGTTCGCGTCCATCGTCTTTCTCCGTAGGCGGCCGGGGTGTGGTAACTGCTCAACGAGACAGCCGACGTATTCCCCCTGCGGGTGTTGTATTTCGCCGCACCCCGGCCAAAGCACGGAAAAACCCCGCTGACGGGCGGGGCTTCCGCGTTGAGGGCTTACCAGGCCCATGACCAAAGTATAGGAAACGCCTAAACGTTTGTCCATGTCTAATTTTCCTTTAGCGGGCTATTCGTTAAATATGGCCTCATCGGGCAGTGACAGAAGGCAAAAGGCCGATTTCTGGAAAATTGGCCGCGATCTCTCGGCCTGGAACCCAAGTACCACTCAATAGTCGGACTCAGTAATTTGCACTAAAAAAGGCCAATTTGGGCCTTTATCAGTCGCCCCGGTGACGTTCTCCCCGATTGCGCCGGCAGTTTAGAACTGGACTAAAGTGGCGTTTCCGGGTCCTGGATCCGCAGGAGGATCAGGGCGATGAGACGTTGCAGATTCAGCGAAGAGCAGATCACCTACGCGCTGCGCCAGCACGAGGCGGGCACGCCGGCGGCGGATGTGTGCCGCCGGTTGGGGGTGAGCGAGGCGACCTTTTACCAGTGGAAGAAGAAGTACGCGCACCTGGGGGTGGCCGAGCTTCGCGAGCTACGCCAGTTGCGGGAGGAGAACAGCCGGCTCAAGCGCCTGGTCGCCGATCTCACGCTGGACAAGCACATCCTCACCGACGTGTTAAAAAAAAAGACATGAGGCCTGCACGCCGCCGTGAGCTCAGCGAGTGGATCCGGGATCACTACGGCGTGAGCGTCGAGCGCGCCTGCGCCTTGGGCCAATACTCGCGATCGGCCTATTACCGCCGCAGCCGGGCCCGGGACCAGTCGGCGTTGCGGGCGCGGATCCGCGAGCTGGCGCTCGCGCGGCCGCGCTTCGGCTACCTGCGCATCCACGTGCTGCTGCGCCGCGAGGGCTGGCCGGTCAACCACAAGCGGGTGCATCGGCTGTACTGCCTGGAGGGGCTGCAGCTGCGCCGGCGGGTACGGCGGCGCAAGCACTGCGCCCTGCACCGCGGGCCGGTCCCGGTGGCCACGGGGGCCCATGAGCGCTGGAGCATGGATTTCGTCCATGACCAGCTCCTGGACGGGCGGGCGATCCGGGTGCTCACCGTGGTTGATCAGTGGAGTCGCCAGTGCCCATTACTGGAGCCGCGCAGCAGCTTCTCCGGCCAGGCGGTGGCCGAGGTGCTCGAGCGCTGGGTCGCCGTCCATGGCGCACCCCGGTCGATCACCTGCGACCACGGCACCGAGTTCACCTCGCGAGCCCTGGAGGACTGGGCCTGGCGCCGCGGGGTCAAGCTCGACTTCACGCGCCCGGGCAAACCTACCGACAACGGGCACATCGAGAGCTTCAACGGGCGCTTTCGCGACGAGTGCCTGAACGTGAATCAGTTCTACACGCTCGATCATGCGCGGGCCTGCTGCGAGGCCTGGCGCCGGGACTACAATCAGCTCCGACCCCACAGCGCGCTCGGTCACCTGACCCCGAGCGAGTACGCACGCGATGGTCAGGCCACACCGACCCAGGAGGGCGCCATTTCCCAGTTATGAACTGTCCCTCAATGGGGAGAACGTCAGGTGCCAGAAAGCTCTACCTACAAACTGGCTGCGAGATGGGGAAGCTTACGCCGGCAGGGTAGGGACGGGTCAGGTGCGTTAGCTCGATAAACTGCCTGCGATTGACGTGTAATTAGCTGATAAGCGATCTATAGACTTTGATTAACGTATACTCGGTAAGTCCGAAAGTGGGGAGTAAATATGGAGAATGACCCAGAAGAAGAGGCGCGGAGGATCCAGTCTGAATCACTACCGTTGGCGGCAAAGACGTTTCTAGGGTTGACGCTCGGGGATGAAGAACTACCGCTTGACGAATTGATGATGAAATCACTAAAGCTGTTACCAGAGGGCAGAATTAAAAAAAAGAAAGATATTAGAATCCTTCAGTCCGTTGACATTCTTTTGAGAGACTTACCGTCTGACTCATCTTTAAGGGACGAAATACGTCGCGTATACAACGATGCGGTTTCAAGAATGGTTTGATAGCTCCAATGTTTAGAGATGGAAAATGAATAAGGAACAAATTCGTTCTGTCTTGCTTGAAGTTATCCGTGAACAGACGCCGCGAGACTGGAGCCGAAGCAGCATGCAGGCCCAGCAAATCGTTAGCGAAGCCTCGCGACGGCTCACGATAAGCGCAGACATTGAGGATTCCCAAGCATTGCTAACCGAGTGGCATGAGTTATTCCGAACGGGATATATGGCCTGGGGTAAAGACATAAACAACATCAGTTATCCATTTTGCCATCCCACCCAGCACCTAATTCGCGCTTTGGAAGATATGAGCCGTGATCCCGTGAATCCCGATGGTTATCTCAGACATCTTAGGGAGATGGGAAAGCCAGGGACGCTGGTGGAATCATATATACGAGAGGCCTTGTCTTGCTATAACAATGGTGCTTGCAGAGCTGCGGCCGTAATGCTTGGGGCTGCCTCGGAAGCAATGATTCTTGAGGTTCGCGATCAAGCCATCCAATGTGCGAGGAGAGAAGGCGAGCAACTTACTAAAAAGATCAAAGACTGGAAAATTAAGGAAGTTAACACAGCGTTAAAGCAATACCTTGATTCTAAAAGGCCCCAAATGCCCTTGAAACTCAGAGACGAATATGATGCGTATTGGTCGGCTTTTACGCAGCAAATAAGAGCAAGTCGAAACGACGCCGGACACCCAACCAACATTGAACCAATAACGCGTGAAACCGCCCATGCATCATTTTTAATGTTCCCAGAATTGGCGAAATTGGCGAAGAAGCTGGGGGAGCTTTTAATGGCAGAGTAAGTTCATTAGAAATTGCCGTTCAGAATGTCCCAATGCACCCCTGATACAGGACTTAAGCCTCGGCAGCGGATAATTCATTAGCAATCAGGCGACGCCTCGACAGGCGGCCCCAAGTCGCAACGCTTTTGCTTTCTGTTCGGACTCTCTGGCGAGAGGCTCAATCATCTCGTTATAAACCTCTTTCTCTTGTTCGCTCAGGCCGTTGAGGATGTCGGTTATATCTTGCTGGGCCATAGGATTAGGCTCCCGATGCCCAAGCCATTGCATATCCGGGGCGCGGGCAATCGCGGCCTGCTTTTTCCAATAGGTAAACTGCGGGTTGACCTGATCGGATTTTTGTAAGCGCTTGGAGGTCTTGGGCCGTTCGCCACGTGCGGCGCGTTCACCGCTTGCTAACCGCGCCACCTTGTTGTTGTTTAATGCAAAATCGGCCTCAGTCAAAGATTTTCCCAAACCCCATGAAACCTGAGGCGTATGCTCCTGCCCGTTTGCGGTAATCGGAGTTTTCTTAAGCTCGGCCTGGGTAGCCGAAAGTTGCCGTTCAAGCGTGGCTCGGTCTTGGCCCCGGATGATAAATTCATCTCCTGAGACGTGATAGGCATCCAAGCCGTTCTGATTCATTGCTTCGGCAATGCGTGAAAGCATCATATTGCCCGCATGGTGGCCCATGTTGTCATTGACGTATTTGAGCGAGTCAGCATCTACGGCGGCGTGGTAGGGGGCAATAGGCTGCTCATTGAAAGCGCGTTTATTAGGAAGTCCAGTAACATCACTAGTCAGTAACGCATTTGCCATTTCCTCATGGGTCATGTTCGCGACCCTCTGCCGGGTGAAGTAGTCAATGCGTCTATCTCCGCCATTTAGCGCCCGTTCAGCCATCATGTCGGCATAGCTAGCACCTCGATCTCCGATGAAGGATTGAAGCAAGACTTCATCATCAGGGTTTATTGTCTCTCCGGCCAACTTTCGTTCCTGTGCATCCTTGGCGAGACGGCCCAGATCGCTCAGTTCCGCGTTATCCGTCAGATCGGGCGCTACGCCGCGCTTGATCGCCTCCTGAACCGCGCCATCAGAGAGCATCGGCCCCGGCTCGGTCTGCGTGCCGCGTTCAACCGAATCTGCCGCCTTCATCGACTGCGTGAGTCTCGTTTCTCCGCGCAGCGCCGAAAACATCTTCCCCGCCCCGCCAATGGCAAAAGCGCCCAAGGTCGCGTAGCCGATCCGTTCCAATGCGGCAGGGAAATCAAATCCCTGACCCTTGGCAATAGATGTCGCGTAATGCACGGTCTCTTGTAGGGACTGACCGGCTCCGATCTGTGCGGCAGCCTCTGTGGCCCCTATCATGACGCGAGAGGCCATCCGTGCCTCTAGGAAGGGCTTGATCCAGCGAGCCACGGGCAGAAAATACACAGGATCGAGCGAAGAGCCCACGAAAGAACCGACGCCGGATGCAGTCGGATGCAGGGCCTTGTCCACGGCCTCAGACGCTCGCGCATCATGTTGCTCTGCAAGCATCTGGGCTTGATCTGTCGTCATCCCGTCCTGATAGTCGATGCCCTTCCGATACCAGTCGGAGTTTTCCCACTGGGATTTGGTGAGCGCCTGGGAGGTTTCAGCGGGCACCACGCCGCGAGCGTATGCGCCCGCATTGAGATAGCCCAACGTAGTGTCGTTATGCAGCGCCGCATCAACGTGGCTTAGAAAAGCATCCCAGCTACTGACATCAGGAGTTGGAGTATTAGGAAGGTACGAGGATTCAAAGGAGTAAAACATTTATTGTCTCCGAGGGCATTGGGTATGGAAGTAGGGCGTCGGGATCCAGGAGGACTTCTGATCGCCCGGGATTATTCCCCTTACGGGTCTTGTATTCACCCGATCCCGACATAGAAAACTCAGTCTGTGTCTTTGGATGGTTTGACCAGGCGCAGGCGTGGCTTTAACGCCTCTTTATAGGCACCCCTGACAAACTCCCGAACATCAGGATCCTCAAGCAGTCTTTCCATGGTTTCCATAACCTTGTCTCGCTCCTGGTTGAGTTCGGAAAAGCTGCGGGCGGCCTGAACGAAGGTGCCTATAACCGTCCATTTCTCGGCCTCACTCCTCATGGCTCTTATCCTCCAAGGCAACATCTGAAAGCTCGCGGCGCAGTTGTGCCCCCTGCGGGCTAGCCATCACATCGCGAAGCAGTGCCCGTACCTCGGGACTCGTGGCAAATAACTGGCCCAACTCGGCCAATTGCTCCTCGTGGCTTTGCTTGCGTTCCACTTGAAGCGATTGCGTTTCCGGCAACCCACCACGGCTTAGTACCTCGCGGATAGCCTGAATCGTGACGCCAGGCACATCGGCATCCAATAATTCCTCAAGCCTGGCAACCGCCTTGGGAACTGCAAAAGCCAGTCGTTGGGCGCACAACTCGCGCACCCTCTCGCGCACATTGGGGCGGTACTGGAGTGTGCGGGCAGTTTCTGGCGTATAACCCGCCTTGCTACCAGCAATCGTCACATCCCCATGCTTTGCAAGCTCCTGGCAGTACACCTCACGCTGGCTCGGTTCCTCACTACTCATTTGGCATACCCCTGTTCGGTGGCCGCCCGGAGCATTGAGCTGATCAGGGATCCAGGATCGTCCAGATTGCCCCAGCCGGGAAGCTCGTAGAGAAAGCGGACATGGGCGCGATCAGTCGGACGTACCATGTAAGCCTTCAGCGTTGGCATAGGTGGCGTAACCTGAATGCCGGCAGCGGCATTGGCATCAAGCTTTCTTTTAATCTTGGCCTCACACTCAGCCACCCGACGCACAGCAGACACCATATCGGTATAGAGTTTGTGCCACTCCCCGGATTGGCTCTCCACAATTGAAGCCGCCGCCTCTTGCTGTGCTTCGCGCAATTTACGCTCTGCAAGCTGCTTGGCCTGCTCCAGCGTTCGTACTCGTTTCTGTAACTGCTGGGTTTCTGCAAAATGAGCTTGTTCGCGTACCTGCTGCGGGCGTTCATCCACTTCATACCCGGCAAGCAGGGCCTCTGCCTCTTGCATCTTGTCCATATATTGCGGCGCAGAATCCACATGCTCACGCAGGGCCGTGTTAGCCGCCGTCAAATCGGCTTTAATCCGATTAAGTTTGTCCTTTGCTTCCACGTAGGCCGGGAAATTCTCAAGCGCTGCCGTGGTATTACACTTCTCTACATCATTCTGGGCACTCTGTTGTGCATCCGTATTCTTTTTCGTGAACATGGTTCAGTCCTCCTGGTATAAATGGCGGGCATCGGGAAAGCACTCGCGCTCAAGCTTTCGCAGATAGTCCATGCAAGCGTTATGCTCGGGGTGTGCGCCGTCCTTTATCGCCGCCTGAAAATTCTTGTTGCTGCGGGCTTCGGCTAGCTTCTCGCAAGCCGCCTCCGGGTCGCCTATTGGTATGCTTGGCGTGATTCTCTCGTCGCTATACTCGCTCATTTGCTCCTCCTGTTAGGTGTTAGCAATCGAAATATCCCCCCGGTGTAGGAAGGGAAGCTCGGACGCATTTCAAAGTCCGAATTTTTGGGGCACCCCTCGCATGTGCGAAAGAGGGCCCGTTTTGGGTTGATTCTGGATTGTTAGTCCTATGCGCGGACGGCTGTAATGCCTGTTGCATAAGGCTTTTGGGAAATTCCATCCGTGCATGTAAGCGCTATGTAATCAATGCCATGAATCCTCGATGCCCAGATCCCATTTCAACGCGTGGTCATGCCTGGTTGTTAGCAAGCCCGGTGACTGTGTGAGTGGGCGTGAACAACCTTTCTGCCCGCGCCTGGAAGGGTCCGCATTCAACCAGGCGAGTGGGTGGCTATAATCGCAATGACTGCGCTAAACAGGGGGGTATCCATGGCCTACATAATTGCGACTACTGTTATCGCCGTCTTGCTGGTGGTGTTCTTCGTGCATCTCGGCCTTACTGATCGACATACGATCTGGTGGCGGCTGTTCCATAAGGATCGGTAAAGGAGCACTGGCACCCATGGCCATCTAGCGTGAACCGTCATAGGGGCCATAACCCCTGCGCGTGACGGGCTTAGGCGCGATTTGGCCCATCACGGGAGTGAAACTTTAACCGGCCTCGTCTTGGCGAGTTTCAAGCACCGTCCAGCCGCCGCGTTTGAGTGCTTCCACGTCTTCCGGGTGAACCTCTACCTGGACTCGCGGGTCGTCAGTGACCGCATGGTAATAGCGGCCATTGGTTCGGGTGCCGGTGATTCCCCTGGGGGGCAGCATCCTGGTTGTGGTTTTGCTTGCCATCGTCGTCTCCGTTGTTAGCTAACGGTTTTCTGTTGCCGCTCGATAAAGGCCCGCACTTGATCGGAGCGCCAGCGGGTGGTGCGCGGTCCAACTCTCACGGGCGTCGGCAGAATCCCGGCCCTGGACCAGTTCCACACGGAGGTCGTGCCGATATGCAGCATGGCCGCCACTTCCCGATCCCGCAGCAGTTCGAACTTCACTTCTTGCCCCCTCGGTTGCGTATTTCCGCATGACCGTGTCCCTCCGTGAAGGGTCGCGGCCAAAATTTAAGCGCGTTTCTTGGTTCCGAAAAAAGAGACCCGCACGTGCCCTTGCGAGCGCGGCGGGTCCCAGTGCGCGACTTTAGTGGAGGAACACGCGCAGGACTTTCTGCACTTCCATTATCGCAAAAACGCCCCTTTTCATTCGTCATTTTGCGGCGGGGATTGCGGTGTCCAATCGTACGCGTTGCCTCGTCCGCCAGATGTTCCAAGACCTTGCGAAGTATCGCGTAAGGCTTTGCGTATCGACGTCGCCAGGTCGGTTCGCTGACGCCTACAATGCGAGCGATATTCATTCCAGCATCCGTGATCCTCAACAGGCCCCGGCAATATCGGCACGTCCTGTTGCCCCTGGTTTTGCACACCGGGCAATGGCAGTCCCCGGTTTGATTGAGGGTCAGCAGGGCGACTGCAGCAGCTCCCCGCGCGTAGTTGCCGAGCCCGCACTGGTGCGCCAGGCGTTCCGCTGCATCTAGCACGGGCAGCGGTGGCACAACGAGTCCGTATCGAGCGAGCGCCAAAGCCCGCGGGCCGGCCTGGCAAGTACGCCAGCCGGGCGTGTCGGCCATGCGTTCAAGCGCCGTCAGGTAGTTGGGGTTGGGCGGGTTGTAGCGCCCCGTTCCATGTTCTCCGCGGCTTGGATTCGCGTTGTTTTGCGGCTCAGATTCTGGCGGCCCGAAGTGCTGACGCAGCTCGCCATAACCCGGGTCTCGCGGACCTGGTGTGCGAGGACCGTAAAACCGAGTTGCGGGGCACGTCCGCGCATCGGTCCATAGACCATCGTTGCGTACGAAATCGTCCGGGCGTCTCGGCTTCGCCGTCGCCATTCTGCCGCTGGCGTTAGAGCGCGAACAACCGCCCCGGGAGCGGTCTTGCGCCCGGATCTTGCTTCCGACTGATTCGAGGGAACCGTGCGTTTCGGGCGCGTGCATTGTCGCGGGGTCTCTGTACCGGCGCGCCTCGATTGGGAGTCGTTCGCGCCATGCAAGGACCGCATAGGCGCGCAGGGCTATCTTTCCCCGTTCGAGGTCGCTCACGACGCTAGCCTTTTTGGCCCCCAGGGGCGGCGGCCACGAAATGACGAGCCGCCGCGCCCCGGGGTGGTAGCAGTATTAGCTAGCGTCCGGCCCGCTACCTTTCGCCGTGGGCCGAACTTGGGCGCTCGACAACGCGAGCGAAAGCCGCATTTCGTTGCCAAGCAAAATCGCGCAAACCCGCACCGTTGCTTACTATTCCCCGCTTTTCTGGTAGGTGCAGGAGTAGGTGTAGGTTCTAGGTACAGGTGTAGGTGTAGGTGAAAGTGCAAGTGGGACTGCGTGGCGCTCATGGCTTGAACACCTGCACCAGTTCAGCAATCCTCGAGTAACGAAGATCCCTTGGAATCGGCCGCTGTTGCACGTCCGTGCGTACGGTCTCCACCTTGGCCACCACCGCCATCTCCCTGAAGCGGGACATCGGGATTCGGTCAAGACGCTGCGGCAGCCCGAAGAGTCGCGCATAGTCGGCCAGAAACGCTGAACGCCAACCGACCTTGAAGCGCCCCCCACGCTCGGCGCGACCAATAATCCGCTTGACGTTGTAGAACCGGGGGAGCCGGATGCCGAAGTGCTCACCCTGGGTGATGATTTCAAAGGTCAGCACCAGCTTTGGGTAGCGCCCCAGCATTAGCCAGGTCTTGAACTCCACCATCCGCACGGTGTACTTGCCAGCCGGCACGAGGGGAGGGCGTTCTCCCTCGATGGAGAAGGCGCCCGGGTTGCGGATTTCTGCGGGAACCGCGCTCATACGGTGTCCCCGGGGCCGGTTCTAGGCAGCGCTTTGTGGGCGCCCGAATCTTCGCCGGGGCGGTCGTTTTTGGGGCCTTTACGGGCGATTTCTCGGACTGTCAGCCGTGGGGTGGCCTTGGGGGTGGCCTTGGCTACGTGTTGACCGGCGATCGTCGCGCTACGAGCGGCTGAGGGGCGATTTTCTCCGGAGACGGCACCCGCCCTGGGAGCGGTTTTGGGGCGTCCGATTCCTTCCGCTCCGTGACCGGCCAGAAGACGCATGATGTGCCCGCGCGGACACCGTGCCAGCCGGATCTTGATGAAGGTCGTGAACGCGCTACCGCAACGAGGACACTTAACAGTGCGGCCGCGCCCACGGTTGTACCAGTCGCCCCGGAACTTCCCGGGTGAGATATACTTCGCCATGCGGATGTTCCTCCACCTCTAGCTAATCCGCCACGGCCCGACGCGTACCCCCGCGTGCGGGCTTTTTCTTTATGTCGGGACGCGCTGCGCCTGCCTGAACGTCCGCACCCGGTCTGCGCGCCAAAGGGGTAGGCCGCGGTGCCAAACGGTTGGCTCCGGGAAGCGTCCCTCTTCGCGGAGTCGGTGCATGTGGCTGAGGGTCAGCCCGCAGGCTTCCGCCGCCCCGCGTTCGGTGAGCAGCACAGGGGGCGAACTCATGCCCCCCCCTCGCGCGCGCGTATGTCCTGGGCGGCGGCCCAGTGTTCCAGGTCTTCTTGGTTATAGAGGGCGCGGCGCCCGAACTTGCGGTAGGGAGGGCCTTCGCCGACCAGGCGCCAGCGCTCCAGGGTGCGCGGTGCAAGATGCAGGTAGTCCGCTGCTTCGCGGGTATCAAGATGAGTTGCCATCTATCTCTCGCAGATTTTCGTGTGCCTGCGAGTAACTATGGCGTTAGAAGGCTAGCGATTCATCCTATGTGTTTTATGGCTTTTATAGGAGTTAGGTAACTCGTCTAATCGTCCGAGAAAGAAGCGAGCCTCATGGTCACGGCAGCAGCCTCATCGTTGAAGGTAAAAGTCCAATGCGAAAAATCGACTTCGATATGGTCATCAAAGTAATTGCGCCAGTATTCGGGGCTGTTCTCGGGAGGGTTGGGGTATCGCTCAGCAATCGCTTGGTAAATGCGATCCCACGTCGGCTTTTCCGCATAGTAGCGTTCCTCAGCCTCCTTGGCCCCTGTGTGAAACGCCTTGCCTACCTCGACAAACGCCGATTTACCATCCTTTTGGCTGGAATTTAAAGCGTATCCGCGTCTCTTGTGGCACTCGCGGACTGCCAAATACAATAGCCCCTTGGCCTTATTGTCTAGCTGGTGTTTGCTTCGGCGCCAGTACTTGCGCCGCTTGATTCGGATTGCTTCATCAAATGTGCGAGCGCGTCCCGAGTTCCACCTAAGGCGAATCTTACGCAATGCCTTTCCGCACCAACGTGGCGGAGGCAACTGATGCTCTGCGCAAATCTCCAGAGCTTCCATAAGGACAAGCCCGTTCTTGGCAAGCGCATATTGGCGTTCTAGCGCTGCCAGCGCTTCGGCCGGTGATTCGAGGGGCGGGAAGTAGTCTCCGCTCCATTCTGTCTCTTGCCGGATGTCGTCCGTCATCCTCTGGCTCCCGCGAGGGCCGAGACCGGCGCTCCGCTACGGACGCCAGCTGCTTTAAGCACGAAGTCAGTAATCTTCTCCATCGGCTCGCGCAAGCGTTCCACGTCCGCCACGATGTAGCCGGCGGTTACGTCGCCGCTTTGCTTGTGGTTCAGGAGCCGCTTGAGGGCATAATGGGGAATGTCCAGGCGCTCGGCTATCGTGGCGAACGTGCGCCGAAGATCGTGTGGCGTGATATGGAGGCCCGGGACCGGCTCATGGGCTTCTTTGCTCAGGGTCTCGGCGGTCTTGGCCTCCACGTAATCCACGATGGTGCTGAAGTCCGAGAAGCGTTCCCCGTCGGGACCGTTGAACACGTATTCGCCCTTGCTGACCTTCTTGCGTTCCGCGAGAAGTTCCTGCAGGTGCTGAGGCAAGGGGAGGGTATGCGTTTCGCGGTTCTTGGTGTCCTCGACCGTGAGGGTGCGGCCCTTGAAGTCCACGCCGTCCCAGCGCAGGTTGAGCGCTTCGCCGCGGCGCAACCCGGTCAGTAGCAACAAGATCATGAAGTCGCGGTGCTGGGGGCCTCGCAGAACGCTGGGATCTTCCCCTAGCTTGTCGACGGCATCCCACCAGGGGGCAATGTCATGCTCTTTCAGCAGGGTGCGGCGTCGTTCCACGCGATACCAGGCTTTGGTGGCAGACAGGCGCTTGACGGGGTTGTAGGGGATCAGTGGGTGCCCTTCGTCATCCGCCCACCGCGAAGCCGCATAGTTCAGGATTGCCCTGAGGTAGCGCATCGTGAGGTTTGCCCTGGCGGCGGACTTCTTGCCTAGCTCCGCGTGGCGCTTCTCGACCATCGCCGGGGTAATCTCCACCACGGGCCGGGTCATCCAGTCCTTCAGGGCCTTCATGGCCAGATTGATGTCACGCACGGTGTTGGGCTTGAGGCTGCGGGACTCGAGATAGGCGTCCTGAGCCTCCTTTAGCGTCACCCGCTGGGCAGCCGCGCGCTGTTCCTCGACTACCGGGTCCTTGCCGTCCGAGATAGCCGCGGCCAGCTTGATAACCCGGTCGCGGGCCTTCTCCACGCTCATGGTGGGGAAGCGCCCCAATGTCATGCGGCGGCTTCGACCCTTGATGCGCCGCTGGTAAATGAAGCTCTTGACCCCGCTCGACGTGACACGGACACCGAGCCCCTGGGTGATCTCGTCCCACCGTATGTCGTAGCCCTGGGCGGGGGGCTCGATGGCGTGAATCCTCTGCTTCGTTAGGCGCATTCTGTGGCTCCCGTGTAAGCACTATGTAAGCACCTTAGGGCGAAGTATAGCGCAACCACGGGTAGTATGCAGTAGAAGAAAAGCCCGCAGGTACGGGTGTACAGCGGTTACATGGGGGCCGGGGTTAGTAGCGCGTAGGCAGATAAGAGGGACTTAAAATCCGCTGACCTTCGGGTCGTGCCGGTTCGAGTCCGGCCCCGGGCACCAAGAATTCAACGATCTATGCGTGTGCGTCCCGGGCCGCGGTCGCTACTGGGTGTGCGTAATCACAGCACCTCAGAATGGCCCGCCGGCGTCTCGCGGCTGTGGTCATCCCAACGTGGACCGGTCTGGCATTCGCCCTTCAGGGCCGCCACGCGGAACGCGAAACGCGTCTGAGCGCGACGTGTTCTGGCGCACCCATCGGGCACGCTTGCAGCACTGCGAATCGGGATCTCGTCGGTGGGAGCCACTGGCGTCCGTCTCGCGCGGTGTTCCGGGGTCGTATACGCACACCCGGGCGGGTTGCACAATGGCCCGTGGAGTTCGGACCGTAGTTTGGGGGCTGGTTCCCCGTCCGGTACGCTGCGGATGGTGAAGGGAGGGAAAATGACCGGTGTCGGCGAGCTTGTGAACTTCACGCTGTGGACGGCCGCAATCATTCGACGGCAAGCGGTGATTGCCGCGGTCTCATTCCACGGTGCGCCAACCACATGACTCCGCGCCTCTGGGGGAAGCTCCGCAAATCCGAAAGCGGTGAAATCGAGGATTGGTTGCCCCTGGCCGATCATTGCACTGATGTCGCCAGCGTATTCGAGAGCCTGTGTCGGCGGAACGCCGTAGGCCGCTCGCTTCAGCGCGCTGCCGGGCGCCCGTTGTCCGACATAGACGTAGCCAGACTTTCGGTTCTGGCCTTTCTGCACGATGTCGGTAAGTGCAACCACGGATTTCAGGCGAAAGCGCTCACCGACCCGCCCAGGACGGCGGGGCATGTGCGGGAGCTGACCGCCCTGGTCCGTGATCCTGCGCTGCAGCCTCGTTTCCTGCTTGCCATCAAATATTCAGAAATGCAGGGGTGGTTCGACGACCCCGAGGGCGCATTGCGGATGCTTCTCGCGAGTGTTTCCCATCACGGGAAACCCGTGGAACTGGATGATACAGAAATCCACTTGCAGCGCTCCTTGTGGCTCGAAGAAAACCGCATTGATCCACTAAGCGATATCGCCGACCTAATGGAACGGGCATGTCATGTGTTCCCGGACGCCTTCGTCGATGGAGCACCGAAGCTATCCGCTGCGCCCGCGCTTCAACACCGTTTCGCGGGCCTGGTGATGTTGTCCGACTGGCTCGGATCTCATGCCGAGGAGTTTTTCCCGTTTCGCCACGGCGAAGGTTCTCGGATTGAGTTCTCACGGGCGGCGGCTGATCGTGCGGTTAAGACCGTTGGCATCGACCCGGAGGCGACGCGCCGCAATCTCGGGTCATTACGCACGTTCTCGGAGCTGTTTTCTTTCCAGCCCAGATCGCTCCAGAAAGTGTTGTTCGATGAGACGGATTCGCCGCTGTTGATCGCCGAATCCGAGACTGGCTCGGGGAAGACGGAAGCGGCATTGGGTCACTTCTACAGATTGTTTGCGAGAGGGAAGGTAGATTCCATCTACTTCGCATTGCCTACCCGAGTGGCCGCGACGCAGCTCTACGAGCGGGTCTTGACCTTTGCGCAGAATGCCTTCGGTTCCGGGCATCCGCCTGTGGTCCTGGCCTTGCCGGGCTACGCGTACGTTGACGGGGAAGACGTGAAACAACGGCTACCGGATACGTCAGTCCTCTGGCAGGAGGACCCGCGCGTGAGGTGCCGGGAGCGAGCGTGGTCGGCGGAGCGTCCGAAGCGCTTTCTCGCCGCTCCCATCGCCGTCGGCACTGTCGACCAGGCGCTGCTATCGGTCATCCAGACCAACCACGCACATCTGCGTGCCGTATGTCTTGAGCGATCGCTTCTGGTGGTCGACGAGGTCCATGCCTCAGACGTCTACATGCGCGGCTTGCTGCGTGCCTTGCTGGAGCATCACCGGGCGGCGGGCGGGACGGCGTTGCTTCTTTCCGCGACGCTGGGTAGTGCTGCGCGGGCCGAGCTGGTGACGCCACTGCGCGAGCAACCGTCAATCCCGAGTCTCGAAGACGCTCGCGCTATCGCATATCCGTCCGTTACGGATGCCACGGGGCAGAGCAGTGCTGTTGCCGCTGGCCCCGTCGGCAACAAGCGGGTCAGGTTCGAACCGGTCGAGTGTCTCACGGACCCAGCAACACTGCTTCCCCGCCTGGCGGAGGCCACTCGGCAGGGGGGGCGCGTGCTTGTCGTCCTCAATACCGTCGCGCGTGTTATCGAGCTCATCCGGGCCGCAGAAACCAACCCCGATCTGGCTCGGGCCTTGTTCCGCGTCGGCGGAATTGCGTGCCCGCATCATGGACGCTTTGCTCGCCCGGATCGGCTGCTACTTGACCGCGCCGTGGGTTCGCAACTGGGGAAGGGGAGTGAACAAAAGCCGGTGCTGCTCGTCGGCTCGCAGACCCTGGAGCAGAGCCTGGACATCGATGCGGACTGGCTGGTGACGGACTTGTGTCCGATGGATGTGCTCCTCCAGCGCATCGGGCGACTGCATCGGCACGATCGCGCGCGCCCGCCCGGTTTCGAGGATCCGCGGTGCACGGTCCTTGTCCCTGAGGATGCGACCCTTGGGTCGTTCTTCACCCAACGCGGTGACGTCCGTGGAGAGGCCGGACTCGGCAAGGTGTATCCGGATTTGCGGGTCGCGCGCCTGACTCTGGAGCGGATCGGAGAAGGTTGCGAAATCGATATTCCGGCGGACAATCGCTCGCTGGTCGAGTGGGCAACCCACCCCGACAATCTGGCCCGCTTCGAAAGCGGTCCCTGGGTGCGCCACCGCGACGAGCTGGCGGCCATTGCGATGGCGCATGGTCAGACGGCGCAAAGCGCGTTGATTCGGGAAGACCTGATGTTCGGCGATCCCGACCTCCGGTTTCGGGCGCTTGGGAAGAAGCTTGGGACAAGGCTGGGTCTGGACGACCGCCGCATTCCGCTTGCCGAGCCGGTACGAAGCCCTTTCGGGCAGATGTTGTACGACTTGTCCGTCCCCGGCTGGATGGCGAAGGGCGTGGACGCCCCGGAATTGGACGGCCCGCTCGAGGCCGACGGAAACACGCTGCGCTTCCGTTATGGCGGCAAGAGTTACCGATACACCCGCTACGGACTGGAGTTCGACGATGAACGCGAATCTGCTTCTTGATGACGTATTCGGCATCCGACGGTCCGAGGGGGGCCGGGAATTCCTATCTCTACCGGCCCTGCTGGAGGCGCTGGGACGGAACGAGGTGGAGAGTTTCACGGGGACGCAACGCCATCAGGTTGACGCGTTTCACATATTCCTTTGTTATCTGGCCGGGGCGGTCCTCGACCGGGAGGACGAGCCCAACCCGGTTCAGGGTAAGGCGTTCTGGCTCCGCGGACTGCGGCAGCTGGCGGGCCGCGATGACGACGATGCCTGGACGCTCATTGTGGACGACCCGACACGGCCCGCATTCATGCAGCCGCCAGTACCGAGCGTTGATCTGTTTGCTTCTTACAAGCCGAAGGCGATTACTCCCGACGAGCTCGATGTATTGCAGACGGCAAAGAATCACGACTTAAAAGGAGCGCGCCTGAGCGGGGCAACAGTCGAGGCGTGGGCGATCGCGCTCATCTCCATGCAGACCATGAGTGGTTTCCTCGGGCAGGGGAATTATGGCATTAGCCGGATGAACGGCGGGTTCGGGTCGCGGCCCTGCGTTGCCACCTACACGGACCTCCAAAGTTCGCGCCGTTGGGGGGAAGACGTGGCACGTCTGATGTCCAGGCGTGACGAGCTCACGCGTCCCCCTTGGGCCTTTCGGCGTGACGGGGCGGTGCTCTTGTGGACGATTCCGTGGGATGGCGCTAACGGGCTCGGTCTGAACGCCCTGCATCCCTTCTTTGTTGAGGTGTGTCGCATGGTCCGTATCGCCTCACAAACCGGGGGCTTTACCGCGTTGGGCAGGCCTTCGAAAGCCGCTCGGGTCACGGTCGGCAAGGACACAGGTGGGAACATTGGGGACCCCTGGACACCCTTACGGCGGAAGGACGGTGCCGCCATGGGCGCGTCGGCGCGCGGGTTCCACCCCAAGCTCCTGCGGGACCTGGTAATCAGTCACGAAGACCATGAGCCGTCCGCGATGCAGTCATTTCCAGCACCGGACCGAGCCGCATGGTTTCACGCTTCCGTACTCGTCCGTGGTCAGGGTACGACCGATGGCTACCACGAGGCGCGCGTCTACCTACCGCCGAGAGTGATAACACTGCTGTTGACTGGCGGTGATCAACGGGACCGCCTGGGAAGCCTGTCGGAATGGGCATTAACGCGGGCACGCGACGTGCGAACAAAAGCGCTTCGACCAGCGCTTTTTTCCCTGACCGAAGGTGGACCGAGCCGATGGCCGAACACTGGTCGCCGCGAAGCAGGCCAGTGGGTGGACTCCTGGCTAGGCCGGTATGACGAGCAGTGGGAAGCCGACTACTTCCCGTGGCTCTGGAAAACCGTGGATCAGGCGGATGAAGATGCGCGGGCGGCTTGGCTTCACGCGATGCGGGCGCTTGCCACGGGGGTGCTCGACAGGGCGCTGGCCGCGACCCCGCAGCGCACCGGACGCCGTTATCGGGGAAAAGTGCGTTCGACCGGGTTGTTCCACGGTGCTTTCCGGAGGCATTTCGAAGAGGAGATGAACCATGCCGCAGGCTGAACTGAACCACAGTCATCCGACGGATCTGGTGCCGCGGTTGGCTGCCGTCATCCACGGCGAGGCGTTCCCTAACGGCGAGCGCGCGCGACTCAAGCGTATGGGGCTTAAGGGGCCGCCACCGCTCTCTTATCATCGCTTTCTTTTGCGACAGGTGCCCGCGCAATGGCAGGGCGAGCGCCTGGCGTTGTCCTGGCGGACGCTGATAACCGCACTGGCGCAGCAGCATCAGAATCCACACCTTCCATCCGTCCCGTTCGGTAGCGCGCTTGTGGACTGCCGTTACTCCGAGCTGCGCCTTGAAAGTCTGTTGGCGGCAGAGGGGCGGGTGCTCGCGACATTGACGGTCCGCGCGGCGACCCGACTTGCCGCTGCGCGAGTTCGCTGCAATTGGAGGGACATCGGCTGGTTGCTGTTCGCGGAGGGCGACGAGACACGGGAACGCGTGAACCAGCGTATCGCCCGCTCTTTTTACCGCACCCAATTCGAGAACGGCGGCGAGGCCGTCGAAACCGTCTGAGGAGGACAACGATGTTTCTGCAAATCCATACGCTCACTTCTTACCACGCGGCGCTGCTCAACCGGGACGACGCCGGTCTTGCCAAACGTATTCCCTTCGGAAACGCCGAACGCATGCGCGTGTCTTCGCAATGTCTGAAGCGGCATTGGCGTCTCGCCCTGAACGAAACCCTTTCGCTTCCGTCGGGAATACGCTCCCGTCACTTCTTCGACCGGGAGGTGTTTCGGCGTGCCGTTGCAGAGGGAACCGATGAGGATACGGCGCGCGGGCTTACCGAGAACCTTATTGGTGCCGTCATGCAGAGCAAGGAAGCTCGGGAAAAGGGGTCGCTATTCCTGAAGCAACCGGTGTTGTTCGGACGTCCCGAGGCGGATTACTTCGTGAGCCTGATCCGGGAATGCGCTGAATCCGGAGACGATCCCGGCAAGGTGCTGAAGGAACGGATCAAAGAGCACAAGAAAAACTTCCGGGCTCTGTTGGCCGCGTCAGGCGGCGATGAGCTTATGGCCGGCATTGAAGGGGCACTGTTCGGGCGCTTCGTGACTTCCGACATCCTTGCCCGCACCGACGCCAGCGTCCATGTTGCGCATGCCTTCACGGTGCACGCGCTGGATAACGAGGTGGACTACTTCACGGTCGTGGACGATCTGAAGGAGACTGGTGAGGACGCGGGTGCCGCGCACGCCGGCGACATGGAACTTGGTGCGGGCCTCTTCTATGGGTACGTCGTCGTGGACGTGCCACTGCTGATCTCGAATCTTTCAGGCTGCGACCGGAAGCAGTGGCGCGAGCAGTCCGAGGCAATCGACGACGCGCGCGACGTGCTCAAGGGGTTGGTAGATTCGATCGCGACGGTGTCGCCTGGTGCCAAATTGGGAGCGACCGCGCCCTACGCGCGAACCGACTGCGCTCTGCTTGAGGTTGGCGAGACCCAGCCGCGCTCTCTGGCCAACGCGTATCTCGATCACTTGCGCCCGAAGGGTGATCTGATGCAGCAGGCCGTCAACGCGCTGGGGTCTTATCTCGGTCAATTGGATGGCATGTACGGCGTTGAGGGCTCACGTTACATTGCATCGACCCGCGATACGGAAGCCGTTCCCGGCGCCGAGAAGGCAGCTTTGAAGGACACCGTCAACCGGACGCTGGACGGCGTCTTCGGAGAGGCATGATGCGTTGCCTCATGCTGCGACTCGATGCGCCGTTGATGAGCTTCGGCGGCGTGCTCGTGGATCAGCACAACCGCACGGAACGCTTTCCCGGCAAAGCCATGTTGACGGGTCTGATCGCGAATGCGTTGGGTTGGCAGCACAGCGATGCCGAGGCGTTGAATGAGCTGCAGTCCCGGGTCGATTATGCCGCCCGCTGGGATGTGTCTCCCACGCCGTTGAGGGACTATCACACGGTCGATCTCGGCCAGGATCACCTGAGGCGCCCTGGCTGGACGACGCGCGGCATTCCGGAGCACCGAGACGGCGGGTCCAGCAACACGGGGACCCACCAGCGGTATCGGCATTACTGGGCAGGCGGTCTCATGACGGTTGCCGTGACCTTGCGTGAGGGGGTCCCTGACCTCGAGGCGGTGACCGTTGCCTTACAGCGCCCGGCCCGCCCGCTGTTTCTGGGTCGCAAGGCTTGCCTGCCCGCCGCGCCACTGGTCCTTGGTCGGCGCGAGGCGATGAACACCCTATCTGCGCTCAAGGCGGAGCCTCGGGACAAACGTGCATCGCCGGAGATGGACCGGTTCGAGGCTTGCTGGCCACCGGGATGTGAGGATGCGCAGACCGAGACGCGGCAGCGCCAACGCTGGACGGACGAGAGGGATTGGCGCATCCAGGCGCACGTTGGGCTCCGTTCCATGATCGTCGGACACATTGAGGGGGTGCCCCCATGCACATGATCGATATGCGGCTGCTTCCCGGGCGTCTGGTGGCGCACGCGCAGCAACAGGGGCACAACGTCGCGCAGGATGAGGACTTCGGTTATGCCGTGCATGCCTGGCTGCGCGCGGCGCTGGGCGATCTGTCACCGCGAGTTTTCCGCATTCTGGAGCAGCGGCATGGGGATCTCCGATTGCTGGGATACGGTCCCGCAGACGCGGCATCCATACGCGAGCACGTGCAACAGTTTGCTTCGCCTCTCGCGGCCGAGGTGTGTCGGTGGCCCGACGTTGCCTCCAAACCCTTGGACGGTGCTGTCTGGCGCGCAAAGCAGCAGCTCCGGTTCGAAGTGCGGGTCTGTCCCGTCGTTCGGGGAAAAGACGGCGAGCGCGATGCGTTTCTGGCGCAGTTGCCTGCCGAAGGCGAGCCGGCCCCGGCTGGGCGCGTAGATGTCTACCGCAAGTGGCTTGCTGCGCGGGTGTCTGGCGGCGCGCGGGTGGAAGATGAGAGCGTTCGCCTGAAGGCGTTCCGGCTGGTCAACATCTGGCGGCAGGGGTTTTCCCCCTCCGCCGCAGAACGGAAGGGGCGCCGCCTGGTTCGTCCGGATGCGCTGTTGACGGGACGCTTGACGGTGGAGGCCCCCGCAGCGTTTGCCGCGCTGCTCGAAACGGGCATCGGCCGGCATCGCGCATTCGGCTTTGGCATGCTGTTGTTGAGCCCGCCATGAGCGGCGGCCTGCTGCCGGGCCGCCTCGGGCTCTCTGGTGCGCGCATCCCGCACGCAGACCGCCATGGTTTGTTGTGGTTGTCGCGCGGCAGGCTATCGGTCGAGGATGGAACGCTGCGTTTCGTGTGTGCGGGGTCGGACGATCTCGCTGCTGGTGATTATGCTATTCCCTACCAGGGCCTCTCCATGATTCTCCTGGGGCCGGGGTGCAGTCTCACACATGACGTGCTCAGGCTATTGGCACGTCACGGAACGTTGCTGGCTGCCATCGGTGGCGGGGGAACAAAGTTCTACACCGCGCCGCCGATGGGGCAGGGCCGTTCGGCGACGGCTCGTCGCCACGCGACGCTGTGGTCGGACGCGAAAAGGCGTCTGGACGTTGCCCGGCGGATGTACGCGATGAGATTCGGGCGCATCTTGCCGCATCGCGATATCGCGGTCCTGCGCGGGATAGAGGGCGGCCGTGTCAAGGAAATGTATCGTGTTCAAGCCGAGCGGTTCGGGATTTCGTGGAAGGGGCGACGGTACGACAGGGCTAACCCCACTGCGGCGGATTTGCCGAACCAGGCCATTAACCATGTGGCCACATTCGTCGAATCAGCGGCCGACATCGCCGTAGCCGCCGCCGGAGCTCTGCCGTCGCTCGGCTTCATCCATGAAGATTCCAGCAACGCCTTCACGCTCGATGTAGCCGATCTCTATCGGGGCGAGGTGACCGTCCCGCTTGCGTTTCAGGCGGCCCGGAAGGTGCGGGACAATGCATCGTTGAGCCTTGAGCGCACGCTTCGCCGCGATGCTGCGTCGGAGTTTCGCAAGCGGCAACTGGTGCCGAAGATGATTGACCGCGTTAAGGAGCTGCTCGATGCCGATGACAATGGTGGTGACGCGAAACGTCAGTGACAGGACTAGAGGGTTTCTTGCGTCGGCCATGCTGGAGCTGGCTGCCGGCGTGTATAGCGCTCCGCGTTTGTCCGCGGCTGTGAGGTCGCGCATTTGGGGGGTCTTGGAAGGCTGGTGGTCGCACGAGAGCGACGCGTCCGTCGTGATGGTCTGGGCAGACCCTCAGACCCCGGGTGGGCAGCGTATATCGACGCTGGGTCTTCCGCCCATCGACCTCCCGGAGATTGACGGTATCGTCCTGGCCCGCCGGTACTGATCAGTCCCCGTTCTTTTAAAATACGGAAATTCAAGGTGTTACGATATAGAGGTTGCCCCGCACACGCGGGGATCGACCCTGGATCTGATCGCCGTCAAGTTTTTCCCGGCGGGTTGCCCCGCACACGCGGGGATCGACCATTCATATTCATCCCTCCAGTTCGCGCTCGGCCGGTTGCCCCGCACACGCGGGGATCGACCTCACCACGATTGGGTTGTTGTCATATCTGCCAAGGTTGCCCCGCACACGCGGGGATCGACCCGCTGCCGTCGCGATGCTCCATCAAGATGTCCTGGTTGCCCCGCACACGCGGGGATCGACCTCTGCAAAACTCCGTGGGCGCCGGGCAAAAAAAGGTTGCCCCGCACACGCGGGGATCGACCTCAAGAAGGCCCAGCAGTGGCGTGACAAACGATGGTTGCCCCGCACACGCGGGGATCGACCGCTCCAACAGCTTCGGAAACTTCATCGTCGGGGGGTTGCCCCGCACACGCGGGGATCGACCTCAGCTCCGTAGCCTGACCGGCGGTCACCCTAGGGTTGCCCCGCACACGCGGGGATCGACCCGTGACCGCCCAGGTCGCGCCCGGCAACAAGGCGGTTGCCCCGCACACGCGGGGATCGACCGTAAGTCTGCCACTGTTCCGCAAGAGCCTGCGCGGTTGCCCCGCACACGCGGGGATCGACCCATGATGATCCTGCACAACACGGTGTGCCCGTGGGTTGCCCCGCACACGCGGGGATCGACCATAGTCTCCCGGCGAGCATTGGAATTTAATGTCGGTTGCCCCGCACACGCGGGGATCGACCCGACGATTAAGGGGTACTGCGCGCCGTCGCGCGGGTTGCCCCGCACACGCGGGGATCGACCCGTCTACGGGCTCGATGGGGCGCAGGCTCGCGGGGTTGCCCCGCACACGCGGGGATCGACCCCTGTTCCGGATGGTGCAGCGGTTCCACGAGCAGGTTGCCCCGCACACGCGGGGATCGACCCTGCTCGGCCGGATTGGGCTTCTGCGGCCCGTCGGTTGCCCCGCACACGCGGGGATCGACCTCACCTCGGTGCCCGGCGCATCCGGGATCGTCTGGTTGCCCCGCACACGCGGGGATCGACCCGACGAGCCGCCTTCCGTCTGGGTCTGCTGTGAGGTTGCCCCGCACACGCGGGGATCGACCGTGGCTGAGGCGATGGAGTGCAACCGGATATGTGGTTGCCCCGCACACGCGGGGATCGACCCTTGTCGGGAGCACCGGCCCCGGGCGGGGGCCGGGTTGCCCCGCACACGCGGGGATCGCCCCGACCGCGCCCTCCCAGGTGCATCTCACCGATCACGCCCGGGCGGCCGTGGCCAGGCATTGGCACGAGGCCCATCCCCACCAGGTCGACGTGAAGATCCACGTGGACGCCGAGGGGCGCGTCCACGTGAACCGAATCGGCAGTTCGAGCCCGGCGGTGAACGCCGAGGTCGGGCACGCGATGGGGACGCCGTGATGCTACAGGCGCACCGCCCCCTGGACCGTCCAGTAAGCGCGCGGTTCGCCGTGCGGGCGAACCTTGACCAGGCCGTCGGTGATGGCCGTGTCTTCGATATGCACGCGTTCGCCTTTGTCCAGGTTCGCGCATTCCCCGCTGTCGAGTCCGCCGCGGATCATCTTCATCGCGGCCGTCTTGTCGCCCTCGCCCAGCAGGGTGCTGAACCGGTTGGCGAACGTCCGGTGCCGGCACCCGAAGGTGCTGGCCTTCATTACGGTGGTGACGCCCTTGGTGGAATTTGCGCTGGATGCACCGCAGGACGACAGCCACGAGGCGACGGCCATGCCGAAAATGCCGATGAGGGCGATGGCATAAACCGGCTGGAGGCGCTTTCTAAACGGGGTCATCGCGGTTCCCCCCTCGAGACCAGAGCCCGGAGCATAGCCGCGTGAGCTGGCGCGATCAACTCCGGCCGGGCTCGTTCCGCGGGGCGCCGTTCGGTTGCCCCGCACACGCGGGGATCGACCCTCTAGGCCGTCGTCGAAAATCTGCCCCGTGTCGGCTGCCCCGCACACGCGGGGATCGACCCCCCCAGCACCTGGCCGTGGAATTGCGGATTTACGGTTGCCCCGCACACGCGGGGATCGACCTCTCAACCCCGAGTGGTGTAAGGCTGCGAGTTTGGTTGCCCCGCACCCACGGGAAAGGGCGCGCTATTGATCGCCCGGCACAGCCGAGCGTAGTGTTTTGCTGGGTGGCGCGTGCGACACGGTGAGAACCTGCCTGCCGTAGCCTTCGCCGACGCAGTTTCGGCGATGAGCGCCTTGTGGGGTGATGGCAGGCCCCACCACGCGCCGCCTACTTCTTCGTTCCGCTCCGGTTGCCCCGCTTATAAGGGGTCGCTGTTTGGCGTGATGCCTCGCATGTCCCCGATGGGGAAAACGTCAGGGGAACCTTTTCTTTGCCACTCAGGGCCGCCGGTTACGCCGCCCCGCTGAACTGCGCCTCCTCGGTGGAGCCGGCGAGCGCCGCCAGTGAGGACTGGCCGGCGGTGATGGTCTGGGTGACGAGGTCGAAGTAGGCGGTGCCGACCTCGTGCTGGTGGCGGACGGCGGTGTAGCCGTTTTCGGCGGCGGCGAACTCGGCCTGCTGGAGCTCGACGTAGGCGGGCATCTGGCGCTCGCGGTAGTCGCGGGCGAGGTTGTACATGGAGAAGTTGAGCGAGTGGAAGCCCGCGAGGGTGATGAAGAGGAACTTGTAGCCCATGCCGGCGAGTTCCTGCTGGAAGCTCGCGATGGTCTTCGTGTCGAGGTTCTTCGCCCAGTTGAAGGACGGGGAACAGTTATAGGCGAGTAGCTTGCCGGGGTACTCGTCGTGGACGGCGCGCGCGAAGTGTTCGGCTTCCTCGACGTTGGGCTTCGCGGTCTCGCACCAGAGCAGGTCGGCGTAGGGCGCGTAGGCGAGGGCGCGCGAGATGGCCTGCTCGATGCCGGGGCTCGTTTCCAGGAAGCCCTCGGACGTGCGCCGGCCGGTGAGGAAGGCGTGGTCGCGCGGGTCGACGTTGGAGGTCAGGAGCGAGGCGGCGTTGGCGTCGGTACGGGCGATGATCAGCGTGGGCACGTCGAGCACGTCGGCGGCGAGGCGCGCGGCGACGAGCTTGTTGATGGCCTCGACGGTGGGGACGAGCACCTTGCCGCCCATGTGGCCGCACTTCTTGGCGGAGGCGAGCTGGTCTTCGAAGTGAACGCCGGCGGCGCCGGCGCGAATCATGCCCTTCATCAGTTCGTAGGCGTTGAGGATGCCGCCGAAGCCGGCCTCTGCGTCGGCCACGATCGGGACGTAGGGATCGTCGATCGCCTCGCCCTCGCTGTGCGCGATCTGGTCGTAGCGTTCGATCGCGCGGTTGATGCGGGCGACGAACGCCGGGACGCTGTCGGACGGGTACAGCGACTGGTCGGGGTAGGTCTCGCCGGCCTCGTTGCCGTCCGCGGCCACCTGCCAGCCGGAGCAATAGATCGCCTGGAGGCCCGCCTTGACCTGCTGGACCGCCTGGTTGCCGGTGATGGCGCCGAGCGCGTTGACGTAGGGCCGGGCGTGGAGGTCGCGCCAGAGCCGCTCCGCGCCGTGGCGGGCGAGCGTGTGCTCGATGGGCAGGGTGCCGCGCAGGCGCACGACGTCCTGGGCGGAATAGGGTCTATCGATGCCCCGCCAGCGCGGCGAGTCGTTCCACTCTTTCTTGAGGGCGGAGGCGGCGGAGGGCTCGGCGGTGCGATTCATGACGGTCTCCCCCTGGATCAGGGCAGTTGGTCGTAGGCGGGCAAGGTGAGGAAGTCGACGAATTCGTCGTCGCCGACGAGCAGGATCACGAGCTCGGCCGCGCGCTCCACGGCGTCCGAGGGCAGACGGTCGGCGGCGGTCAGGCGCCGGGCGGCGTTGGCGACGGCCGTACCGACACGCTTCGCGCTGACGGGCGCGCCGCCCTCGCTGTGCGCGCCGTGGTGGACCCACTGCCAGAGCTGGGCACGCGCGATCTCGGCCGTGGCCGCGTCTTCCATCAGATGGTTGATGGGCACGCAGCCGTTGCCGGCGAACCAGGCCGCGAGATACTGCACGGCCACGGAGGCGTTGTTGTCGACGCCGGCGGCGGTGATCGTCCCGTCCGGCACGGCGAGGAGGTCGTCGGCCGTGATCTCGATGTCCCCGTACGGACGGTCGAGCTGGTTGGGGCCGGGCATCAGGCGGTCGAAGATCTGGCGGGCGACGGGGACGAGGCCCGGGTGCGCGACCCAGGTGCCGTCGTGGCCGTCGCCGGCCTCGCGCTCCTTGTCGGCGCGCACCTGGGCGAGGGCGGCCTCGCTCGCGGCCGGATCGTTCTTGATCGGGATCTGCGCGGCCATGCCGCCCATGGCGAAGGCGCCGCGCCGGTGGCAGGTGCGGATGAGCAGGCGCGAGTAGCTGTGCAGGAAATGGCGCGTCATCGTCACCTGCGCGCGGTCCGGGAACACGCGGCGCGGGTCGGCGCGGAATTTCTTGATGAAGCTGAAGATGTAGTCCCAGCGCCCGCAGTTGAGCCCGACGATGTAGTCGCGCAGGGCGTGGAGCATCTCGTCCATCTCGAAGGCGGCCGGGCAGGTCTCGATGAGCACGGTCGCCTTGATCGTGCCGTGCGCGAGGCCAAGGCGCTTTTCCGACAGCTCGAAGACGTCCGCCCACAGCGTCGCTTCCTCCATCGACTCCAGCTTCGGCAGGTAGAAGTACGGGCCGGTGCCGCGCGCGACGAGTTCGCGCGCGTTGTGGAAGAGGTAGAGCCCGAAGTCGAACAGCGCGCCGGGCACCGGGCGGCCGGCGAGGGACGCGTGCTTTTCGGGCAGGTGCCAGCCGCGCGGTCGCACCATCAGCACGGCCGTGTTCTCGTTCAGTCGGTAGTCGCGGCCGTCGTCGCTACGGAAGTCGATCGTGCGGCGCACGGCGTCGTGGAGGTTGCGCTGGCCGCCGACGATGTTCTCCCACGTCGGCGCGAGGGAGTCCTCGAAGTCGGCCATGAAGACGTTCGCGCCGGAGTTGAGCGCGTTGATGATCATCTTGCGGTCGACGGGACCGGTAATCTCGACCCGGCGCTCGTGCAGGTCGTCGGGAATGGGAGCGACGCGCCAGTCACCTGCGCGGATGGCGGCGGTATCGGGACGGAAGCCGGGCAGCTCGCCGGCATCGAATTCGACCTGGCGCGCGGTCCGTGCCGCGAGCAGCGAGTCGATCCGCGGGCGAAATCGATCCGTGAGTTCGGCGAGGAAGCCGAGTGCCTCGGGGGTCAGGAGCGGGGCCGCCCCGGCGGGGACGGGCGCCGTGATCCGGACTGCGTCGGGCCCGGTTGCCCGGACGGTGGATTGACTCTTGCGCATCGTGGGTTCGGGTGCAGGCCGGGGCCGCGGGTTCGCCAACACGCTATGGGGTTCCTTCCGGGGCGGCCATGACGAAAGTCAATATTCCGGAGCGGTTGCCGTCATTGCGGAATCGCCGCGGCGGGGATTGCTACGGGCCGGTTAACGGCCGGGACTCGCCGGGCGGTCAGTGCGCAATGTTGAAGAGGATGTCGGCACCGCTGATCGTGCCGGATTCCGCTTCCAGCGCCCAGTGGCGGGAGAGCTCGTAGCGCACGCGGAAAAGGTTGATGGGTTCGAACAGGCCGATGCCGTAGCTGACGTAGAGGCGCGGCGACAGGTACTTGCCCAGGAAGAGCGAGGACTGGTCGCCGGTGGTCTGGTACTGGCTCGCGCTCTCGACGCTGACCGTATCCACGCCGATCTTCTTGCCCAGCGACTTGGCCACGTAGGTGCCGCCGGCGATGCCGACGGCGTTGGCCGCGCGCGCGAACGTGCTCTGTTCGGAGCCGGAGTTCTGCTGCACGCCGTGGCCGAAGAGCAGGTAGGCGAGTGCGTCCGATTGCGGCATCGGGGGGTCGGAGAAGACCTGGAGCCGCGGGTTCTGCAGCGTGCCGGTGACGTCGAGGCCGGCCACGACGTTACCGACCGAACGCGTGGCGCGCACGTTCAGGCCCGGGTTGTCGACCGGCCCGCCGCTGAAGAGCAGCCGGCCGCGCTGGATGGTGAGGTCCTGCCCGTATGCCTTGTATTGCCCGTCGGCGATGTTGAGGTCGCCGCTGGCAGTCGTGAGGCGGCCCGGGCGGTCGTTGACGGTCACCGCGCCGGCCACGCGCGCGCTCAGACCGTAGCCCCGGAAGCGAACGTTGTCGCCGAGCGTGATTGCGAGCCGGGCGCCGAGTTTCCACGGTTCCGCTGCCTGTTCGCCGCGCCCGGCGACGACCAGGTCGGGCGTCGGGGCGACGGCGCGGGAGAAGTCCGGCGGGCGGAGGCGTGCGTAGGGCACCGTCACGCTGCCGCTGATGCCGATATCGCGTCCGGCCAGGGTCAGGCGCAGGTCCGGGCTCACGCGCACGTGGGCCTCGGGCATGTCGGCTGCCCGGAAGTCCTGTCCCTGGATGCGGGCCTGCAGGCTCCAGTGGTTCCCGTTGCGCGCGAGTTCGCCGTCCGCGGCCAGGTGGCCGCCACGGCCGTCGCCGGTTTTCGCGCGCAGTCGGAAGCCGTTTCCGGTTCCCTGCAGCGTGGCGTCGAGGCCTTCCAGCCGCGTGCCGGTGCGGGCGAGGGTGAGCGCGCCGCCGGTCACGCGCACGTTGCCGTTGAAGCTCGGGGCCCGCAACGTGCCGGCGAGCGTGAGGTCGGCGTCGAGGCGGCCCGCGACGTTCGCGACCTGGGTGCTGAGCACGCCGAGGCCGGAGAGATCAGGGAGCGTCGCGACGACGTGGACGCGGCCGGCGGGTTCGGCGTGGGTCTTCCACGGGATGCGGGCGGTCACGCCGACCTGGCCTCCCTTCGCAAGTTGGACGCGGGCCTCCGCGGTGGCGACGCTGCCGTCGAGCCGGGCCGTGGCGGAGAACTGTTGGAAGTCGAGTTCCCGGCGCTCGCCCGCGAGGGCGCGGGAGACCGTGACGTCGCCGGCCTGAAGGCGGGCGCGGGCGGCAAGCCGACCGTTGCCGCCCGCCCCGTGTAACTCGCCATCCAGGGCGCCCGCCAGTTGCGTGCCGCCGGCCAGCAGCGGATCGGTGAGATGGAGGGGGAAGCGCTGGAGCGTCGCGTCGACGCGCCAGCCGGTTGCGTCGGAGGCGCCGCCGAGGCACACGCTCGAATGGTTCGGACCGGTCAGGCAGGCGCGGTCGAGCGCCAGTCTTTGCCGGGACAAGACCAGGGCCGCGGGGGAGCGAAGATCGAAGGTGCCACCGTCGGCGAGGGCGATGCGCGCCGTATCGAGACGACCCTTCCAGGCCTTGTCACGGAGGGCGCCGCGGGCGGCGAGCGCCAGGCGGCCCGCCGGTCCGTCCGCCTCGAGGACGAAGCGCTGCGCGCTTGCGGGGCCCTCGAGCCGGGCGGCGAGGCGGTCGATTTGCGTCGAGCCGGACGCGACGTCGTGCAGCTCGACGTCGAGGCTGCTGGCGGCGTCGCCGCCGAGCGCGGCGTCGAAGCGGGCGGTGCCGTCGGCGACGGAGACGGCGTCGCCCCAGCCGGCGTGGCGCAGGGTAATTTGGCCCCGCACGCGCGGCCGTCGCGCGTCGCCGGTGAGCGAGCCGCTTCCGGTCACCGCCCCGGCGAGCCGCGGGTCCGCAGCCGCGAGGCGGGGTGCGTCGATACGCCAGTCCAGTGCGACGCGCCGGCCCCACGTTCCCTGCGCCTGCACCCGGTTGCCGCCGAGCGAGAGCCGTGCACCGGACACGCGCAGCGTGCCGCCGGCGTAGGCCGCGGTCGCATTGCCGTCGAGGGGGTGGCCGTTCAGTTGTCCGGCGACGTGCGTGATCGTCGCCTGCGCGCCCAACGGGGCGAGCGTGCCGTGGGTGTCCAGGTCGAAGCCGACGGCGCCGCGGATCTTCGGCGCGATGCTGCCGGCCTTGAGCCCACGCGCGCGCAGGGAGAGCTGGAAACGTCGCGGCGCGGCGAATGAGACCCGGCCGCGCGCGTCGAGCGTGCCGCCGAGCCAGTCGCCGTGCAGGCGCGAGACGAGGGCGTGCCGGCTGTCGCCGGTGGCCGCCAGGGACCAGTCGCCGGTGGGCAGGTCCGGGGCGGCCAGGCGCGTGCGGGCGGCGAGCGTCCAGCCCCCGAGCCAGCCGCTCACGCGCGCCGTTCCGGCCGGGAGCGAGACGCGCGCGGTTTCCGGGGCGAGCGGCCATTGCAGGTGCGACCATTCGAGCGCGACGTCGGCGGCGGGCTGGTCGCCCAGCCGCACGGTGCCGCGGGCCGCGAGCGCCGTCCTTGTCCCCGGGATCGCGACGTGCAATCGATCGATGCGCAGGCCGTTCCCGTCGGCGCCGCCGTCGAGCGCGACGGTCGCGGCGTACTCGGTGGGCGTCTCGGCGCGGACGGTGCCGTCGACGTGCAGGTTGCCGGGCGACCCGTGCGTGTTCAGCACGGCGGCGACGCGCATGGCCGGCCAGGCGGAGCGCAAGGCGTGGGGATCGAGGCCGGTGAACGCCAGCTTGCCGTTCCACGCGGGCCGCGTGAGCGGGTGGGTCACCGTCGCGTTCAATCGGCCGGCGAATGGTGCCGCGATCCGCTGGTCGATACGAAGCCGGGTGTGGAGCCGGCCGGCGATTCGCGTGTGTCCGGTGACCGCGGGGTAGTCCGGTACGCGCAGCCGCCAGTCCAAGTTCGCCGTGACGGGCCAGTTGCCGCGCGCGGTGGCCGCGAGCCGGCCGGAGAGGTCGATGCGCGGCCCGTGCACGGCGATGCCGCCGATCTCGATGCGACTGCCGCCGGCGCGGAGCTGGAGGGCGGCGTGGTCGAGATGGAGTTGCCGCGTGCCGGTGTCGACGTCGAGGTCGCTCGCCGTGAGGCGGTCGACGCGGACGCCGACGGGGAGCGAGACGCGGGCGGGCAGGACGGGGGCTCCGGACCGGCCGCCGCTGCTCCGGACCGTGATGCGCACGCCGTTGGCGCCCAGGCGTGCCAGGTGCACGGTGCCGGTGACAAGCGCCAACGGTTCCCAGTCGAGCGTGAGTTTGTGTACGGCGATGCGCATGTCTCCGGTCTTCATCACGACGTCGTCGAGCGTGAGCGGGCCGGCGAGGCGCGAGCCTTCCACGCGGCCGATGGCGAGCGCGCCGCCCGAGTGGCTCCGGACCATCCCCACCGCCCAGTGCAGTCCGGCGGGGGTCTCGAGCAGGACGGCCAGGCCCGCGGCCATGAACACGACGAGGGCGAGGACGCCGAGCCCGATGCGGTAGCGCCACTTCACAGCGACAGCCCGATGCCGATGTGGAGGCGGACATAGCCCAACTCGGGATGGGCAATGGGATGGGCCAGGTCGACGCGCACCGCCCCGACCGGCGTGTAGTAACGCGCGCCGAGCCCGATGCCTTTTTCGGGCGGCGCCGTGAAGCTGTTGGCGGCCGTGCCCGCGTCGAAGAACGCGGCCACGCCCCAGTTGCCGACGATGCGCCAGTCGTACTCCACGCTGCCCGTCTTCAGGTAGCGGCCGCCCACGACCTGGCCCGCCGCGTTGCGCGGGCCGATGGACTGGTAGGCGTAGCCGCGCACGCTGTTCTCCCCGCCGGCGAAGAACCGCTCCGCGACCGGCAGGTGATCGAAATTGCTGTCCGCGATCGCGCCGATCTCCCCGCGCAAGACGACCTCGCCCGGCCCGAGCGGGATGACGACGTGGACGGAGAGGTCCGCGCGCGCGAAGGTGTCGTCGGAGGCCAGCGCCCGGGCGGCGCCGTGAACGTCGGCGTTAATGCTGTAGCCGAAGGCGGACACACCCGGCGGCTGGGCGACGATCCGCGAGTAGCGGATACCGGGCATCACCAGGCGGCTGACGAGCGTGCCGGGGGCGAGGTCGCTCCTGTAGCGCCCGACGTTGACATAGGCGTCCTGCTGCCAGCCATCCACGCGGGTGATACGGCTCACGCCGAGGCCGAGCAGGTAACCGACGGTGTCGCCGTAGTCACGCCGGTTGTCCGTGGCGGAGAATACGAGCCGGTCGGAGGTGGGATCCGCCAGGGGAACGATGTAGCGGGCGTTGGCCTCCGTCGCGATCCGCGACAGGCGCGCGTCGAAGCGAAAGCGGTGGCCGCGTCGGTTGACGCGGCGGTTCTCCCAGCCGAAGCGCAGGCGGGGGCCGGTATCGGTGCCGTAGCCGAGGCCGAGTGAGTAATGGTTGCGCTTCGCCGGTTGGGCCGTCACCGTTACCGGCACGCGACGGTCCTGGCCGGCGCGGTCCTTCTCCGGCGTGACGGAGACGCTCGAGAAATAGCCGCTGCTGCTGAGTCTCGACTGGAGGTCGGAGAGTTTGCCGGCGCTGTACGGCTCGCCCGGCTGGATGTGCACGTAGCGGTGCACGAAGCCGGGGTTGAGGATGCCCTGGTGGATCGTGACCTCGCCGAAGCGGTATCGCGGGCCCGTGCGGAACACGAGGAGGACCTGGGCGCTGTGCTGTGCGGGGTCCACGTGCAGCACGTGTCGGGCGAATTCCGCGTCGAGGTAGCCGTGGTCCGCCGCGACCTGCTGCAGCGCGCGCTTGGTCTGCGTATATTCCGACTGGCGCAGGGGCGCCCCGGTACGGATCGGCGGCGACCGCGCGATGGAGGCGAGGGCGGGGTCGTTGGCGCCGGCGCCCTCGATGCGCACGACGACGCGCTCCACCGTCACCGGTTCGCCGGGCTGGATGCGGTAGGTGGCGGTCCAGTTATCGCCGTCGCGGGTCAGGTTCGCGTCGACCTGCGGCGAGAAGTACCCGTAAGGCTCCAGCGCCCGGCGGATCTGGCGCGGCGCCTCGCCGTTCAGTCGGCGTATGGTCGCGGCCGGTTCCGCTCCCCAGTCGGTGTACTGCGCGATGGAGAGCGACGCGCGAACGTTCTGCTCCAGCTCGCCGCTGATGCCCTCGATCCGGACGGTCACCTGCGGCGCCGCGCTGGCGCAGGTCCAGGCCGCGGAGATCAGCAGGAGCACCAGGCCGGCGAGGGGGTAGCGTACGCCTGCGGCGTTCACGGCAGTCTCCCGTGCCGTGGGCGAGAGGGCGGCCGGCGGCACCAAGCGGCATGCACTGGCATGCGGGCCATGTTAGCGGCAGCGGCCGCCGCGAGTGACGTCCCGTGGCTGCGGGAACAACCCGCATGGGCAGTGGTTCAGACCGGCTTCGTCTTCCTTCGTTCGCCGTGCGGGCGGGAGCGAATGCTCCGGGGCGCCCGTCGGCGGACCCGCCCACCGGGCGGGTCCGCGCGAACGGTCAGGAGTGCGAGGGCGGCTTGACCGCCGGCTGTGCGAGGACCCACTTGGCGATCGTCTGCGCCTGGTCCTTGGTGAGGTCCGGATGCGAGGGCATCGGCACGCCCCCGGTCCAGGGCTTCCAGTACCCGACACCGCCGTTGATGATGAAGTTCGCCACCGAGGAGACGGCGTCCTTCTTGCCCTTGTAGCGGTAGGCGACCCACCCCCACGCGGGGCCGACGACCTTGTGCTTCGCCGCGTGACAGGCGCTGCACCCGTTCGACTGGATGAGCTGTTGTGCGTTGCTGGCGGCCAGGGCCGGCAGGGCCGCGAACAGAGCGGCACCGGCGGCGGCCGAGACAAGGAATCCGTACTTCATGAGCGTCTCCGATCCGTAGACGACGGGTCTATAGGATAAACCCGACGGGAAAGAGCGTCCGGCCGCGGAACGAGCACCCGGCCGGACGCCCATGGGCCAAAGGCTCAGAACAGGAACCACGCGAACATGTAGAGCGTGTCGTTATCCGATGCGCTGCGGCCGCTGCCGTCGTAGTTGCTGCTGCTGCCGTCGAACTTGTCGTACAGCGTGTACTGTGCCCCCAACTGCACGTTGGCGGCGGGCAGGTACGTCCACTGGACGATCCAGCCGCTGCTGTCGGGCGAGTTCGTGCGCGAATCCTGGTACACGAGCGGGTTGCTGTTGCCGTTTGTGCGGAAGTATCCCAGCGACGGCCCGTAGGTCTCGTGCCAGAAGTACTGGGCGTTGACCGCGAATGTGTTCAGGTGGTTGTCGGGCTGGGCCGGGTCCGTCGCATCCAGTGTCTGCTTCTCGTGGATCAGCATCCCGTGGACGGTCAGGGAGTCGCGGCCGGGCGTGAGCAACTGGTACTGCGCGTCGAGGCCGTAGTCCGTGTAGTTGTCGGTGGCGCCCGAGAGCGGTTGACCGTCGCCCGGGTACACATGCTGCGACATCCCGAACGTTCCGACCTCGAAGGAATGCGTGAAGTTGCCGCCGGTGCTCCAGTTGTGCTCCCAGGCGAGGCGCCAGTAGGGCGCGACGTTGGAGATCACGTTCGTCGACGTGCTGTCCACGGGCTGGGGGTTTCCGATTTGCGAGGAGCGGTAGAGGCTGACGCCGGCGTAGACGCTTCCGTCGAACCAGGCGTATGCACCGAGTCCGGCGACGGTGCCGCCCAGGTCCATGATCTGGGGTCCCCAGTCCGGCCCGGGAGCGTTGTCGGAACCGAGATACGGGAAACCCCAGGCCGGGGTGCTGTTCCACGGGTCCTCGATCGTCGGGTTGTTGTTGAGCGTCAGGCCCCAGACCACCGACTTGCCGCCGAGCTTGGCGGTGTTCGCGTACCGCACGTCGGTATTGTCGAGCGAGAACCGGTTGTCGGCCTCGGTGTAGGTGATCTGAGCGAACGATCCCAGATGCGAGGCGATCCGCCCGGCGTAGAAGAGACTCAACTGGTCCGGGAACGCCACCGTGCTGTTCTGCGCGCCGGGCGCGGACTGCTTGAGCACGGTGTCGGAGACGAGAATCATCGCGGAGATCGGCGGAAACTTGCCGATGCTCTCCTTGGGCGTCTTCTTGCCGGGATTCGACGGGCTCAGGGTGTTGTTGCTCAACACGTAGCCGTTCATCTTGAAGTAGCGGCCGAACGGCGTCAGTTGGGGCGCGACGGTGTGGCAGGTCTCGCAATTGAGGCCGGTCTGGCGCGAATAGCTCGGGACCGCCTGCGCGTCGCGTGGAGCGAGACTCAGTGTCGCCAGTGCGAGAGCGCCTGCCACGACCAGGATTTTTACTGCTTTTGGAGCCATGGAATAACCCTCCTTGTCCTGCGGGTGTGTATCCGTGGTGCGAAGCCTAAGTCCCCGCGGGGTAACACCGGCTGATCCATATCAAGTCGGGAGAGTTTCGCGGGACCGATCGGCGATTCGAGGGGACGAATCAGACGATGCGGTAGCGCCGTATCCGGTAGAAGCCGCCGAAGAGATCCCGCCGGACCTCGGGAACGACGTCGCGTCCGTTGCGTGCCGCGCAGGCGCGCAATTCGGCCTGCAGGTCCTGTCGCCAGAAGTTTCCCAGGAACGGCTCGACGCGCTCGATCAGCCACCGGAGCGGGGCGATGCGGTGAAAGGGGTGCGTCCGGCCCAGCTCGCCGTAGTCCGCGATGACCAACCGTCCGCCCGGTGGAAGGACGCGCGTAGCCTCGCCGAGGACCCGCCGTCGCGACGCGGCCGGCAGCTCGTGAAGCAGGAAGAACAGCAGGACGGTGTCGAATCCGCCGTCGGCGCAGGGAAGGTTTTCCGCATTGGCGCGGTACAGACGGACGCGACGGTCGCTCCCGGCGAGCTTGCGGCGCGCCGTGGAGAGTTGGATGGGAGCCACGTCCACGAGGTGAAGCGCCGCGGGCGGCAGGTGGCGGGCGAGGGTCGGCGTGAGTACGCCGTACACGGCCGCCACCTGGAGCGTCTGCCCGGCGGTGGCGGGGGAGAGGACCTCGAGGCAGCCCCGGAGAAGCCGCCGGTACTGCCCGAACAGGATCGTGTTGATGACCGGTTGGTGGTCGAAGAACCACACGGCCGGCGGCCACAGATAGGCCCACCAGTAAGAGCGGAACAGGTACTCGGGGATCGCGGGGCGGCGGGTCCGATGGACGTCCGGTCCGGGAGCCCGGGTGGTCGAGGCGCGCGGGGCGGGGGCATGTGACTCGAAGTGCTGCTTCATGGGTCCGCTTCCTTACGATGCCTTCAAGATATCGGCGCGCTCCGCTCGAGGTGTTGATGGAAATCAGGCGCGAGCGGGACCGCCGCCGCTTCGCCGGGCCGCGTCATTCATCCGTGGCGTGATCGAAATCAATCCGATCCCGGCCGGGCCGGGCAGAATCGGGAGCGACGGCCACAAGCGGAGGGGCGGATATGGCGCGCAAGGGCGGACGAGGGCTCGTGGGGCGTGTCTGGGGATTCTTCAGCCGGCCGAGCGCGCGCTGGCCGCTGGGGGCGATCCTCCTGGCCGGCGTCGCCGCCGGCGGTCTCGCGCTCGGGGGCTACAACGAGGCGGTGGTGCAGACGAACAAAACCGGCTTCTGCCTCAGCTGCCACGAGATGAAGGCTTACGTCTACGACGACTACGTGCACTCGGTGCATTTCCAGAACCCGGTCGGGGTCCGGGCCACCTGCCGGGATTGTCACGAGCCGGCGGACTGGTGGCACCAGTTCGGCGCCAAGGTCCTGTCCGTGAACGACCTCTACCACCACCTCGCGGGGACGGTCGCGACGCGCGAAGCATTCGACAAGCGTCGCCCGGAGCTGGACCGGAAGGTGTGGGCCGAGCTCAAGGCGACCGATTCGCGCACCTGTCGCAAGTGCCATTCGTGGGGCGCCATGCTGACGGCCGCGCAACGGCCTGCCGCACGCGCGAGCCATCAGCTCGCGCGCAAGAGCGGCATGACCTGCATCGACTGCCACAAGGGGATCATGCGCATGAAGGGAAACTTCGCGGCGTCCGCGCCGGCGGCGCCGGGCGGGCCGTGAGCGTCGCGGCGGAGGGTTGAAGGCCGCCTGCTTGATCGAGATCAACCGGCCCCTGCCGCGCCGCACCTATTCTTGCCCAAAAGGAAAGCTCACGGCGGTAACGGCGGCGTCACCGGGTCATGAAGCGCATGGAGAGCGCTCATGACGACCGGGCCCAGGACCGGCGCCGGACGGGGAAGCGACATAACAGGCTCAGCGGGGAGAAACGGGAATGATGGCTATTGACTGCTTGCTCGAACGACTCGGCTGCGCCCGAGTCCGCACGCTGGCGGCCGTAACGGGTGCCGCCGTCCTGGCAGTCACACTGGGGGCCTGCGGCAGCGGCTCGACCGGTGCGCAGGGTCCCGCCGGACCCTCGGGACCGCCGGGCCCGACTGTCGAGTCGGCGCAGAACGCGCAAAGCCTGCATTTGACTATCACGAAGGTCTCGATCGCGGCGACCAGCACCGTCGCCTTCAAGGCCACGGATCCCGATCGCGACGACGAGCCGGTGACTCGCATTCCCGGTTCCACGCTGGAGGTGATCATCGCCAAGCTGGTCCCCGGGACCAACGGCGATGCCGACCACTGGCAGAACTACATCAACCACACCGTCCAGCCGTACACCACGGGGCAACAGGCGGAGATCCAGCCGGAAACGGATTCGGGCGGCACGCTCACCGACAATGGCGACGGGACCTATCTGTATACGTTCGGGACCGACCTGACGAACGTCACCCAGCCCGTCGCGGTTCCCTTCCAGGCCTCGCTGGTGCACCGGGTGGCGATCAACATCCGCTCCAGCACGCTGCCCGCCGCCAACGATGCGATTTATACCTGGGTGCCGGCGACGGGGCAGACGAAGAACCTCGACGCCCGTGAAATCGTGACGACCGCATCGTGCAACCAGTGCCACGACCATCTCGAGGCGCACGGCGGCCCGCGCAAGAACACGGCCGAGTGCGTGCTGTGTCATAACCCGGGCAATACGTCGCTGAACGGCAACAGCCTCGATTTCAAGGTGTATATCCACAAGATCCACGACGCCGCCGGCCTGCCCAGCGTGCTCGCGGGCACCCCGTACGTGCTCATCGGCTACCGGGGCTCCACGAACGACTTTTCCAGCGTCGTGTTTCCGCAGGACATCCGCAACTGCACGAAGTGCCACGACCCGGCGAATCCGGAGACCCCGCAGGCCGCGCGCTTCGAGACTCGGCCCACCATGGCGGCCTGCGGTTCCTGCCATGACAACGTGGACTTCGCCCAGGGCAAGGCGGGCGGCCATCCCGGGGGCGTGGAGACGGACAACAGCCAGTGCACGGTCTGCCATACGGAGAACTCCGTGGCGGGAAGCGTGGCGGAATCCCACGTCATTCCGCAGAAGGTGGCGGCCGCCAATTACCAGTACAACATTCTTTCCATCAACAACGGCGGACCCGGTCAGAAGCCGGTGATCCGGTTCTCGGTGACCAATCCGAACAACAACGACCAGCCGTACGATCTGGCGACGGACCCCAATTTCACGGCGTCGGGCGCGAGACTGGGCCTCGATATCGGCTGGACGACCCCGGGCTACCCGAACTCGTATTCGAATTTCGACAGCGGCAGCAATCCGGGCCAGCCCGTAGAGATCGCCATCGACAGCGGCGGCACCCTGAATGCCACGGACAACGGCGACGGCACCTACACGGTGACCTCGCCGGTGCCGATTCCCACGACTGCCGTCGGGACCGGCGTGGTCGCGATGGAGGGCCATCCGAACGGGGACTACGACGGCAGCGGAAGCTATGCGACCGCCATTCCGGTGACCAGCGCGGTCAAGTATTTCGGGATCACCGACGCGACGCCGCAGCCGCCCGTCGCGCCGGCGCAGGTGGTGTCGTTCGACAAGGGGTGCGAGCGCTGCCACAGCCATAACGATGGCCTGGCGATGCATGGCGCCAACCGCGTGGACAACCTGGAAGTCTGCGTGATCTGCCACAACCCGAACGATACGGACGTGGGCATGCGGCCGACGGATCCGGACGGAATCTCCAACGGCGTCAACACCGCGGCCGTGGACGGGCTCGAGCAGCAGGCCATCGATTTCCCGCGCCACATCCATGCGATCCATGCGTCCATGGAGTCCCCGCAGGGGCCGGCCTTCCGGGCGAAGCCGTGGATCGTCTACGGGTACTTCAACTCGGTGAATAATTTCGGAGACCTGCGGTTCCCGGGCATCCTCAGCGACTGCAGCCAGTGTCACACCGCGACCGGTTACCAGTTGCCGTTGCCGAGCGGCGAGATGGGTACGACGGTCGATACGCTGGCGACGGTCGGTAAGTCCAGCCCGTACGGCGCGCAGCTGTTCTACGGCCCGACCGGGGCGACGACGGTGCCCGCGGACCAGGCGGTCTTCAAGCGTATTACGCCCACGGCCGCCGCCTGTTCGGCCTGCCATGATTCGAGCTTGGCGGTCGAGCACATGAAACAGAACGGCGCCATGTTCGACGCCGTGCAATCCCTGATCGGCCCCGACGACGCGACGGAGACCTGTGCCGTGTGTCACGGTCCGGGACGGGTGGAAGACGTCAGCAAGGTGCATGACGTGTCGCCGAACGGCTGATCGGGCGCCGAGGGAACTGCGTGGATGACCAGAACGAGCGTGGAGGACGCCCGATGAGCCGCTGGAAGACGTGCCCTGCACGACCGGACAGCCAGCGTGCGGGCATCGGGCGGCGGGCCCGGCGACTGGCCGGCACGCTGCTCCTGATCGCGTTCGCCGCGGTTCCCGCGTTTGCCGGGGCCGCCGACGCCCCCGCCGGGGCCACGGCGGCAGGCGCCGTGCCGACTTACTCGCCGCACGGCGCCAACACCTGCCTTCTCTGCCACCGAACGGCGAAGGTGAAGGCCATCTTCAGCACCCCGCATGCCGCGAAGAGCGACTCGCGGACACCGTTCGCCGGACGCCAGTGCGAAGCCTGCCACGGGCCCGGCGGCCAGCACATCAAGCCGCCCGGCCCGGGGCAAAAGCGGACGCCCATGCCGTTCTTCGCCCCGAATTCGCCGGCCACCGTTAAACAGGAAAACGGGCGGTGCCTGACCTGCCACAACGACGCCCACCGCATGGCGTGGAAGGGCAGCGTCCACCAACGGCACGACGTCGCGTGCGTGAGCTGCCACACCATTCATGCAAAGCACGATCCGGCGCTGTCGGCCGCGACGCAGCCGAAGGTCTGCTATCAATGCCACCAGGGCATCCGCGCGGACTTCGCGAAGTTCTCGCATCATCCGGTGCCGACCGGGCAGCTGAAATGCAGCTCTTGCCATAACCCGCACGGCTCCTTCGGACCGCAACTGCTGGTCGGCGACACGGTCAACCAGACCTGCTACCAATGTCATGCCTCCAAGCGGGGGCCGTTCCTGTGGGAGCATCCGCCCGTGCAGGAGGACTGCACGAGCTGCCATACGCCGCACGGTTCGGTGAACCCGGACTTGCTGGTGAGCCGCCCGCCGCTGTTGTGCCAGCAATGCCACCAGTCCGCCGGACACCCCAGCATCGCGTTCGGGCCGAACGGTCTGCCGGGGAAGCGGCCGAACGGATTCCTGCTGTCCCGCAGTTGCATGAGTTGCCATAGCGAAATCCACGGATCGAACGATCCGTCGGGAGCGCCGCTGAGCCGCTAGTACGGGGGACGGGTGTCGCGACATGCAAAAAGTCACCAAGACATTGCTTGCACTGGTCCTGACGGGCGTCGCCGGGGGTCTCGCCCCGGCTCATGCGAGTACACGGGCGCCCGCGAGCGCCAGCGCGAAGCAGGCCGCGCCCGCCGGCATCCCGTCCGACTGGACCTGCAGCATCTGCCCGTTTCAGTACGGGTGGAGGGGCCGGACGCGGTTGGGCCTCATCCACGTGGCCAACGGGAACGACAAGTACGGCGAGTACACGGGGCTGACCCGCTCCGGCGGCTATCTCCAGGCCGGGTTCGACCTGACGTACCGCGACAAGCGCGGCTACTATCTCTACGCGCGCGGCGCGCGACTGGGCCTGGAGTCGCGAAAGATCGTCGTCGCCGGCGGACGCCAGGGACGTTACGAACTCACCGCCTCGTACCAGGGGATTCCACACTACTTCCAGGAGCCGGGCGCCACGCCGTTCCGGAGTACGGGCGGAGCTTCGTTGGCGCTTCCGGCGGGGTGGGTCACCGGGGGTTCCACCGGGCAGATGCCCCGGCTGGCGAGCGCTCTTCGACCCGTCGAGGTCCAGCGGACGCGACGCGTCGAACGCGTGGCGGCGAAGGTGCCACGGCCGAAGTCGCACTGGACGTACGCCGTGGGGTACCAGCACGAGACGCAGAAGGGCGTGCAGGTCCTGGGCGGCAGTGTCCTGACGACAAGCAGCCTGTTGCCGGAGTCCATCGACTATGCCACCGACCAGGTCAGGGCGTCGGCGAACTACGCCGTGAAGCTGTGGCAGTTGAAGCTCGCCTATTACGGGTCCTTTTTCCACGATTCCAACCGCTCGTTGCGCTGGCAGAATCCCTTCACGCCGTTCGCTCCGGGTGCGGACGCCGGCCAGATCGGCCAGGCGCCGAGCAACCACTTCAACCAGCTCTCGGTAGCGGGCGCGTGGAGCTTGCCCGCGAACACCCGCCTGATGTCCATGGCCGCCTACGGGCGCGCGAGGCAAGATGAGCCGTTCCTGCCGGTCACGGTGAACCCGGACCTGCAGCCCGGGGCGCTGCCCCGCTCGAGCCTGGATGGCGAAGTGGTGACCCGCAACTACGTCCTGCGTCTGAATTCCAGTCCGGTCGGGAACCTGGAGCTGAACGCGGACTACACGTACGACCAGCACCAGGACATGACGCCGCAGGCGCTCTTCCCTCAGGTGCTGACGGATGCGTACGTGGCTTCCTCGCTCATGAACTACCCGTACAGCTTCGAGAAACGCAAGACGAGAGTCCGGGCCGGGTACCGGTTCAATCGGCGGGTGCGCCTGAGTATCGGCGGTGAGCACCAGAACGAGCAACAGAGTTTCCAGCGCACCGCCGACACGCGAACGAATTCGGCCTGGGTGGAAGGCCGTTTCGATGCCGCGTCGCACGTCAACGTCTACGCGAAGCTGCTCGGCTCCAATCGTGCCGCTCCGGACTACGTGCCGTTGTCCGACCTCCTGCTGCAGGAGAACCCGCTTCTGCGCCAGTACAACCTGGGCGACCGGCACCGGAAGCAGGGCCAGCTTCGCGTGTCCTACATGCCGGCCGGGATGGTGGATGTTTCGTTGCAATGGCAGCAAAACCTGGATCGCTACGCGGACACCCCCCTCCTGGGGCTCACGGACAGCCGGGACACGAGCTACACGCTGAGCCTGGGGCTTCAGCCGTCCACGGACACGAGCTTGTCCGCCTATTACACGGAACAACGCATCGTCAACGACCAGGCCGGAAGCCAGACCTTCACGACCGCCGACTGGTACGGAGACCGGGAGGACATCGTCCATACGGCCGGCATGGACGGGGAATGGCGGAACGTGGTGCCGCGTTGGGACCTCGGCGGATCCATCCTGTACCAGATCGCCCGCGGCAGGATCGCCGTCATCCAGCAGGGAGTGCCGGGACGGTTCCCCGACATCGTCGAACGGATGCAGGGCGTGCAGCTGTATACGCGGCGCCGCCTGACCGACAGCCTGGCGCTGCGACTGGAGTATGCGCTGGAACGCTATCGCTCAAACGACTGGCAGCTGGACAACGTGACGCCGTCGACGGTGCCCAACGTCCTGACGCTGGGACTGCAGAGCCCGAATTACACCGTCAGCCTGATAGCGCTGTCCGTCGAGTACGTCTTCTGACGCCAACGGCGCGGACCCCCGGACCGTCCTTGTCGCACGGATGCCCGGCGGCGCCGGGAGCCGTGCGGTAGGCCTGCCCGGAACCCCCTGCGGCCGGCGGAGCGCGTGCCGGCCGCGGAGCGCCGGCATCGGCGTGTCAGTGGCTGCTGCCCTTGGCGGCGGCAACTCCGAAGGCCTGGTGCATGTAGGCGAGAATCTTCTGCACCTGCTTTTTGTTGAGCTGGCCCTTCATGGGCGGCATCGCCATCGACGAACCCTTGGACTGGTAGCCGTTGAGGACGCGCTCGGCGAGCACGGAATCGCTCTGCGCGAGGACGCCGCCGGCCTGGGTGAAGTCCGGGGCTGCCGGCAGAGCACCCTTTCCGTTGCTGCCGTGGCACATCGCGCAGTTCTGGGCGTAGAGGTCCTGACCGGAGGCCGCTGCGTTGGCGGCGGAGAACGGAATGGCTACGGCGCCGCAGAGCGCCAGCGAGGCAATGGCAAGACTTGCTTTCATCGTGGGACATCCTCGTCGTGTCGATGTGGCGAAAAGTAGCACAGCCGCGGGCGTCCGGGGCGGTCCGACACCCGCCGCGACGGTCGCCGGGGCCAGGGATCGACGCTGGTTTGATCCAGATCAAACGGCTTGGGAGGGAGCCGCCGGCCGGTCGCGCCCGTTCCTCTTCAGGGCGAACCCGAGGTGGAAGCCCGCGGCCTGCCCGGCGGCGCCCGCGATTGACTGGCATCAAGAGGCGTGCCGATAAGGCGCCGCGAGGCGTTACGGCCCGCGGCGCGCGCTTACAATGTGTGTCGATCGGGATGGTGTTCTCAGCGCGAGGATGAACGGACTGGAAGCCGTGAAACCAGGGACGGCGGGCTCGGCCCGGGCCGCTGCCATCGAGGCGGCGCCGGGGCTTGCCGTCGCGAAACTGGAACTCTGGCGCGGCGACTATTGCGTATGCGTCGGCCTGGACGCCGCCGCCGCCCCCGGGCAGGTACTGCACCTGCGCGGCGCCAACGGCGCGGGCAAGACGAGCCTCATCCGGGTGCTCGCCGGGCTCTCCCTGCCGGAATCCGGCGAGTTGCGCCTGTGGGGCGAGCCCGCACGCGGACGCATGACCGCCTATCGCGCCGCGATCTGCTACGTGGGGCACAGCGACGGCATCAAGCGCGAGTTGACGCCGGAGGAGAACCTGCGGCTCTCGGCGTGCCTCGTCCTGGACCCGTCGCGGCGCACGCCCGCGGAGGCGCTTGAGCGCGTGGGGCTCGCCGAGCACGCGGGGCGCCCGTGCGCGGAAATGTCCGCGGGCCAGCGCCGGCGCACCGCGCTCGCCCGCCTGCTCATGAGCAACGCCCCGGTGTGGCTGCTGGACGAGCCCCTGGTCAGCCTTGATCGCTCGGGGGCGGGGCTCGTCGCCGACCTGATGCACGAACACGTCGCCGCCGGGGGTATCGCGGTGCTGGCGACGCACCAGCCCGTGGACCTGACCGGCATCGACGTCGTGGAAGTGGACCTTCCGCAGGGCGGCGGCTCATGGTGAGGGAGCTGCTGCGGCGCGAGCTCCTGATCGCCTGGCGGCGGCCGGGCGAAGCCATGACACCCGTGGTCTTCTTCCTGGTCACGAGCATGCTCTTCCCGCTGGGGCTGAGCCCCGAGGCATCGCTGCTGCGGCCGCTCGCGCCCGGCGTAATCTGGGTGGTGGCGTTTCTGGCGGGCATGCTCGGACTGCAGCGGCTGTTCCGGGCGGATTTCGACGACGGGACGCTGGAGCAGCTCCTGCTGTCGCCGCGGCCCCTCACCCTGATCGTGCTGGTCAAGGCACTGGGGCACTGGCTTGTCACGGGCCTGCCCGTCGTGATCGGCGGCGGGGTCGTGGCGGCGATGCTGTTCGTGCCGGCCCGCGACGTGGCGACCGTGATCGCGGGCCTGCTGCTCGGCACGCCGGTGTTGACGCTGCTCGGCACGGTCGTGGCCGCGTTGACCGTATCGCTGCGGCAGGCGGCGGTGCTGGGCCCGGTGTTGATACTGCCGCTCGCGACCCCGGTCCTCATCTTCGGGGCGCACAGCGCGACGCTGGCCATGCAAGGGCGGTCGGCCGCACAGGCCTTCGAGGCGCTGGCCGCGATGTTCATCCTGGCGGCGAGCCTGCTGCCCGTTGCGGCGGCCGTCGCCCTGAGGATCAGCCATGAGAGTTAGCACCGGAAGCCCCGGCGGGAACTCGAGACGAAACGGAGGTCGGACATAACGTGTTTACCTGGCTCCACAAGATGGGTTCGCCGCCGGTGCTCTACCGTGTGGCGGAACGTGCCGCGCCGTGGTTCAAGTGGACGAGCCTGGTGCTGCTCGCGGCGGGTCTGGTCGGCGGGCTGATCCTCGCGCCGCCGGACTACCAGCAGGGCGACGGATTCCGCATCATCTACCTGCACGTGCCCAGCGCCTGGATGTCGCTTTTCGTGTTCGCCCTGATGGCGGTGGCGAGTGCGGTGGGCCTGATCTGGCGGCTGCGCATGGCGCACGCCGTGGCTGCGGCGGCGGCACCGCTCGGGGCCGGCTTCACGCTGGTGACGCTGGTGGCGGGCTCGCTCTGGGGCAAGCCCATGTGGGGCACCTACTGGGTCTGGGACGCACGCCTGACCTCGGAGTTGATCCTGCTGTTCCTGTACCTGGGTTTCACGGCGGTGGTGAATGCCTTCCCGGACCAGCGCACGGGCGACCGCGCCGGGGCGATACTGGCGATCGTCGGCGCCGTGGATTTGCCGATCATCCATTTCTCGGTCAAGTGGTGGACCACGCTGCACCAGGGCTCGAGCCTGAAGCTCAGCGGTTCCAATATCGCGGGCTCCATGCTGTGGCCGCTGCTGGTGATGGTGGTGGCGTTCACCCTGTATTTCTTCTGGATCCTGTCGCTGCGCGTGCGCACGGAGATACTGCGCCGCGAGCGGCGGGCGTCATGGGTCCTGTCCCTGCAAGGCGTTGGCGGGGCCCGCGGCGGAGCGAGGTGACGACGAATGCACAGTTGGCATGAATTTCTGGACATGGGCGGGTACGCGGTCTATGTGTGGCCGGCCTATGCGGTGGGCTTCGTGGTGATCGCGGGAAGCGGCTGGAACGCCCGGCGCGGCCTGCAGCAGGCGCTGCGCCGCGCCCGGCGCCGCGCGCAGGAGGTGAAGCGATGACGCCGCGCCGTCAGCGGCTGCTGGTCGTGCTGGGCATCATCGCCGGCACCGGTGTCGGTGTCGGCGTGGCGCTCAAGGCGTTCAGCGGCAACATGCTCTATTACTACACGCCGACCCAGGTGCTGAAGAAGGACATCAGCCCCAGCCGCACGTTCCGGCTGGGCGGCCTGGTGGAGAAGGGCACGGTGAAGCGCAAACCGGACAGCCTGACGGTGCGCTTCGAGGTCACCGACAACCGCCGCCAGATCCCGGTGGTGTTCACCGGCGTGCTTCCGAACCTGTTCCGGCCGGGCCAGGGCGTGATCGCCAACGGCCACATGGCCGCCAACGGGACGTTCGTGGCCGACGACGTTCTCGCCAAGCACGATTCGAAATACATGCCGCTGAAGCTATACGACAAGAAGACCGGCAAGGCGTATACGCGCCCGGGCCAGATGGACCGGGGCGGGGAGGGCAGCAATGGCACCTGAATTCGGACAGTTCGCACTCGTGCTGGCACTGGCCCTGGCTATCGTGCAGGGCGTGGCCGGACTCGTGGGCCCGTGGCGCAACCGCCCGGGGCTGATGGCGCTGGCGCGACCCGCCGCGTATGCGCAGTTCCTGGCCCTCGCCGTCGCGTTCGGTTGCCTGACCTACGCTTTCGTGACCACGGACCTGAGCGTCAAGTACGTGGTGAACAATTCCAACGCCGCGATTCCGCTGCTCTACAAGTACACGGGCGTGTGGGGCGCGCACTCCGGGTCGGTCTTGTTGTGGGTGCTGATCCTGGCCGCCTGGGGCGCGGCCGTCGCAACGTTCAGCCGGCGGTTGCCGCGCCACTTCCTCGCGCGCGTACTGGGCGTCATGGGGGCGCTGGGCGTCGGCTTCCTGATCTACAGCCTGTGGCTGTCGAACCCGTTCATCCGGCTGTTGCCGCCCGCGCAGGGCGGGGCGGACCTGAACCCCATCCTCCAGGACCCGATGCTCGCCACGCATCCGCCGACGCTCTACATGGGCTACGTGGGTTTCTCGGTCGCCTTCGCATTCTCGGTGGCGGCGTTGCTCGGCGGGCGCATGGACAGCGCCTGGGCGCGCTGGACGCGGCCGTGGACGCTGGTGGCGTGGATGTTCCTCACCGCCGGCATCACGCTCGGCAGCTACTGGTCCTACTATGAACTCGGCTGGGGCGGCTGGTGGTTCTGGGATCCGGTCGAGAACGCGTCCTTCATGCCGTGGCTGATCGGCACCGCGCTGGTCCACTCGCTGATGGTTACCGAGAAGCGCGGCGCGTTCCGGGGCTGGACCGCTCTCCTCGCGTTGATGGCGTTCTCGCTCTCGCTGCTCGGGACGTTCCTGGTGCGCAGCGGCGTGCTGGTCTCGGTCCACGCCTTCGCCGTCAATCCGCAGCGAGGCATCTACGTGCTGGCGCTTCTGGGTGCGTTCACCGGCGCCGGCCTGGCGCTGTACGCGTGGCGGGCACCGAAGCTGGCCGGCGGCGGCGGGTTCGCATGGCTCTCGCGCGAATCGGCGCTGCTGACGATGAACGTGATCCTTGTGGCCGCGGCGGGCGCGGTGCTGCTCGGGACGCTTTACCCCCTGTTCTACACCGCCGCGGGACTGGGCCGGCTCTCGATCGGTCCGCCGTACTTCAACCGCGTGTTCATCCCCCTCATGGTGCCGCTGTTCCTGCTCATCGGCCTCGGGCCGAGCATCCGCTGGCGGCGCGGTGACTGGCGCGAGTTGTGGCGCCGGGCGCGCGTGCCGCTGGCCGTGGCCGTGGCGCTGGGCGTTGCGGCGGCGGCGCTGCTCTGGAACGACGTCTCGCCGGTGGAACTCGGCGGCATCGCGCTGGGGCTCTGGGTGGTGACGGCCGCGTGGGGAGAAATCGGCCGCCGCCTGCTGAGGGCGCCATCCGGCCAGCGGCGGCGGCTCACGCGCGGCGTGTGGGGCATGAGCCTCGCGCATTTCGGCATCGGCATCACGGTCCTCGGGATCGCCGTCTCCTCGGCGATGTCGAGCTTCCAGAACGTGAGCCTCCAGCCGGGGCAGAGCCTGACGGTGGGGGGCTACCGATTCGCTTTCGCGAGCGTGCACCCCATTACGGGCCCCAACTATCACGGCGACCGGGCCGTGTTCCGGGTCACGCACGACGGCAACCGCGTCGCGGTGCTGCATCCGGAGAACCGCGTCTACGTGGGCGATCAGCCGACGAGCGAGTCCTCCATCCGCTGGCAGCCCCTGCAGGACATCTACGTAGCGATGGGCCAGTCCACCGGGGACGGCGGCTGGAGCTTCCGCCTGCAGGTCCGGCCACTGGTCCGCTTTATCTGGGGCGGGGCGATACTGATGGCCTTCGGGGGGCTCCTCGCCGTGACGGACCCGCGCTACCGGCGCCGCCGGGTGGTCGAGCGCGTGCCCGCGGGCGCCGGCACGGAGACGCCGTGATGCGACGCTGGTTGTGGGGCCTGATCCCGCTCGCGGTGACGGTGGCGCTCGTCGCCGTGTTCGCGACGCGCTTCGGGCACGATCCGCGCTACATCCCCTCGCCGCTGGTTCACAAGCCGGCGCCGGACTTTTCGTTGCCCTCGCTGGATGCGCCCGGTCGGCAGATCGACAACTCGACGTTCAAGGGCAAGGTGGTGCTGCTCAACGTGTTCGCAAGCTGGTGCGTCGCCTGCACGGACGAGGCCGGGTCGCTGGACTTCCTGCGGCGCAAGGGCGTCACGATCTACGGGCTCGACTTCCACGACAAGCGGCCGGCCGCGAAGGCCTGGCTCGCGCGCTGGGGCGATCCCTACCACGGCGTCGCCTTCGATCGTAACGGCGAGCAGGCCGCGAACTGGGGGATCTGGGGCGTGCCGGAGACGTTCGTCATCGACAGGCAGGGCCGGGTGGCCCACAAGTTCACGGGCGTGATCACGCCGAAGATGGCCCGCAATCGGGTGCTGCCGATGGTGCGGCGGCTGGAGCGGGGCGGATGAGGTTCGCATGCGTGACGGCCTTCGCGGTTCTGGTGTCTGTCGCGGCGGCGCCGGCGTGGGCGGCGGGCGCACCGACGGCCGCTTCCGCGACGGGCCCCAAAGTGTTGCCGGCGCGACTCGAGAGCCGTTACCAGGCGCTCACCGAGGAGTTGCGCTGCCCGGTCTGCCAGAACGAGCCGATCGCGACGTCGCAGGCCCAGATCGCCGGGGCGCTGCGCGACATCGTGCGCCAACGCCTGATCGCCGGGCAGAGCAACCGGCAGATCAAGCAGTACATGATTTCGCGCTACGGGCTCTTCGCCGTCTACAAGCCGCCGCTTGAGCGCGGCACGTTCCTGTTGTGGTTCGGGCCGCTGATCCTTTTCCTGATCGCCCTGGTGGTGGCGGGCTTCGCCATCCGCCGCCGTCGCCAGGCGCTCGCTGACTCCGGGACGATGCGCTGATGGGTTTTGCAATTGCCGCCGTAATTCTCGTGCTCGTGGCGTTGGCCATGCTGTCCTTCCCGTGGTGGCGCCCCGACCGCCAGCGCATGACGCCGACGCTTTCCGGCGAGGATCTCGCCGCGGAACTGGGCGAGGACGTGGCCACGGGGATGCTGGCCGAGGAAGACCTGGAGCCGGCCTCGCGCGACCTCGAGGCCACGGCCGACGCGGGCGACGGCGGCCGCGAGCGCCGCGGCATGCGGCGCCGCTGGAGCTGGGCGCTGCTGGCGCTGCTGCTGGTGCCGGCGGCCGCCGCGGTGCTGTACTGGCACTTCGGGAGCTGGCGCATCGCGTTCGAGGGTGAACAGGCCGCCACGCTCCATCACGCGCAGTCCATGCTGGCCGAACTGCGTACGCACCAGCGCCGGCATCCGGACGATCTGCAGGGCTGGGTCAACCTCGGCCAGGGAGCCGAGGCGCTCGGGCGCTACACACTGGCCGCGAAGGCCTTCGGCAAGGCCGTGGCGCTTAAGCCGCAGCCGGATGCCGGCCTGCTCGGGCAGTGGGGCGAAGCGCAGCTCCTGGCCGATCCGCGCGCGCCCACGTCGCAGGAACGGCGAATCTTCCACCGTGTGTTGAAGCTCGATCCCGACAACCCGCGTGGCCTTTGGTACGGGGGCCTGCTGGCGCTCAACGCCGGCCATCGTCAGGAGGCGGTGCAAGACTGGCAGCGCCTGTTGCGCCAGAAGGGCGTGCCTTCACAGGTTGCCGACCTCGTGCGTCGGCACCTGACGATGCTGGGGGCGTCCGCCACGGCCGCGCAGCCGGCCGCGGCGTCGACGGCCGGCCAGCTTGCGGTCACGGTGAAGATCGCGCCGACGCTCGCCGGACACGTCAATTCGGGGGAGACGCTGTACGTCTTCGTGCGCAGCGTGTCGGGCGGCCCGCCACTCGCCGTGCGGCGCCTGAACGCGTCGCAGTTCCCGGTAAGGGTGACGCTCAGCGACGCCGACGCCATGATGCAGGGGCGGAACCTGAGTTCCGCAAGCGGTCCGCTCGTCGTGGTCGCCCGCGTGGCGCAGAGCGGCGACGCCGCGCCGCACCCCGGCGACCTGGTGGGGCGGCGCCGCATCCAGTCCGTCGACGGTCACGGTGTTTCGGTCACGATCTCCCGCCGCGTCGGGGGCGACTCCCCGTAGCAACGCGTTGGGGATCAGCGGGTGAGGCGGCCGCGGGTGTCGTAGTGGTAGCGGCCCTGCTGGTCCGGCGAGCCCAGGACCGCGGAGAGCCCGTCGCGGAGCCGGTTCTGACCGGCGTGCGGCTTGAGCGTGGCGTGCAGCGTATAGGTCCCGTTTTTCCGGAGGGTCAGCCGGCCGCGCAGGTTGAGGTCGCCGCCGCTGTTCTGCAATACGCCGTTGACGCCCTGGCCGCTGGGCTGGAGTTGCAGGGCCAAGGTCCCCAGGTTCACCCCGAAATCGCTCAGGCGGGCGCCGTGGGCCTCGAGTCGCCCGCTTGCGGACTCCAGCATGCCGTCGGGACCGATGCTGACGGTGTCGAGGTTGGCGACCAGGGTCCCCTTGAGCGCGGTCGGCAGGTTCGCCAGCCGTGCCAGGAGCGGCAGGTCGCTGCGTCCGCGCAGGTGGGACAGTGTGAGTCCCTGGTTGCCGCCGGTCAGGCGGGCATGGGCGTCGAGACTCGAGCCCCTGAGGTGCAGTCGCGCACTCAGGGTGCCGTGCACCAGCGGCCAGGGACTGGTCGTCCAGTCGAGGTGGCCCAGCGTGGTGCCCGCGTAGACGAGTTGCCCGCTGCCGTGCCAGGCCGTGCCGTGGGCGTCGGATAGCGAGGCCTGCACGGGGGCGAGCCGCGTGTTGACGCGTTGCACCAGCCATCCGGCGGGCACCCCGGCAGCGAGAAATCCGCCAAAGCTGAGCAGGAAAACGGCCGCGGCCAGCGCAATGCGCAGGTATCCCATCAGCCGCCCTTCAGAGTCAGGGTGCCGTCGACGGTACCCGGATCCGATGCGCGCTTGACGTTGGCCTGTTCGACCGTGATGCCGTCCTCGTTGGCGAGCGTTCCCAGCCACTGCATCAGCGCGTCGAACGAGGCGCCGGACAGGCTCATCCGCACGCCGCCGTCGGAGGTCTGCTCCAGGCGCTGGACGGAGTCGGAGATCGGGCTTTTCTGCGCGGCGGCCGACACCGTCGCGAAAGCGGAACGATCTCCGCCGCTGCCCGGCGCCGGGCGCGATTTGCCGCCGACCGCCCGCAACCGCGGTGCGGCGGAATCGATGTAGGCAAGCAGCTCGCGGCGTTGCCGGACCTGATTCTGGAGGCGCGCGTGGGCGGAGAGCACCGGCTGCACGACGCCGAGGTAGACCACGAGCACGGCGAGGGCCGCAGCGCCCGCGAGCACCATCCGGCGTTCGCGCCGCGCGAGGTTTCCGTACCACTCGGCGACCGGCGCGGGAAGCCACTTCATGACGCGCCGCCTCCCGCCGCCTCGAGCTTGAGCGTTCCGTCGACGCCGGACTTGGTCTGGTTCGCGGCCTGCACGGTTGCGTGGATTCCCTGCCCGCTCACGGCCGAACGCAGATCGTCCAGGGTCGAGACGTCCGGCGCGTGGACCTGCAACTGCAGCGTGCCGGCCTGGTAGCTGAAGGACTGGATCCGGACTTTGCCGGTGCCGGCATTGGCAACCGCACCCAGGGCGGCAAGCAGGCCGCTCGACCCCGACTGGCCGGCGCCCTGTTGAAGACGTTGCCGAATCTCGGCGCGCGCCATCGACTGGCCCTGCCAGCGGGCGCCGGGAAGGACCCGGTGGAAGTGGGCCCGGAGTTCGCGCTCCAGTCGGGTGTTGGCCTGTGCGGCTTGCACCCAGCTCGCCGTGAAGCCGGTCAGGCCCAACAGCACGACGGCGGCCAGCGCGGCGGCCGCCGGAAGCCACGGCCGCAGCCACGGGATCCACGACTGGCGCCGCCCGAACGGCCCCTGCAGCAACTCGACGTCGGGGGCCGCGCCGGCCAGGGCCTCGGGCACCACGCCCAGCAGCCCCTCGGACACCGGTTCCGGGTCGGATTCCAGGCCTTCGAGGTCTGGTATCGGGCCGTGCGGCTCGCGGCCGCGGATGCAGCGGATGCGCTGCGGCCGCTCGTCCCCGGCCAGGGCCTCGAAGCGTGCCCGGAGCACCGTCCAGCCGGCATCGCTCTCCATCGTGAAGCCGGCACTGCGGCCCTGGCGGACGTAGAGCATCCCTGCGTCGGTGAGAACCGTCCATTCGCCCGGCGTCCAGGGCAGGGCGAGGTAGTCCGGGAGCACCCGCTCCGGATCGGCGCCGTGTTGACGCAGGCGCGCCAGGCCTTCGGCGAAGCGCTCACGCTCCAGCGCGAAGGCCTGTACCGGCTCGCCCGGCTGTGTCGACGCCAGGGCGAAGAAGAGTTCCTCGGGATCCTCGGCGAAGCGCTCCTCGAGGGCATAGGGCAGGGCGCGCTGCAGCTTGTCGCGTCCCTTGACGGGCAGCGAGGCGCTGACCGAGAGCGCCTGTGTCCCGGGCAGAAGCCACACGACCTGGCGGTCGCCTCCCGGAAGCGAGTCCAGTCCGGCGCCGCGCGAGATCGCCCCGACACGGTTGCCGTTGCGATCGAGGATCAACCAGTCGCAGTCGCCGTGCTCGGGCGTCCAGGCAATGACGAGTTTTTCCATGATTGGTATGCGCGGGTTCAGTTCGACGTGAAACTGCGGACGATGGCCTGGGTCATGCCCTGATCGTTGCGGAAGATCACACTGTACAGACTGAGCCGGGTGCTGCCAATGGCCGTTGTCACGCGCAGCAGGAAGTAGTTGGATTTGAGCGACAGCGGAAACTCGACCTTGCGGTGGACGAGGTCCTTGAAGTGGCCGATATTCTGGAAACCGCGCTTGCCGCGCATCTTGGCCAGCTCCCGCGCCTTGCCCAGGTTCAGGTCCGGAACGATGGCGGCCAGGACCGGCGCCGGGGCCGTGTTGATGTTGATCGGGGTCACGTTGGGCAGGGCGGAGACGTAGGGCGAGAGCCGGGCGTAGACCTCCGGCGTGACCCCGCGCACGAGCCGCAGCGTACTCACCGAGGCGAACGGCGCGTCGGCGGGGGCGTAGGGCGTGTCGAGCGAGGCGTAGTAGCCGGACTCGGCACCGCCCGGCCGCGTCGCGCTGTCGTTCTTGTCCTCCCAGTCGAGCACGGCGTTGGCCACCTGAATCGGGATGCCCAGCGTCTTGAGCAGCCGCTTGAAGACCGTCAGTGCCTGGTCGTCCTTCTTGCCCTTGCTGTCGACCAGGTCGTTGAGGTTGAAGCGCCCCTGCAGGTCCTCGACGCTGCCCTGCAGTTGCCCGCCCTGCACGGGCAGCGGCGGCAGGTGCTTCGCCCACTGCGAGCCGAGCGTGTCCTCCTTGCCCTTCTCCCGCTTGAGAATCTGCTCGACCCAGGCCTCGGCCCCCACGTCGTAGAGGAAGGCCTGGCGCTGGCCCCGCAGCAGGGCGGTGCGGTGCATGGCCAGGCTGCGGTCCCAGAGCATGGCGCTGGCGATGCTCGCCGCGAGGGCGAGGATCAGCATCGCGAGCAGCAGCGCCACGCCGCGCTGACGGCGCATCACGGCGCCACCTCCACGAGCCGCTTGATCGTCCCCCAGCGTTTGGTGTCGAGCGTCACTTCCACCGCGACCGGATCGTGGCGGTCGAACTGGTGCGGCTCGCTGTTGATGGGCGGCCAGTGGCTGTTCCACTTGCCGAACTGGTCGAGGAATCGCAGCTTGAGGCTCTTCACGCCCGGGAGCAGGACCTGTCGCTTGGGCGTCTCCTCCACGGTGCGATCCAGCACCGTATAGAAGAGGCGCACGAGCTTGCCGTGGTCCACGGTATAGGCGACGCGCTGCAGCGAACTCCGCGGCTTGCGGAGCGGATTGGGGTGCCCGGCCCGCGTGAACGCGAGTTCCGGCACATCCTTGTCGCCGCCCAGCATCGCGGGATCGAACTCCCCCGAGGCGTGGCGGATCGGGCGGCTCACGGACTGTTCGAGATCGCGGGTGAGCGTCACCATCGCGATCTGCAGCTTGTGGAAGTGCTTCTGGTTGTCGCGCGTGGTCGCGCGCGAGTTCATCAGTTCGTGCAGGCCCCCGTAGGCCGCTACGGACATGATCGCGAGAACCACGAGCGCGACGAGGATCTCGATCAGCGTGAAGCCGCGCGGGCGCCGGTACATCATCCGCCCGATTTGCCGCCGGGATTGTTGCCCGGCTTCTGGTCCGTCTTCTGGCCCGCTCCCGACGGCCGGCCCGTGGGGTGGGCCGAGGGCTTGCCGATGAAACCGACGAGCTGGGTGAGGGTGTCGTCGTGGTCGTCGGCGGGGGACACGGTCACGGTAATCCGGCGCAGGTCGGGGTCGGCGGTGCCGTCGACGGTGGCGTGCCAGTGCCAGTCCCGGCCCGCGAGGGTGGACTTCCCGTCGCTCTCGCCGACGCCGGGCCACTTGCGCGAGGCCCTCACGCGCGTGATCTCGTTGTTCGCCACCCAGTCGGCGAACGTGCGTTCCTGCAGGCCGGCGGCCACCCGTCCGCTGCGGGCCCCGACCGCCAGCACCGCGAGCAGGCCGATTGCGATGACGGCCAGTGCCACGAGCACCTCGATCAGGGTGAAACCGCGCGTGCGGTGCCGCGCGTGCATCGCCCCGGGGCGCGCGCCGCTCACTCGGTGCCCGACGCCGGTTCCTGCAACGTCGCCGGCGCGGGGGCGCTGCCGGGCGGGCGGACGTGGATCTGGCCGTTGCCGTCGCCCTGGAGCACGTAGGTCGAGCCGCCGGGCGCGGACAGGCGCAGGGTGAACGGCGTCATCTCGCCGGTGGACAGGATGGCGATCTGCGGCGTGATGGCTTCCGCCTTGCCGGCGGTGGCCGGGGCCCGGGCGGTCTCCGCGGTGGCCGCCGTCCCCGGTGCGGTTGCCGAGGCGGGCATGTGGATGGGATTGCGAACGTTGACGCTCATCTTCATGCCGTCCGGGAGATCGCGGCCCTTGAGCGTCGGATCGCCCGTAACGGGCACCCAGGCATGGCCAATAAATTTAAGAAATTCATAATGATGAGGCTTTATCTTCAAGCCGTATTGAATATTCTCGATGCGTGCGTTTTCTCCGGCGAGCTGGATCAGGCCGGCCAGCTTCTCCGCAGCCTGCCCCTGGTTGGAGCGGCCGTCGAGCGAGTGGATCGAGAACACCGCGAGCCCGGTGACCACGCCGACGATGATCAGCACCGCGAGGATCTCGATCAGGGTGAAGCCGTGCGCCCGGAGGGATACCGCGGGGGCCTTACCCATTGCCGGTGCCGCTGCCGCCGGTGCCCGAGCCGTTCCCGCTACCGTTGCCGGAGTCGTTCTCGTCGAGGTTCCAGTTGCCGATCTGGTGTCCGGAATCGGAGCCGGGCGGGCCGTCGGTCCAGACGTCGAAGTCGTCGCTGTGGGTGCCGGGGCGGAGATATTTGTACGGCTTGCCCCAGGGATCCTTCGGCACCTTCGGCAGGTACTGGTGCCAATTGGGCGGCACCGGCTGCGTCGACGGCTTCTTCACCAGCGCCTGCAGGCCCTGCTCGGTGGTGGGGTAGGTATAGTTGTCGAGCTTGTACATGTTGAGCGCCGACACGATGGCCTGGATGTCGGAGCGGGCCCGGGTCTTGCGGGCCTTTTCCGGCGCGCTCATCACGCGGGGAACGACGATCGCGGCCAGGATCGCCAGGATCACGACGACGATCATGACCTCGATGAGGGTGAAGCCGCCGGAGCGGCGGAGACGAATCGGCATGGGCTCGAATCCTCGGTGCATCAGCGCGAATTCTGCAGTTTAAAACGAAAGAAGGAAATACCGACATGAACTTCGACCGCGCCGGAGCGCCCGGGTTCGCCCGTGGCCGTCTCGTGCGCAGGCTCGGGGCCGCCTGGCCTCTGTGGGCGGTGGCGGCGCCGTGCCTGGCGCTCGCGGCGGGCGGAACCCCCGTGCGGCTGGCCCTGCGCTACGAGCGCGCGGCCGTGGCGGCCGGGCAGTGGTGGCGCCTGTTTACCGGCAATTTCGTGCACTTCGGCTGGGTCCATGTCGGGATGGACCTCGCGGGGCTGGCGCTGCTGTGGCTGCTGGTCGGCGACCGGCTGCGCGGCTGGCGCTGGATCGCGGCGACGGTGGCCGGCGCCTGGGCCGTCGGCCTCGGCCTGTGGTGGGCCTGGCCCGGCGTCGCCTGGTACGTGGGTATCTCCGGCGTGGCCCACACTTACTGGGCGGCCGGCGCCCTCCTGCTGATCGCGGTACGCGCCTGGGAAGGCTGGATCCTGCTCGCGATGCTCGCGGGTAAACTCGCCTGGGAGCAGGCGTCGGGCGGCGGGCTTCCGACGAGCGCGGCGTTGCTGCACGAGCCCGTTCTCACGGCGGCGCACCTGATCGGGGCGATCGCCGGCGTGGTGGTCGGCGCCGCGCTGGTGGCCGGGGAGCGCGTCGTTCAGGCGCGGGATGCGCCGCCCGCGTAACGAAATTTATAATGTGGCGTCTCGTACGACGCCAGCAGGGAGTGGACATGGCATTTGCAGCGGTGTTTCCGGGGCAGGGATCGCAGTCCGTGGGCATGCTCTCGGAGCTTGCGGCGCACAACGATGCCGTGCGCCGGACCTTCGGGGAAGCCTCCGAAGCGCTGGGTTTCGACCTGGCCCGGCTGATCGCCGAGGGGCCCGCCGAGGATCTCGACCGGACCGAGAACACGCAGCCGGCCCTGCTGGCCGCGGGCGTCGCCGCCTGGCGGGCCTGGCAGGCGGCCGGCGGGCCGCGGCCCGTCGCGATGGCGGGCCACAGCCTCGGCGAATACACGGCACTGGTCGCCGCCGGCGCGCTGGACTTCGATGCGGCCCTGCGCCTGGTGCGCCTGCGGGGGCGCTATATGCAGGAGGCCGTGCCGGCGGGCGAGGGCGGCATGGCGGCGGTGCTGGGGCTCGATGCCGACGAGGTGGGACGGCTCTGCGCGGACGCCGCGGGCGACGGCCTCGCCGCGCCGGCGAATATCAACGCGCCCGGACAGGTCGTGATCGCCGGCGACCGGAAAGCGGTCGAGGCGGTGGCGCGTCTGGCCGAGGAGGCCGGGGCCAAGAAGATCGTGATGCTGAGCGTCAGCGCCCCGTCGCATTGCGCGCTGATGCGTCCGGCCGCGGAGCGCCTCGCCGAGGCCCTGGCGGATATCGAACTGCGCCGGCCCGAGTTGCCGGTGGTCAACAACGCCGAGGTCGCGGCGCCCGACGAACCCGGCGCCATTCGCGACGCGCTGGTAAGCCAGCTCACGAGTCCCGTGCGCTGGGTGGAAGTGGTGCGCAGCCTCAAGCACGATTACGGGGCGGAGCGGCTTGCGGAGATGGGTCCGGGCCGGGTCCTGAGCGGACTCACGCGCCGCATCGACCGTTCGATGAAGGCGCTCCCGGTGAACGATCCCGCAAGCCTCGAGGCGGCCATCGAGGCGCTGAGCTGAAGCGACTCGCAAGGGAGAAAGGAACCCACATGCTGAACGGACGGAAGGCGCTGGTTACCGGCGCATCGCGCGGAATCGGCCGCGCCATTGCAATCGCTCTCGCCGAGGCGGGCGCGGAGGTCACGGGGACGGCGACCACCGAGGCGGGCGCCGGCCGTGTGGCGGAGGCGATCTCCGCGGTGGGCACGGGCGCGGGGCATGTTCTGGATGTCGCCTCGCCGGATTCGGTCGCGACCCTCGTCGAGGCGCTCGGCACGGACATGCCGGACATCCTCGTCAACAATGCCGGCATCACGCGCGACAACCTGCTGCTGCGCATGAAGCAGGAGGAGTGGGACGCCGTGCTGGACACCAACCTCACCGGCGTGTTCCGGCTCACGCGCGCCGCGCTCAGACCCATGATCAAGCGGCGCTGGGGACGAATCGTCAACATCGGTTCGGTGGTAGCGGCCAGCGGCAATGCGGGGCAGGCCAACTACGCGGCCGCCAAGGCCGGGCTCGAGGGCTTCACGCGGTCGCTCGCGCGGGAAGTCGCGGCACGGGGCGTGACGGCCAACACGGTGGCGCCGGGATTCATCGAGACGGACATGACGCTCGCGCTGAGCGAGTCCCAGCGCGAGACGCTCGCGCGGCAGATCCCGGCGGGCCGGCTGGGCCGGGCCGAGGACGTCGCCGGGGCGGTGTTGTACCTGGCCTCGGACGCCGGCAACTACGTCACGGGGCAGACTCTCCACGTCAACGGCGGCATGTACTGCGGCTGACGACGCCGCCGGTCCGCCGCCAGGCGGACGATGCAGAATCCGGGGAGAGGCTCTACAATACCCCCGGTCCGGCGCCGCCCGGAAGGCGGTAACCATTTGGCAAACGAGGAACCAGCACCGATGAGCAGCATTGAAGAACGCGTGAACAAAATCGTGATCGAGCAGCTTGGGGTCAAGGAAGAGGACGTGAAGCCCGAGGCGTCTTTCGTGGACGACCTGGGTGCGGACTCGCTCGATACGGTGGAGTTGGTGATGGCGCTCGAGGAAGAGTTCGAGTGCGAGATTCCGGACGAGGAAGCCGAAAAGATTTCCACGGTCCAGCAGGCCGTCGACTACATCAAGGCGCACGCCCCCGCGGAGTAACTTCTCCGGGTCCCTCGCAACTTCCAGGAGACGCTTCAGCATGAAGTCCGCTCGCCGAGTCGTCGTGACCGGGATGGGCGCCATTTCGCCCGTCGGCAATTCCGTCGACGAAGTGTGGAAGAACGTTCAGGCCGGCCGCAGCGGCATCGGACCCATTGATCACATGGATGTGTCGGGGTTCACCACCCGCTTCGGCGGGCTGGTGCGGGATTTCGATACCCGTCGTTATCTCGGGCCCAAGGATGCCCGCAAGATGGACCTGTTCCTGCAGTACGGGTTCGCCGCGGGGCTCGACGCCTTCGCCGACTCGGGCCTGGAGGTCACCGAGGACATGGCGGACCGCTACGGTGCGCTCGTGGGCTCGGGCATCGGCGGCCTCGGCGTGATTGAGGCCGGCTACGACACCTACAAGGCCACGGGCGGCTCGCGGCGGATGTCGCCGTTCGTGGTGCCCGGCTGCATCATCAATATGGTGTCGGGGCACCTCTCGATCCGGCTCGGGCTCAAGGGGCCGAACCTGGCCGTGGTCACGGCATGCACGACGGGCACGCACGCGCTCGGCCTGGCGGCGCGGCTGATCGCCTGGGGCGAGGCGGACGCCATGCTCGCCGGCGGTGCGGAGAAGTCGAGCACGCCCACGGGGCTGGGCGGGTTCTGCTCGGCGCGCGCACTGTCGCAGCGCAACGACGATCCCGAGCACGCCAGCCGCCCGTGGGACCGCGGGCGCGACGGGTTCGTCCTGGCGGACGGCTCCGCGGTGCTGATGCTCGAGGAATACGAACACGCGAAGAAGCGCGGGGCGAACATCTACGCGGAACTGCTCGGCTTCGGCATGAGCGGCGATGCCCACCACATGACGGCACCGCCCGAGGACGGCGACGGCGCCCGGCGGGCCATGGTGCATGCGCTCGACGACGCCGGGCTCCCGGCCGAGGAAGTCGGCTACATCAACGCCCACGCGACCTCGACCAAACTCGGCGACCTCGCCGAGACCGTGGCCGTGAAGAACGTATTCGGCAACGGGGCATACCGGATTCCGTGTTCCTCGACCAAGTCGATGACGGGTCACATGCTCGGTGCCGCCGGGGGTATCGAGGCATTGATCACGGTGCTGTCCCTGCGCGATCAGGTGGTGCCGCCGACGATCAACCTCGACGACCCGGACGAAGGCTGCGACCTCGACTATGTGCCCGATACCGCCCGTGACGTAAAAGATCTCCGCTATGCGATCTCCAATTCGTTCGGCTTCGGGGGGACGAACGGCACGCTGGTCTTCGGTCGCGCGCCCTGATCCCGCACCGGCGGCGGTGCGCCGCGGCGGCCGGCTGACTCCATGACATCCCGCACGGCACGGCGCGCATTCGCGGTGCTGGCGCTCGCCGCTGCGGCGGGCGCGGGGGCATGGGTCGGCTATACGGGGTGGCGGATAACGTCGGCCCCGTTGCCGGCGGCCGCCGGGGGAACCACGTTCGACGTCAAACCGGGCGAGAGCCTCTCGCGGGTAGCGCACAAGCTGGCGCGCCGCGGCGTGCTGGAGCATGCATGGGACCTCACGGTGCTTGCCCGGCTGCGCGGCGAGGGGCGGCACGTGCAGGCGGGTGAGTACCGCGTGGCGCCGGGGGCCAGCGTATCGGACGTGCTTGCCATGCTGGTCGGCGGCGCCGTGGTGATGCACCGTTTTACGATCGTGCCGGGCGAGACGTTTCACGAGCTGCGCGCGAAGCTGGCGGCCGATCCGGTATTCCACGACGACCTGGAGGGCCTGGACGGTTCCGCGGTCATGCGCAAGCTGGGACATGCGGACGAATCGCCGGAAGGCCGTTTCCTGCCCGATACATATGCGTTCCCGCGCGGCACGCGCGATTCGGCCGTCTTGGCCCGCGCTTACGCCTCCATGCAGCATTTTCTTTCGGGCGCCTGGCAGGACAGGGCCACCGGGCTTCCGTTCCACCAGCCGCGGAAAGCCGTGATACTGGCCTCGATCGTGGAGAAGGAAACCGCCGTGCCGGACGAACGGGCGCGCATCGCCGGCGTCTTCGTGCGCCGCCTGGAGCGGGGGATGTACCTCGACGCGGACCCCACTGTCATCTACGGTCTGGGACCGACGTTCGACGGCAACCTGACGCGCGCCGACCTGCATCGCGCGACGCCGTACAACACCTACGTGCACCGCGGCCTGCCGCCGACGCCGATCTGCATGCCGGGACGCGCGGCGATAGAGGCGGCGCTGCATCCCGCACCCGGCAAGGCCCTCTATTTCGTGGCGCGCGGCGACGGCACGCACGTGTTTTCCGACACGCTGGCCGAGCAGGAGAAGATGATCCGCAAGTACCAGCTGCACGAACCGGCGGGGAACGGGAATGGCGGCGGTTAGGGGCAAATTCATCACGTTCGAGGGCATCGAGGGAGTCGGCAAGTCCACCCAGGTCCGCCGGCTCGCCGAGTGGCTCCGCGAGGGGAAACGCCATGTGCTGGAAACGCGGGAGCCGGGCGGCGCTCCCACGGCCGAGGCGATCCGCACCGTGCTCAAGGAATCCGAAGCGGGGACGGTACCGCCGGAATCCGAATTGCTCCTGATCTTCGCCGCGCGTGCCGCCCACGTGCAGACGTTGCTGCGGCCGGCTCTCGAGAACGGGCGTTGGGTCGTGTGTGACCGCTTCGTCGACGCCAGTTATGCGTACCAGGGCGCCGGGCGTGGTCTCGGCGCGGCGCGGGTGGCGGAGCTCGCCGCATGGATCGTGCCGGACCTCATGCCGGATCTCACGCTGGTCCTCGACCTCCCGGTTAGCGAAGCCCTGGCGCGAATGCGAGGCCGGGGCGAGCGCGATCGCTTCGAGCAGGAAGCGGACGGGTTTTTCCGGCGGGTGCGCGACTGTTACCTCGCAAGGGCCGCCGCGGAACCGGAACGCATGCGCGTCATCGACGCTTCCGGGGAGCCGGCCGAAGTAGCGGCGCGCTGCCGGGCGGCCGTCCGCGAGCAGTGGCCGGCAGAGTTCCCGGCGTGACGGCGGATTTGCCCTGGCTGGCGGATCCCTGGCGGCGCGCGGCCGCGGCGCTGCGCGGCGGGCGCGCGCCTTCGGGGCTGCTGATCCTGGGGCACGCCGGTCTCGGCCGGGGCCGACTGGCCCGGCGTATTGCCGCGGCACGCCTGTGCGGCCGACCGGCAGCGGACGGCATGCCCTGCGGCGAGTGCCCGGACTGCCGCCGGGTGGCAGCCGGCACGCACCCGGACTATCTCGCCGTGCGCCCGGACGAACCCGGCAAGGCGCTGCGTGTCGAGCAGATCCGGGAACTCGCGCGCGCGATGTCGCTCACCTCCGGCCGGCAGGGTGCCCGAATCGCGGTCATCGCGCCGGCCGAGCGGATGACGGACTCGGCGCAGAACAGCCTGCTCAAGACCCTGGAGGAGCCGCCCCCGGGCGCCATGCTCATTCTGGTCGCCGAGAACGCGGCGTGGCTGCTTCCGACCATCGTGAGCCGATGCCTGCGGCTGCACGTATCGGCGCCCTCGCGCGAGATGGGGCTCGAGTGGCTCCGCGAGAGGATTCCCCCGGCTGGGGCGGACATGTTCCTCGCACTGGCCGGTGGCGCGCCACTCGCGGCGGAGGCGCTCGCGAACGACTGGCCCGGGGAGCCCGGCGAGGCGTTGCAGGCGCTTCTGGGTGCGGCGGCGGGACGCGTCGAGCCGGCCGCTGTCGCGGGTGGCTTCTCCGACTGGCCGCCCGAACGCCTCGGCACGCTGCTTGCCTGGCTGGCGCGCGGAGCGCTCCGTGCGCGACTGGGGCAGGGCACCGCCGGCGGCGGCTGGCCTTCCGCGCTGGAACCGTTGGCCCGGCGCGGCGATCCGCGTCGGCTGGCCCGCGCCTGGGAGGCCGGTCGCAGGCTGGCTTCCGACGCCGTGTCGCTCAATCCCGCCCTTGCGCGCGAGCGCCTGATTCTGCTATTCGTGAACAGCTTTCGCGGTCCCGCTCACACACGGAGTCGTCCATGACCCACCTCGCAACGGCCGGCCCCGCCCGGCGCCATCCGGAGTCGTACTGACATGGCCGCCGGCGGACGCCAGGGCATCCTGCAGCTCGATCTGAGCGAAAAGACGCGCCTGTACATGGCGTACATGTCGTTCGTGGAAGGCGGCGGGCTGTTCGTGCCCACCAACGGGGACTACAAGCTCGGCGACGAGGTCTTCGTGCTCGTGACGCTGCCGGAGGCTCCCGAGGCCAAGGGCGTGGCGGGGAAGGTCGTGTGGGTGACCCCGCGCGGGGCGCCAAGCCCTCGCCAGCAGGGCATCGGGCTACAGATCAGTGCGCAGGACCGCGGCGACATGCAGCGCCAGATCTCCGCGCTGCTGGCGCCGGTGATCGACTCGGAACGTCCCACCCAGACGCTTTAGCCCGCGGCGGTAGCGAAAATGCGCGGCCTCCCGCGCAGGATGCGGCGCACGCACACCGTCCGCCCCGATGCTGCCGGTGCATCGCCCGGCGGGCACGGAGCGCCGGGGCGGGTCAGCTGCGCCGCGCGGCCTCGCCGGGATCGCGGATGGTGACGGGGCGGCGGTGCTCGTTTACGTGCACGTAGGTCATCGTTGCGGTCGCGACTCGGCGCACGTCGTGGCCGCCCCAATCACTTTCCGCGAACATCGACACGTCGATCGAGAGCGACGTGCGGCCGGCGCGCGCGACGTCGGTGTAGAAACTCACCAGATCGCCGACGAAGACCGGTGCGATGAATATGAAGCTCTCCACCGCGACGGTAACCACCCGGCCCCCGGCGCGGCGGTAGCCGAGGATGGCCCCGGCGATGTCGGCGTGCGACATCAGCCAGCCGCCGAAGATGTCGCCGAGCGCATTGGTGTCGCGCGGCATGGCGACGGTGGAAACCGATGCGTGCCGATCTTCGGGCGGTGTCTCGAAATGCATGCAATCGTCCTTGTTGGCGCCCGAGTCGGGGAGGCGCTTTGGAACCAGGGGGGATTGTAGTGGACTCGGGCGGGACACGAGGGGTTGTGTTCCGGCCGGCCGGTCCCGCGCAGGCATACGGCGACCGTGCCCGGGTCTCAGCGGCGGACCGGCTCCCCGGCGCTCCGGCGGCGTGCGCGCGGGACGGTTCGACCCGCGTCGTGCAGCAGCCCGGGCAAACGACGCATATCCGAAAAAACGACGTCCGCGCCCGCTTCCCGAAGTCGGTGCTCGGGCGTGTTGGCACAGAAACCGAAGACCCGCATGCCCGCTGCGACACCCGCGCGAACCCCCGTCGGCGTGTCTTCGACGACCGCGCAGGCCGAGGGTGCGACGCCGAGGGTATGGGCCGCCAGGAGGAACACATCGGGCTCGGGCTTGGGCCGTGCGACGTCCGCCACGCTGAAGATGCGGTTCTCGAAGTACCGCAGCAATCCGGTGGCTCCGAGCGTCAGCCGAATCTTCTCGTGCTCCCCGCTCGATGCGACGCAAAACGGCATCGACAGGGAAGCAAGCACGGCTTCGACATCGGGGATCGCGGTTATCTGCTCCCGGAGCGCCGCGGCTTCACGGCGACGCAGCTCCCGGACGAAGGTGTCCGGCGGGGGTTCGCCGAGCATCTGCGTAATCCGCTGGAGGCACTGGCCCGTGGAAAGGCCGACGAATCGCTCGAACATGTCCGCGAGCGATACGGACAGGCCGAGGTCGTTCAGCATGGAACAGAAGACGGTATTCGTGATGCGCTCGCTATCGACGAGCACCCCATCGCAGTCGAAGATGACCAGGTCGCGGGTGCTCATCGTTCGCGCGGGCCGCGCGCGCATCACCGGGATGGCTCCTCGCGTTACAGCGCGTCCCAGCCCGGATCGGGGGCGTAGAGCGGTCCGTACCGGGTCTCCAGCGCCGCGAGGCGTTCCTTGAGCCCGGCCGGGCCCGTGCGGCGCGCGTAATTGATCGGGCCGCCGCGGAACGGCGCAAAGCCGGTGCCGAAGATCACGCCGGCGTCGAGCAGGTCCGCGTCCTCGACCACGCCCTCGCGCAGGCAGCGCACGGCCTCGTTGAGCAGCGGCAGGATGAGACGGTCCTGCAGCTCGGGATCGGCGCGGGAGGGGCCGCCGGCCTTCCGCGGCTTGCCGTCGTGCCACTCGTACAGGCCGCGCCCCGTCTTGCGGCCGAGGTTGCCGGCGTCGACGAGCTTGCGGACCGCATCGGGCATGGTGGCCGGGAGCGTGTCCTTGAGGACGTCGGCCACGGACAGGGCGACGTCGAGCCCCACGGTGTCGGCAAGCTCCGCCGGTCCCATGGGCATGCCGAAGTCCTCGGCGGCGGCGTCGATGGACGCGAGCGAGGTGCCTTCGTCCCATGCCGTCAGGGCCGCCGCGAGGTAAGGCGCAAGGACCCGGTTGACGAGGAAGCCCGGTGCGCTGCGCACCGGAACGGGGAGTTTGCCCAGGGCGCGGACCGCGGCAAGCGTTCGGTCACGGGTATCGGTGTCGGTGCGTTCCGAGGACACGACCTCCACGAGCGGCATCTTCGCCACGGGGTTGAAGAAGTGCATGCCGACGAGTCGTTCCGGGTGCTCGAGGCTGGATGCGAGCTCGTCGAGCGGGATGCTCGACGTGTTGGTCGCCAGGACCGCGCCCTCGCCGAGCCGCGGTTCGATCTCGCGGAACAGTGCGCTCTTGGCCTCACGGTTCTCGACGATGGCCTCGATGACGAGATCCGCGTCGGCGATGCGTTCGCCGGCGAGATCCTGGTGCATGCGGCCGAGGGTTGCCCCGACCTTGTCCGAATCGTCGCGATAGCGCCGCTCGAAGAGCTTGCGCGCACGTTCCAGGGCGGCTTCTACGAACTGCGCCTCGCGGTCCTGGAGGCCGACTTCCAGTCCGCGCGCTGCGCACCAGGCGGCGATGTCGCCGCCCATGGTGCCGGCGCCGATCACCTGCGCCCGCTTGGGGGCGAAGCGTGCCTTGCGACCCAGACCCTTGAGCCGGTTCTGGAGCAGGAAAACGCGCACGAGGTTCCGCGCGGTCTCGCCCAGCATGAGTGCCGCGATCGAGTGGGCTTCCGCCTCGAAGCTCGCGGCGCGCAGGGCGCCGCCGTGCTTTTGCCATAACCGGATGATGGCGTAGGGCGCGGGGTATTGGTCGGCGCGGGCGCGGGCGGCAACCCGGCGGCGCAGGCGCGAAGCGACCAGCGGGCGGAGCGGCGCGAGCGAGAGCAGGCGCTGTAGAAACGGGGCGCGGGCGGGTGAGGGCGGGGTCAGCGCAAGGTTCGTCGCTTTCTCGCGCAGTTCGTCCGGGTCGCCGATCTTGTCCACCAGGCCCGTCTTGAGCGCCTGTCGGGGGCGCAGCGAGCGACCCGTCAGCATCAGGTTCATCGCCGGGATGACGCCCATGACGGCGACCGAGCGGACGGTGCCGCCAAAACCGGGGTGGATGCCGAGCCGCACCTCGGGCAGGCCGAGCTGCGTCTTCGACGTCTCGGCCGCCACCCGGTGCCGGCAGGCCAGGGCGAGTTCGAGCCCGCCGCCCAGGGCGAAGCCGTGGACCATGGCCACCGTCGGGCAGCGCAGCCCGGCGAGGCGATCGAGCACCTGTTGCCCCTGGCGGATGAGGTCGTAGGCTTGCGCTTCGCTCTCGAGCCGGGTGAATTCCGTGACGTCCGCCCCGGCAGCGAACCCGCTGTCCTTGCGCGAGTAGACGATGACGGCGCGGGGCGGCGTCGCCTCGAATTCCTCGAGCACGGAACCCAGTTCGCGCATGACGGCCGAGCCCAGGGTATTCGTGCCGGTGCCTTCCTGGTCGAGCCCCAGCCAGACGATGCCCTTTTCGTCGCTCTCGACGTGCCAATGCCGGCGGGTCGCTTCATTCATGGCGTGACGCCATCCCTGTTGCGGAAGTGCGCACGATACTAACGCCATCGCCCGCGATTTCCGACGCGGACTGCTCAGGAACGGCGCGGCCGCAGGCGCCTCAGCCACCGGGGCAGGAACCGGCGGCGAGGCGCCCCGATCCGGGCCCGCGGGGGTGCCTGGAGCAGCCGCAGGCGCAGCGCGGTATTGAGGCCGCGAATGGCGGCGTCGCGGTGATGCTGGGCGATATGGACGGGGGTGCCGGCGAGGCGTTCCAGGTCGCGGCCCAGGCTTTCCCGGCGCATTTCCGCCGCGCGCCGATACGTGTCGAACCAGTCGCCGCGGGCGCGATCCCCGTAGAACAGGCCGGCCCAGCGCCGCAGAACGCGCAAGCGGAGCCGGTCCGCGTCGAGGCGCCGGCGCAACTCCGCGTCCCGGGGCGGCAACTCGGGAATGCGTTCGCGGACGGCCTCGCGTTCCGGGGCGCTGAGGGCGAGCAGGGCGTCGTTGAGCAGCTCGCGGTCCACGCTGTCGAGCAGCTCGGTCCGCGTGATCGCCCGCCCGTCGGGGTTGGCGGCCCACGTGGCGGCGTGCGCCTCGAGGTCGTGGCGTACCAGGTCCAGCGCGGATGCGTCCAGCGGGGACCGGCGTGCCCCGGCCAGCCGCCAGGCGATCCGCAACGCCGGGCGCCAGCGCCGGCGGCGCGGCAGGATGCGCAGGGGGTTCACGCGGCGGGGCCGGTAGCGCCCGGGGCGCGTGGGACCGTCGTGCTCATTCGGGCACCGCTCGCGCGCTGAAACGATGCGGAATCGTAACATCGCTCACGGATTTACCCGCGCCTTGACCGCGGTCAAGGCGCGGACACACAAGGCCGGTAGCCTGCGAAAGCATGAACAGAACCGTCCGCGCGTCGGCGGGAAGGAGGACATGATGTACCAGGAACCGGGTTCGGCGCCCCTCGCGGACGCCTACGCGGCACCGCCGCCCCCCATCAGCGAAACCGCGGCGATGGCCGTGTGGTTTGCCGTCTCGTCCGACCGGCGCCCCGGCCGGCTGTGGCGCCGGGTGGCAGCGCTGGCGGCGCCGGAATTCCGACTGCGCACGATCCAGGAATCGGCGCGCCTGCGCACCGGCCGCGGCGTCTACCGGGCCAACTGGTACTGCGTGGTCGAGCCGAACGGACGCCAGGCGGGCGATGATTTCGCCGCTCTCCGGTTCCTCAAGCGGTTGATCGGCGCCGGCTTCCGGGTTCTGCGCTTCGACGCCGAGGATTCCATCCACACGCCGTGAACGCAGTCGCGGGCGAACGAGCACGGTCCGGACCGGTTGCTCACACGGCCCGCGAGTAAAGCGCCCCACCGGACGTGTCGGGGCCGTGCAGGCGCGCGTCGAACACCATCGCAATGGCGCGCAGGAAGCGGCGGCCGCGGGCGGTGATTTCCAGCCGGTCGGCAAAGCGCTTCACGAGCCCGTCCTTCTCTGCGCCGTCCAGCCGGTCGAGGGCCGTTCCGAAGCGCTCGTGAAAATCGACGTCGAAATGGTTCTCGAAGTCCGCGAACACGACGGTATCGCGGCACATCACCGCGCTGATCAGGGCACGCCGCAGGCGGTCGTCGGCGTCGAGCACGTAGCCGCGTTCCACGGCGTGGCGGCCGCCGGCCACCGTCGTCTCCCAGTCCCTGACGCCGCGGACGTTCTGCAAGTACGCATTGCCGAGAGAACTGATGGCGCTGGCACCCAGCCCGAGCAGGTCGGTGTCCGGGCCCGGGACGTAGCCCTGGAAATTGCGGATCAGCGTGCCATCGCGCCGCGACCGGGCCAGTGCGTCATCGGGACGCGCGAAATGATCCATGCCGATATAGTCGTAACCGGCCGCTTCGAACGCCGTGATCGCCCCGTGCAGCAACAGCAACCGGTCGCGTGGAGCCGGCAGGGCATCGCCTTCGAGCAGCCGCTGTGCGCGGAAACGGCGGGGCAGGTGGGCGTAGCCGTACATCGCAATCCGGTCGGGGCCCATGTCGGTGACCGCGTCCAGCGTCCCGGCGAATCGTTCCGGGCTCTGATGGGGGAGCCCGTAGATGAGATCGAAGTTCACCGACCGCATTCCGCTGTGCCGGGCGGCTTCGACGAGCGCGCCCAGCGTGGACGGCTCGAGGCGGCGGTTGATGGCCTCCTGTACCCGCGGGTCGAGGTCCTGCACGCCGAAACTGACGCGCGAAAATCCGATCGCCCGCAGTGCGTGGATATCTTCGGGCGAGACGGTGCGCGGGTCGATTTCAATCGACCACTCCGAGTCTTCGCCGCGGGCCAGCGGGAAGGCCCCGTCCAGGCTATCGATGAGTCCGCCGATTGCGCCGGGCGACAGATACGTCGGCGTGCCGCCGCCGAGATGAATCTGCGTGACCGTGCGGTCGGCCGCGAGCCAGGGCGCGAGGCGTGCCGCCTCGATGCCGATGAGTTCGGCGTATCGGCCGGCGCGTTCCTCGTTGCGCGTCACGACCTTGTTGCACGCGCAGTAGTAGCACAGCGAACGGCAGAAGGGCACATGCAGGTATAGCGCCACGGGCGCGGGCAACGGGTCCGCGTTCGTTCGCTCGACGGCGTTGCGCAATGTGCTCGCGTCGACACCGTCGTGAAAGTCGGCCGCGGTCGGATAGGAAGTATATCGGGGGGCGCGAACGTCATAGCGCCGGGCCAGGTCAGTCCAGTCTGTCATTGCATCCAGAGGCGCGGAGAGCGGGATGCGAGACAGTCTGATGCGCAGCGCAGGCCCGGGTCTTGATCGCCGTCAGGCGGAGTGGAAATAACCCTGACGAACCGCGAGGATTTGCTTGACAGCGCGTGCGGAGCCCCCGATCCTGCGCGCGACACCATTCAGACCCTCCCGGGAGGAGACTGCCTTGGGCCAGCATCCCCTGGCGGCGAACGCCGTCTCGGTCCCGACACTCGGGATGCTGGGCGCCTTTGCTCTGACGGTGGGACTCGCCTTCCTGCTCGGGCTCGAGTTGCACCGCTACCTGCGGAGCGAAGGTCCCGGGCTCGGTTTCGGCACCGCACGAACGCTGACGCTGATCGGGGCCGCGGGATACCTCCTGAACCTCGTGGACCCGCGCGGCATCGCCCTGGTCGTGGGGCTGGGAGCCCTCGCCCTGTGGCTCGCGCTGTATTACCGCGAACGGCTGCGCTCGGGCGAGGGCGGCCTGCTCGTGCCGCTGATCGCCGTGCTCGCCTACCTGCTCGGACCGCTGGCCGAACGGACGCCGTTCTGGTTCCCGGTACTGGTCACGACCCTGGTGCTCGTCCTGCTCAGCGAGAAGCCGCGGATCCGGCATTTCGAGGACTGGCTGCCGGAGGGCGAGATCGCCACGGCGGTCAAGTTCGTGGTGATGGCGGGCATCGTCCTGCCGCTGCTGCCGGCGCGTCCGATCGCGCCGTACATCCCGGTGACCTATCGGGCCACCTGGCTGGCGGTCGTGGCCATCTCCGGGATTTCCTACGTCAGTTACCTGGCGCAGGCCTACCTCCTGCCGCGCCGCGGGCTTCTCGTTGCGGGGGTGCTGGGAGGCCTGTATTCGAGCACGGCCACCACCTTCGTCGTCTCCGAGCAGGCGCGCACCGCCGGGTCCACCCGCACCGTTTCGGCATCGCTGATGCTCGCCACGTCGATGATGTACGTGCGGCTGCTGGTCCTGGCGCTGCTCCTCGCTCCGGTGCGGGCCGGCGGGCTGGCCCTGCCGCTCGGCGTCGGGGCCGTGCTGTCGCTCGCTGCGGCCGCGGTGATCGCGCGGCTGCCGGGTGCCGCGAGCCGCGGCGGGAGCGAGGTCCGACAACCCGCGCACCCCCTCGAGATCAAGGCGGCACTGCTCTTCGCCGCCCTGTTCGTACTTTTCGTCACGGTGACCCAGCTGGTGCTGCAGCAATACGGCAGCGGCGGGCTCAAGACGCTATCGCTCGTCGTCGGCTTCACCGACATCGATCCGTTCGTGCTTTCGCTCCTGCGCGGGCACTTCGAGGTGTCGTCCGCACTGGTGGTGACCGCGGTCGTGATCGCGACGGGGAGCAACAACCTGCTGAAGGCCGGTTACGCCCTGGGCGTGGCGCGTAACCGCATGGTGGCGCCGGCGGTTGCGGCGCTGGCCGTCCTGGCGGGGCTGTCTTTCCTGGCGGCGTTTTCCGGCTGGGTCTGACGGGGGGTCTCGTCCTACAGCCTGAAGTCGCGCGGGCAGAAATCTTCCAGCCCGCCGCGATTCGTCAACCGGATTTCACGACGGGTCACCTCGATCATTCCCTGCTTCTCGAAGCGCGTGAGCGCGCGGCTCACGGTTTCCGTTGCAAGACGCAGGTAGCTGGCGATGTCGTGCCGGCTCATCGGCAACACGAAGTGGCTCGCGGAAAACCCGCGGGCACGCATGCGGTCGCCGAACCCGAGCAGGAACGCGGCCATGCGTTCTTCCACGGAGTGGTTACCCGACAGCGAGTGCGACGTCTCAAGGTCGCGGCTCATCAGCCGGAAGAGCTGGCGCTGCAGGCTCGGGACCTCACGGGTCATGCGGCTCAGTTCGTCGAACGGCAGCCGGCACACCATCGCGGTGTCGAGCGTCATCGCCGAGCATTGGTGCATGCCGCGATAGATGGCGTCGAGTCCCACCAGTTCGCCCGGCAGGTGAAAGCCGAGCACTTGTTCCTCGCCGTCCTCGCTGTCCACGTAGGATTTCACGCAGCCGGACCGCACGGCATAGATCGCGAAGAAAGCATCGCCCTGGTGGAACAGATGGTCCCCCGAATGCATCGGGCCGAGCGTCTCGACCAGGTTGTCGAGCGTGTCCATGTCCTGGGCGGAGACACCGACGGGCAGGCACAGGTCCTGCAGCGAACAGCGGCTGCAGGCGCGCTTGAGCCGGTCGACGTCTATCGGCTTGCGGGCTTCGGCCTGAGCCATGACGGAACCTCCCCCGAAGCGGGATCAAACGAGCGTTTCGAATATATCAAAAACTGATGTCGGGCAAACACCGGGGCGATAGGGGAATACCCCGAATCGGCAGGGCCCAGTGTACCGCTGCGGGCGGCGAGAGCGGCGTATTCCATCGGCTCGGCGCGGGTCGGGGGCCCGCCGTTTGCAGCAGCGGGACCCGGTGGGCCCAGGCAGCGGCGCATGGGCGTGATTTGGGTCAATGCGCGGCGTTGTCCCGGAGGCCTATTCTTGCCGCTGTCCCGTCAGGAGGGCGGCGAATGCATGCCATCAGGGAAGAGGAAGCGCGCAAGCTCTCCGTCGAAGACGTGCAAGAGCGGCTGGAGAGCAGCCCAGCCGGTCTGAGCGCCGCCAAAGCTGCGCAGCGGCTCGCCGAGGAAGGCCCCAACGCCTTGCCCGAGGAGCGCGTCCCGCTGTGGCTGCGCTTCCTCCGGTATTTCTGGGGCCCGATCCCGTGGATGATCGAGATCGCGGCCGTGCTCTCCGCGGTCGTGCGGCACTGGACGGACCTGATCGTGATCTGTGCGCTGTTGCTGTTCAACGCGCTCGTGGGCTTCTGGCAGGAGCGCAAGGCCCGGAACGCCCTGGCGGCGCTCAAGAGCCAACTGGCGTTGCGGGCGCGCGTGCGGCGCGACGGCACCTGGCAGCACATCCCGGCGCGCGAGCTGGTGTCGGGGGACGTCGTGCGCGTGCGCATCGGCGACGTCATTCCCGCCGACATCAAGCTGACCGACGGTGACTACCTCTCAGTGGACCAGTCGGCGCTGACGGGCGAGTCGCTGCCCGTGGACAAGCAGGGCGGGGACATCGCCTACTCGGGCTCGACCGCCAAGCAGGGCGAGATGACGGGGCTCGTGACGGCGACGGGACCGCGTACCGCGTTCGGGAAAACCGCGGCGCTGGTGTCCCAGGCAGGCGGCGTGTCGCACTTCCAGAAAGCCGTGCTGCACATCGGCGACTACCTGATCTTCGTAAGCCTCGGTCTCGTCGCGGCCCTGATCATCGTGGAACTGTTCCGCGGCGAGCGGCCGCTGGAACTGATCCAGTTCGCACTGATTCTTACCGTGGCTTCCATCCCGGTCGCCATGCCGGCGGTGTTGTCGGTGACGATGGCGGTCGGGGCGCTCGCGCTCTCGCGCATGAAGGCGATCGTCTCGCGCCTGGCGTCGATCGAGGAACTGGCGGGCATCGACGTACTGTGCTCAGACAAGACGGGCACGCTCACGCAGAATCGCCTCAAGCTGGGCGATCCGGCGCCGGCCTCCGGGGTGGAGCCGGGTGAAGTCGTGCGGATGGCGGCGCTGACCTGCGAGGCGGACACCGAGGACGCCATCGACCGGGCCGTGCTCGACGGGCTCGCGGACCCCGACGCGCTGAAGCGCTACCAACAGGACCGGTTCGAACCCTTCGACCCGGTGCGCAAGCGCGCCGACGCGGAGGTGAAGGATCCCGACGGGAACCATTTCACCGTCACCAAGGGTGCCCCGCAGGTCGTAATGCAGCTGGCGGGACTGGTCGGCGCGGAACGTGACTCGGCGGAGAAGGTGGTCGAAGACTTCGCCGCGCGCGGTTTCCGCACGCTGGGCGTGGCGAAGGGTGGCGGCGATGCCTGGGAGTTCCTGGGCCTGCTGCCGCTGTACGACCCGCCGCGCGAAGACTCGAAGGAGACCATCGAGCATGCCCGCGATCACGGAATCGACGTCAAGATGGTCACGGGCGACAACCTTGCGATAGGCCGGGAGATCGCGGGTGAACTGGGTCTCGGCACGAACCTCGTCGAGGCCGACGAGAACTTCGGCCAGGACTCGGCGACCGAGGATTTCGCCGAGCGGATCGAGCGTGCGGACGGCTTCGCGCAGGTTTTCCCGGAACACAAGTACCGTATCGTCAAGGCATTGCAGGCGCGCGGGCACCTGGTGGGAATGACCGGCGACGGGGTCAACGACGCCCCGGCGCTCAAGCAGGCCGACGCCGGTATTGCGGTCTCCGGCGCGACCGACGCGGCGCGCGCGGCGGCGAGCCTGGTGCTTACCGCGCCGGGCCTGTCGGTGATCGTCAACGCCGTGGAGCAGGCGCGGCGCATCTTCGAGCGGATGAACTCGTACGCGATCTACCGGATCGTCGAGACGATCCGGATCATGTTCTTCGTCGTGGCGGCGATGGTCGCGTTCAACTTCTACCCGATCACCGCGATCATGATCATCCTGCTGGCGTTCTTCAACGACGTGCCGATCATGACGATCGCGATCGACAACACGTGGCTTGACCCGAAGCCGGTGCGCTGGAACATGCGCCGGGTGCTGACCGTCGCCACGGTGCTCGGACTCGTGGGCGTCGTCGAGACGTTCGGCCTGCTCGTGATCGCCCGTGACGGACTGCACATGGGCATTCCGCAGATCCAGAGCCTGATCTTCCTCAAGCTCGTGGTTGCCGGGCACATGACGCTCTTCGTGGTCCGCTCGCGGCGGCACTTCTTCCGCCGCCCGTGGCCGTCGCCGTGGCTGGTCGGGGCGCTGTTCAGCGGCGAGATCCTGGCGACGCTGTTCGTGGTGCATCCGTTCGGACTGATCGCGCCCATTACCTGGGCCCAAGCGGGGATCGTCTGGGCCTACGCCCTGGCCTGGATGCCGATCGAGGACTGGGCAAAGATGGCGGTCTACCGCCACATCGACTTTTCGGGGCGCGGGCACATCCGCTTTCTGGACACCGCGCAGCAAGTGCTGCAGGGCCCCGGTTGAGATGGGTCGGAGGCAGTGATGAGCGAGCGTTTGCATTCCGGTGTCGTCGTGCTGTCGGTGAACGCGGGGTCCTCGTCGGTGAAGACGGCGCTGTTCAGCGTCACGCCGTCGGACGGGCCGCGGCGCCTGGCCGCGGTCGCGGCCAGCGGGATCGGCGAGGACGACGCGATGCTGAGCTGGCAGATCGACGGCCGCCGGCACGCTGATCGCCGGGAGCGGATCGATGACCACCATCACGCGATCGGCGCGATCATGGACGCACTTCACGACGCCGACCTCCCCGTGCCCCACGCGGTCGGTCACCGGATTGTGCGGAGCCCGCGCGGGCGCGCCGCACCCGCCCGCCTGGACGAGGGGTTGCGGGCGGCGCTCGAGGACTGCCGGACGCTCGCGCCGCTGCATATTCCCACCGAGCTGGAGTCGGTCGACGCCGCGCGCGAGCACTTCCCGGGCGCGGAACAGATCGTGTGCTTCGACAACCACTTCTTCTCGCGTCTTCCCGCCGTGGCGCGCCGGCTGCCCCTGCCGCGGGATCTGGACGAGGCCGGCTTCGAGAAGATCGGCTACCACGGCCTCTCGTACGAATACATCGTGCACCGACTGGGCAATCTGCACGGACGCACGGTGATCGCGCACCTCGGCAACGGGGCGAGCATGGCCGCGCTGCGCGACGCGGAGCCGGTCGACACCACCATGGGCTACACGCCCACGGGCGGCCTGATGATGGGGACGCGCACGGGCGACCTGGATCCCGGGGTCCTCGTGGCCCTGATGCGCCAGCGCGGCCTCGACGCGGACGGGCTGGAAAGGCTCGTGAACCATCGTGGTGGCCTGGCGGGTGTCTCGGGCGGCGAGTCCTCGATGCGGGCATTGCTCCAGCGGGCCACGGACGACCATCCCGCCAACCAGGCGGTGGACCTGTTCTGCTACACGGCCCGGAAACACCTCGGCGGAATGATCGCCGCGCTGGGCGGTGCGGACACGATCGTGTTCACCGGGGGCATCGGGGAAAACTCGCCCGAGGTCCGGGCGCGGATCCTGGACGACCTCGACGATCTCGGGATCGTGCTCGACGGGCCCGCGAATCGTGCGGGCATGCCCGACATCGCGAGCCGGTACTCCCGCGTGCGCATCCGCGTGATTCCAACCGACGAAGACTGGGTGATCGCGCGCCACGCCGCCGACCTGCTGACGGAGGAGCAATACGCATGAGCGATCCGGAGCGTTTGGCACTGATCGACCGCTACTGGCGCGCTGCCAATTACCTGGCGGCGGGGCAGATCTTCCTGGGTGACAACCCGATGCTCGAGCGCGGCATCGAGGCGGCGGACATCAAGCCGCGTCTGCTCGGCCACTGGGGCACGTCGCCGGGGCTCAACCTCGTCTACGTGCATCTGAACCGGCTGATCCGGGACACGGGCGCGGACATGATGTACGTCATCGGGCCCGGCCACGGGGCTCCGGCGATCCTGGCCAACTGCTGGCTGGAGAAGACCTACTCGGAGTACTTCCCGGAGGTGACGCGCGACCGCGAGGGCATGCTCCGGCTATTCCGGCAGTTCTCGACGCCGGGAGGCGTGCCGAGCCACGTGAGTCCGCACTGCCCGGGGTCGATCCACGAGGGCGGCGAACTCGGGTACTCGCTGGCACATGCCTTCGGCGCCGCCTTCGACAACCCGAACCTGATCGTCGCCTGCGTCGTCGGCGACGGCGAGGCGGAGACGGGACCGCTCGAAGGGAGCTGGAAGTCCGTCGATTTCCTCAACCCGACCCGCGACGGCGCCGTGCTTCCGATCCTGCACTTGAACGGCTACAAGATTTCCGGCCCGACCGTGCTGGGCCGCACGGCGGAAGACGATGCGCGGGGCTTCTTCGGTTCCCACGAATACGAGGTGCTCTGGGTCGAGGGGGACGAGCCGATGGACGTCCACCGGCAGATGTTCGCGGCGCTCGACCGGGCCCACGAACGGATTCGTGACATCCAGCGGCGGGCGCGCGAAGCCGGTGATCGCTCGCTGCCGCGTTGGCCACTGATCGTACTCAAGACACCCAAGGGCTGGACGGGACCGAAGGAACTCGACGGCAAGCCGGTGGAGGGCTCGTTCCGCTCGCACCAGGTGCCGCTTCCGGCGGCGCGAACGGATGCGGGGCAGCGCAGCGCGCTGGAGCAGTGGATGCGCAGCTACGAGCCCGCCTCCCTGTTCGACCGCGACGGGCGTCCGGACCCGGCCTTCGACGCCCTGATCCCGGACGGGGAGCGGCGCCTGGGCGCGAACCCTCACGCCAACGGCGGCAGCCGGCTGGTCGAACTGGTGTTGCCGACGTTCACCGACTATGCGCTCGACGTGCCCGAGCCGGGGCAGCTGCGCGCGGAGGCGACGCGGCGCCTGGGCGAGTTCCTGCGCGACGTGTTCAAACGGAACGAGCGCGAGGGCAACTTCCGACTGTTCTCTCCGGACGAAACCAATTCCAACCGCCTGGGTGCGGTGTTCGATGCCACCGAGCGTTGTTCGATGCTGCCGAACAGGGCGGGTGACGAGGCCATCGGCCCCGACGGACGGGTGATGGAGGTGCTCTCGGAGCACCTTTGCGAGGGCTGGCTGGAGGGCTACCTGCTCACGGGCCGCCACGGCCTGTTTCCCTGCTACGAGGCGTTCGTGACCATCGTCGACTCGATGATGAACCAGCATGCCAAGTGGCTGAAGACGACGCTCGAGATTCCGTGGCGGAGGAAGATCGCCTCGCTCAACTACCTGCTCACTTCTCACGCCTGGCGCCAGGACCATAACGGCTACAGTCACCAGGGGCCGGGGTTCATCGACGCGGTCATCAACAAGAAGAGCCAGGTAACTCGCATCTACCTGCCGCCCGACGCCAACTGCCTGCTTTCCGTGATGGACCACTGCCTGCGCAGCCGTAACTACATCAACGTCGTGGTCGCGGGCAAGCAGCCGGAGCTGCAATGGCTCGACATGGACGCCGCGCGCGAGCACTGCGCCCGGGGCGCCTCCGTCTGGACATGGGCGGGCAACGACGGCGGCGGGCGGCCGGACATCGTCTTCGGCTGCGCCGGGGACGTGCCCACCGTCGAGGCGATCGCGGCGGCGCGCATCGTGCAGGAACACATGCCGGAGCTGAAGGTGCGCCTGGTGAACGTCGTGGACCTCATGGCATTGTCGCCGCCGGCGTACCATCCGCACGGCCTCGACCCCGGCACCTTCGAAGAACTGTTCACGCGGGACGTGCCGGTCATGTTCGCTTACCACGGCTACCCGCGAATCGTGCACGACCTCGTCCACGGCCGCCCGAACCCCGGGCGCTTCCACGTGCGCGGCTATATCGAGGAGGGCACCACGACGACGCCGTTCGACATGGTGGTCATGAACCGCTTGAGCCGTTTCCATCTGGCGATGGATGCGCTGGATAACCTCCCGGAGGCCGGGGAGGCGGGCGAGCGCCTGCGCGACTTCTGCCAGGAGCGGCTCGAGGCGCACACGCTCTACATCCGCGACCATCTCGAGGACATGCCCGAGATCCGCAACTGGACCTGGAGCCGGCCCTGACGGGGCCGGTGCCGCGCCATGTCCGAGTTCCGCCAGGACCCCGTCACACGCGAGTGGGTCATCGTCGTGCCGGAGCGCGCGGCAAGGCCGCATGCGCGCGGCGGTGCCGCGGTGTGTCCGTTCTGCCCGGGCGCCGAAGAACAGACGCCGGGAGTGGTTTCGCGGCTGGACGACGAGCAGGGGCGGTGGCTGGTGCGGGTGATCGAAAACCGCTACCCGATCCTACGGCCGACGGTGACCGAGCCGGAGACGCAGCGCGACGGACCCTGGCACCGGCTGCCGGGGTGCGGGCGCCACGAGATCGTGATCGACGCGCGCGAGCACGACCGGATGCTCGGCCGGTTCGCCCCGGAGCAGATCGCACGCCTGCTCCGGGTCTACGCGGCCCGCGTGCGGGAACTGGGCCGAGTGCCGGGCATTCGTGAAGTGGTCGTATTCCGTAACCACGGCGAGCAGGCCGGGGCGACGCTGCGGCACCCGCACTCCCAGATCGTGGCAACGCCGGTCATCTCGCCGGTCACGCGCCGCCGCATCATGGACGAGATCGCCTATTTCGACGACCACGGCGCGTGCCCGTTGTGCCGGACGCTGGAGGCGGAGCGCGAATCCGAAGTGCGCTTTCTGTACCAGAGCGGGCATTTCGCCTCGTTCGTCCCGTTTGCCTCGCGCGTCTCGCATCACCTGCGCATCGTGCCGCTGCGGCACTGTCCGCGCTTCGATGATGCGGCGGACGCGGAGCTCGACGACCTGGCCGGGCACCTGGGCACCGTCATGGCCGCGCTCGAGACCGAACTGGACGACCCGGACCACAACCTCGTGATCGCGTCGCCGCCGCTCGACCAGATCCACCAGGGGGCGAACCACTGGTACATAGACGTGCTGCCGCGCCTGGCTATACCGGCCGGCTTCGAGATCGGTTCGGGACTGATCGTGACCACCTCCGCGCCGGAAAAGGCCGCGGCGGCGCTACGCGGCCGGCTGAAACCGAATGGGAGGGCTCACTGAGATGGACGTCGTCGAACAGATCTTCTGGCCCGCGGGCGTCGAACAGTACGCCCGGCTGATCGGCGACGAGGCCGTGGAGCGCATTCTGCGCAAGGCCAAGCGCCTGCACGACCTGCGCGTACTCAACGTCAGTTCCACCTTCTACGGCGGCGGCGTGGCGGAGATACTGGGCTCGCTCACCCTGATCGAGCGCGCGCTGGGCCTGCGCGCGGACTGGCGGCTTATCCAGGGCAGCCCCGATTTCTTCAGCGCCACCAAGCGTATCCACAACGCCTTGCAGGGCGGGGACGTGCCGCTGGAGCCCGCTCACCGGCGAGCCTTCGAGGAAATGGTCTTCCAGAACTCGCTCCGGATGGACGTCGAGGCCGACATGGTGATCGTCCACGACCCCCAGCCGCTCCCGCTGGTCACCCATTACCGCCATACCTGCCCCTGGATCTGGCGCTGCCACATCGATCTCTCCGAGCCGGCCGAGGACACCTGGAACTACATCAGCCGCTTCGTCGAGGAATACGACTCCGTCGTGCTCTCATTGCCGGAATACCGTCAGTCCCGCCTGGACACGCCCCAGGTATTTTTCACGCCCGCGATCGATCCCTTCTCCGTCAAGAACCGCACGCTCGATGACCAGGAGATCGACGCGCGGCTGGCGCGCTACGAGATTCCGACGGACCGGCCCATCGTGGCGCAGATCGCGCGCTTCGACCGCTGGAAGGACCCGGAAGGGGTCATCGAGGCCTTCCGGATCGCGCGCCGCGAGGTCGACGCGACGCTCGTGCTGCTCGGCGACGTCGCCACCGACGACCCGGAAGGGCAGGCCGTCTTCGAGTCCTTGCTCGGCGCCAGGGACGATCGCATCCACATCCTGACGGCCGAGGACAGCATCCTGGTCAACGCGCTCCAGCGCCGGGCCGCCGTGATCCTCCAGAAGTCGCTGCGCGAGGGGTTCGGCCTGACGGTTACCGAAGCGATGTGGAAGGGCGCCGCGGTGATCGGCGGGGACTGCGGCGGCATCCGCCACCAGATCGACGACGGCGAGAACGGTTTCCTCGTGCGCAGCGTCGACGAAGCCGCTGCCCGGATCGTCTCCCTGCTGAAGGACGAGGAACTGCGCCGGCGCCTTGGCGAGGCCGCCCGCGAGACCGTGCGCGAACGCTACCTCATGAGCCGCCTCGTCGAGGACTACCTCGATCTTTTCGCGGCCTTCGAGCCGACCTTCACACCGCGCAGCCTGCACGTGGGCTGACGGTAGATCCCGTAAGGAAAGGGAGTTCCATAGATGAACGAAAACAATGGGTTGCGACTGACTTCTCACGGTGCTGCGGAGCAGGTCACCGGCTCCTGCCACCTGCTCGAGGCGGCCGGCCGGAAGATCCTCGTGGACTGCGGCATGTTCCAGGGCGGCCACGAGAACGAGGAGGAGAACCACGGGCCGCTGGGCTTCGACCCGGCGGAGATCGACTGCGTGCTCCTGACCCACGCGCACCTCGACCATTGCGGGCGGCTGCCGCTGCTCGTATCCGGCGGGTTCCACGGGGAGATCGTCAGCACGGCGGCCACGCGCGAACTCGCCCGCCTGGTGCTGCTGGACGCGGCCCACATCGCCGAGGAAGAGGCGGAGCGCAAGGCCCGCAAGGCCCACCGGCGGGGCCGGGAAGGGCCGCCGCCGCTGTTCACGATGACGGAGGCCATGAACGCGGTCGGGGCCTTCGGCCGGGC
>Ga0102956_1000012_pt1 | contig 67678 bp, 70 predicted proteins | sample SalPonF2_A_D2_MG_FD_84515 | JGI IMG/M metagenome (GOLD analysis project Ga0102956, IMG submission 84515) | Salt pond soil microbial communities from South San Francisco under conditions of wetland restoration - Salt Pond MetaG SF2_A_D2_MG ...
CCTTTACAGCATAGACATGGACGCGATGCAAAAGGCGATGACCGAGCTGTCGCGGAAGTTACTCACCCTGCAGGGCGATGGCGATTACGCAGGCGTGCAGCAGTTGCTGGCCGAGCTCGGCATCGTGCGACCGGGCCTGGCTGCTGACCTGCAACGTTTGGCGGACGCGGAAATTCCGGTCGATGTCGTGTTCGAGCAGGGTGCGGAAGTGCTGGGCCTTTGATTTCATCCACAGCGTGACGTCGGTCCTTTGCGATGTCAGTCAGTGACTTTAAAATCTGCAGACAGGTCGCCCGGGCTGGCCTCGGCGCACGCCCTTGGCAATTCACTAGCCGTTGCCAAGGGCTTTGGTCAGTGGATTGGCATAGACGGGGTTGACCATTAATATTAGCGTGTTATTTTTCTACCATATCGTCGGCAATACGAGACCGGGCGATTGAGGATGCAGGCAACAAACGATCCGCGCTGGGGGGCGACAAAGTGATAAAGCCGGGGTCTGCCGGATTTGCGCGTGTTGCAATACGGCGCATTTTTCTTAGTGTATTTGCGCTTGTCCTGGTGGCTGGTCCGGCGCTGACCAGTTCCACCGTCAATAAGGCTGATTTTGTGCTGGTCAAAAAAGCCGAGCGCAAGCTGTTGTTGTACCGCGAAGGGCGCGTGTTGCGCGAATTCGATATTTCGCTTGGGCTCAGCCCGGAAGGGCCGAAACTGCGAGAGGGTGATTATCGTACTCCCGAAGGGCTGTATTATCTCGATCTGCGTAATCCGGACAGCGACTTTTTCCTCTCGGTACGCATTTCCTATCCGAACACGTCTGATATCCAGCGCGCCCGATCCCAGGGATATCCGCCCGGCAGCTTCATCATGGTGCATGGTTTGCCAAACCAGCCGGATCGCCCGGTGTCATATTACAAGGACGAAGACTGGACCGACGGGTGCATTGCCCTGGGTAACGACGACATGATCGAGTTCTGGTTTCTTACCGAGCACAACACGCCGATCGAGATTCTTCCTTGACCGATCAGGACGAAGACGTCCTAATAATTTATCGGTTCGTGTTGCCGGACGGCTCCGCCGAGCAGTTTGTGACTGAAGTGACTCCGTCGATCGATACCGGCGCCTCCGTCACTGACGAAATACCGGAATGGACCCGGCTTGAATTCGAGCAATGCAGACACTGCCCGCTTGCCGCAACCGAGTCGCCAGTCTGTCCCGTTGCAAATGCATTGGCGCCGGTGGTCGGTAGGTTCGAGACCCTCGTGTCACACGATGAACTGCAGCTGGAAGTGGTGCAGCAGGATCGCAGTCTTCGCCAGACGGTCAGTACGCAGCAGGCGCTCAGTTCACTACTCGGTTTGCTGATTGCGACCAGCGGCTGCCCGCATACGGCCTTCCTGCGGCCGATGGCGCGCTTTCACCAGCCGCTGGCCGGGGAACTCGAAACCCTGTACCGCTCTGCGAGCATGTATATGCTCGGACAGTATTTTCGCTCCGTTGCCGGCGAGCCAGCCGATCTGGAGATGCGCGGACTGAGTGATCTGTATGCGGCGCTGCATGAAGTAAACGATGGGGTGGTGCGGCGATTGCGTGCTGCGAGCCGCACCGATTCGGCTCTGAACGCGGTTGTTATCCTCGATCTCTACACGCTCCTTTTACCCGATGCCCTTGAAGATTCGCTGCACGAGATCGCGCCGTATTTCTCCGCGTTTGTCGCTCATAAGCGACTGAATTAAGTTAAATTTTTTACTGCCGCACTGTGAACTGGTTCGTCGCCGGACCCATTGCGCCTCTGCCACTATCAAATCTACCCCCCAACAGGGAAAGACGTGCATATGGCAGACAAACATACAATTATTAAGGGCGCACGGCTGCAGTTATCGAGCGACGCAGAACGTCTTGGCCCAACGTCAACAGGTGAGGGCTGGGATTCCTACAGGCGCTGGCTGGCGCAGATGAGTTCACCCGAACCGCGACGTCAGGGTTTCGATGACAGAGTCTATACGTGGAACGGTTATCGGGACTGGATGAACAAAGTCAAAAGAGACTGGGACGACGAGTCCTGACCACTGGGCCGTGTGGGTATCAACTCATTGATGGCCAACTCTTCCATGAACCGTTTCTTTTCATGCACCGGCATCGCCGGTGCTCTCGATTAGTAGCTCCCGTGGCCGCCTTCGCGAGGTTTTTCGTGAATAAAAATCTACCGCGCGAGCATCGGATACAGCCCTCCGCAACAAGCGTTTTTTTGCAGGTGTGAAACGCCTCACGGAGTGAACGTTGCGACGAGATTATAGTGTCGTCCGAGCTACAGAATTACAGGGGTCCGGCGATCGTGACACAGAACCAAGAGCTGCCCCGAGCAGAAAATCCTCGCGACATTTATCCACTGGAATGGCTTGCGAAAGCGATTGAATCGGCTCGGCGCGTCGGCCACGATGATTGGCCGTCTGAGCAACGCCAGGTGGGAGTTCCGGCCCGCCCGATTCCGGCCTCGCAGCACGAGGAGACGTAGAGATGGAATGCGTGTTGCAATGGCTCGATGATCTCGACGATCTGATTATCCGCCTGCCGCTCATTCTGCAGTCGTCGCATACCCAGCGTCTGCTGTCATTGGTCTTCTTTTGCGCATTGGGCGGTATCGCGAGTATTTTACTGGCACTGCCGGTTTGAGATGCGACGATCTGGCCGCTGACTGAGTATTGACGCTCTAATTTTCCCAGGCGTCGATGTCGCCTCGCTGATTGCCTGCCTCGCGCGCCGTCGCGGTTTCTTCGCTGTCGGTCGTGCGCAGGTAATCGGGGCTGTCTACCAGCGCCAGTGCCGGGTTGTAGTACTCCCAGACTTCCGCGTCTTCATCCAGATGCGGCCGCAATGGTCCGCGATTGCCAGGTCCTTTGGCTTTGCTCATCCTGTGCTGCCTCCGGTATTCCGATATCGTCAGTGTAGGCGCGTGGCACGAGCCAGGTGCGTGAAGCCCGTCACAAGCCACAGACGCGCCAAATGGACTTGAATCTGACCGCACTGGCCCCAACAACGCCTTTATTCCAGACGATGGCCGGTAGTGGCCGTGGGCACACGGAGGCGGGATGAGTAACGAAGCGAAGCCGGAAACCCTGGGTTTCCAGGCCGAAGTCAAGCAATTGCTGCACCTGATGGTGCACAGCCTTTATAGCAACAAGGAAATTTTCCTGCGGGAGTTGATTTCCAACGCATCCGATGCGGCGGACAAGCTGCGATTCGAATCCATGCAGGATCCGACGCTCCTGGAGGACGATGCTGATCTTCGGATCAGGATCAACTGCGACCCCGAAGCGGGAACGATCGCGGTCAGCGATAACGGGATTGGTATGTCGCGGGAAGACGTGATCGCCAATCTGGGAACGATCGCCAAGTCAGGCACCGCGGAGTTTCTTAGCGCGCTCGGTGGCGATCAGCAAAAGGACGCCAGGCTCATCGGCCAGTTTGGTGTTGGTTTTTATTCTTCGTTTATCGTCGCGGAACGGGTCGAGGTTTTTTCGCGCCGCGCAGGACTCGGGGCGGCCGAAGGAGTCCATTGGGCGTCCACCGGCGATGGCAGCTTTACCGTTGAATCTATTGATCGTGCCGAGCGTGGCACCACTATTGTTCTCCATCTCAAAAAAGACGACCGCGAGTTTTCCGACCAGAACAGGGTCAGAATGCTGGTGCGCAAATACTCGGACCACATCGGCTTTCCGGTCCAGATGCGGGCCGCGGGGGAAACGGCGGACGCGGAGTTCGAAACGATCAACGAGTCCACGGCATTGTGGACGTTGCCGAAGAATGAGATCAGCGACGACGACTACACCGATTTCTACAAACATATCTCGCACGATTTCGAGGCGCCGCTCGCATGGAGCCACAATCGGGTCGAGGGCAAACGGGATTATGTCAGCTTGCTCTACATACCCTCGCGAGCTCCTTTTGATCTGTGGAACCGGGAGGCGCCACGCGGGGTCAAGCTCTATGCCCAGCGCGTTTTCATTATGGACCAGGCCGAGCAATTTTTGCCGCTGTTCCTGCGGTTCGTGCGCGGTATCGTCGACAGCAGCGATTTGTCGCTGAATGTCTCGCGCGAAATTCTGCAGCAGGACTCCGGGGTTGAGGCCATGCGCTCGGCGCTGACACGGCGCGTCCTTGGCATGCTGGAGCGGCTTGCAAGTGATGAGCCCGATAAGTACCGGCAATTCTGGAACGAGTTTGGTGCGGTGCTAAAGGAAGGGATTGTCGAAGAGCCCGGTCAGCACGATGCCATCGCGCCGTTGCTCAGGTTCGCCTCTACCGCGGAAGATGGCGACGCCCAGACACGCTCATTGCAAGATTACGTGGAAGCGATGTCGGCCGATCAGACCAAGATCTATTACGTAATCGGAGAGAGTGACGGTGCGGCCAGGAACAGCCCGCATCTTGAAATTTTCCGCGACAAGGGCGTCGAAGTGCTGGTTCTCGCCGACCGGATCGATGAAATAATGATCAGCCACCTTGCCGAGTTCGACGGCAAGCCGTTTCAGGATGTGGCCAGGGGCGAGCTGGACCTCGGTGATACTGCATCGGATAAGGAACACGCCGACGAGCCCCCGAATGACTTGCTGGAAAAGATTCAGAAGGCGCTGGGCGACCGAGTTGCCGGGGTGCGGCGTACCGGGCGTCTCATCGAGTCACCCGCGTGCCTGGTGGTCGGCGAGAACGAGCCGAGCGCGCAATTGCGACGCATGCTGGAGGCTGCGGGTCAGTCGTTGCCGGCTTCGGCCCCGACGCTCGAGGTCAATCTCGATCATCCGCTGCTGGCACGGATGGAGACCGAGGAATCGGCAAGCCGGCTCGAGGATCTGAGTCTTCTGCTTTTCGAGCAGGCGAGGCTGGCCGAAGGTGGTTTGCCCGAGGATCCGGCCGGGTTCGTAAAGCGGCTCAATCATCTGCTCCTGGACATGACGGAAGGTCGAAAGGTCTGGACTCCCGCCTGATGCCAAGGCGCTAGAAGTCCTCGCGGGTCCGCAGCGGTGGCGCGACCAGGCGCCGTTCGAGCAATTCGAAGCCGAGTTCGGTCAGGACGGCGAGCAAGGCAGCAGGCACGGCACCTTCGAGAATCAGTGCCGGATCGTTCAGTGCGAGTCCGGTGACGATCGGCTGGCCGAGGCCGCCGGCGCCGATAAAAGCGGCGAGCGTCGCCGTGCCGATGCTGATTACCGCCGCTGTGCGTATTCCCGAGAGGATGTGCGGCATCGCCAACGGTAGCTGGACATGGCGGATTTGTTGCCAACGTGTGAGACCCAGCGCCGTGGCGACTCGTGACAGTACCGGATCCACGCATCGCAGCGCGGTAACCGTACTGGCGAGGATTGGCAGCAACGAATAAACGAAAAGCGCGGCAATCGCCGGCGGCTTGCCCACACCGAGCAATGGAATCATCAGCGCCAGCAATGCGATTGACGGAATCGTCTGGATAAGACTGGCAGTATGCAGCACCGCGCGGCTCATGCGTGGGCTGCGATGTACCGCGACTCCGGCAAGCAGGCCGGCTACACAGCCCAGAAACAAGGCGATCCCGGTCAGCTGCAGATGGGTCAGGGTGTTACGCAGTAAACGATGCCACATCGACGCACTATCCGTGCGTTGGCTCAGCAGACCCTCCGACTCGAGAAAATCGGCGGCAACATCTGCGATCTCGCGGCCTTCGATCACCACTGCGCCGTTCAGTTGTTGCATGCGGGCTTCATCGAGAATGCCGGCCAGCCTTTGCAACGCCTGCGTTGCCGACGCTGGCAGCTCGTTGCGAACGAGAGGCGCGGCCATGTAACGGGGGAAAAAACCGAGATCGTCTCTCAACAGAGTCAGGCGATATCTTGGTACTTCGCCGTCGGTGGAATACGCATCGGTCAGCTGAATCTCACCTTGTCGCAGGGCCTGGTAGGCCAGACCATGCTCGATGCCGCGCGCGGTCTGGGTCAGACCATAGCGTTGCTGCAGACCCGGCCAGCCGTCGGCCCGGCTCAGAAACTCATGACTGAGCCCGATTTCCAGATCCGGGTGATCACGCAGATCCGAGATGTTTCGAATATTGAGTCGCTGTGCCAGCTCGCCTGGCATGGCCAGGGCATAGGTATTGTTAAAGCCGAACTCGCCGAGCAGGCGCAGCCCGTCGCTGTCGAGCCGCCGTGCGATATCTTTGTCGGCAAGCAGACCACCATAAATTGCCCGCTGTATGGTGCCGCCGTACTCGGGATACAGGTCGATGTCGCCGTTGCGCAAAGCTTCGAAACAAATCAGGGTGCCGCCGAAGCCGAATCTTCTTTCGACGGTATGTCCCGATGATTCGAGCACCTGGGCCATCAGTTCGCCGAGTACGTAGCTCTCGGTGAAAGTCTTGGTGCCAACGACAATTGTCTCCCGCTCGGCGGCCGACACCAACGGCAGCGAGAGCAATACCAAAAGCGCAAGACCGCGGCCGATCATGGAATCTGCCCGGAGAACAGGCTTTCGACATAGCTATTGGCCGGATTGCGGACCAGGTCAGCCAGCTCACCGGCCTGTTCGACAAGCCCGTCCCGCAGCACGATTCCGTACTGTGCCAGTGACACTGCCTCGCGAATGTCGTGGGTGACGAGCACCACGGTGCACTTGGCCTGGTCGCGGAGTGCGATGAAGTCGCGATAAATGTCCTGGCGGGCGATGGGATCGACGCCGGAAAAAGCCTCGTCGAGCAACAGCAACTCCGGTTCGAGCATCAACGCCCGGCACAATCCTACTCGTTGTTGTTGTCCGCCCGACAATGTCCCCGGATAGCGGCCGAGCAGTTCCCGAGGCAGTTTGGCGACCGTCAGCAACTGCTCGACCCGTTCGTCGATGCGGCGCTCGGCCCAACCGGCGAGACGCGCCATCAGGGTAATGTTGGCTGCCACGCTCATGTGCGGGAAGAGCCCGATCTCCTGCACTGCGTAGCCGATGCGACGGCGGATCTCCGACAGTTGCCTGTAGTCGAGGGGTTGGCCAAACAACTCCACAACCCCGCTATCAGGCTGAAGCAGTCCATTTATGTGGTTCAGCAACGACGACTTGCCGCTGCCGCTCGCGCCGATGACCGCCGTGGTCAGACGCTCCGGCACGCGTACGCTGAGATCGTCCAGCAAGATTTGCCCGGACAGCTGTTTGCTGACGCGGTCAAAGCGGACACAGCAATCAATGTCTTCATCGGTCACGGTTCCGACATTATGCCAGCCCATCCGCTCTGCTGAACTGGCACAATATGGGCGGTGTCCGATTATCGAGCCGAAGCAATGTTTGCGCGAGTCCTTTCAGTTGTAGTTTCTGGCGTTTTTCTGACCGCGATCACCGGATGTGCCACGATTCGCCCGGAGCCCGAGTCGTCCGGCGCCACCGCAGTGATGCGGACCGGTTCCGCGAATCCGCTGGCAGCGCCGGAGCTGAATCAGTTCGGGCAATTCGTCGGCAGATGGGATTGCGCGGTGGAGCCGGTCGATGGCGTGGGCGATGCCGGTGTCGCGACCTGGGTCTGGTCTTATGCAATGGACGGTTTTGCGGTCCAGGACCTTTGGTTGCCCGTGGACCCGACGCATTCCGGGCTGAGCACCGGAACGGCTTTGCGTATCTACGATGCGGAAAAAGGTCTGTGGCGCGTCGCCTGGACATCTGTGGATTCGGCTGATTTCGCGTTTTACGATGCCAGACTCGAGAACGCGGACATTGTCATGAGAGGCCAGGCGGAGGGGTTTGATCTCAAGATGGTCTTTTTCGAAATCGCGGACAATGGATTTGCCTGGCGCTACGAGGCGCGTGGCGATTCGGCCGCGAGTGAGTGGGAAGTTCTTGCGCGAATGCGCTGCAGCCGCGACATGACGGTGCACCCGTAAGCGTGGATCGAATGCCGGGCGCGTCTAGTTTTTTGTCAGGCTATACAAAAACTCGCGCAATTTCAGTTTCTCCGTCAGCGCTGTAACCAGCGAAGGGCTGAGTGCCTGCAGCGCGACCAGGGGCCTCGCCGGTCGCGCCGAGACCAGGGTTTCCACGCGGCGCTGGCGAATTGACTGAACCACGGCATCGGCAACATCCTGCGGCGAACAGGCAGCGACCAGGCCCGGTGCCTCGCGTTTTCTGCGGGCGAACATGCCGGCGTCGTCGACAAATCCCGGACAGATTACCGATACCGCAACGCCGCTATCGCTGAGTTCGCCGGCCAGCGAAAAACTCCATTGCGCAAGCGCCGCTTTGGATCCACTGTAAACGGAGGCGTACGGGGTCGCCACGCGCCCCGCCAGCGATGCCATGTTGATGATATGCCCGGCGCGCCGTTCCAGCATTGGCCCGAGAACTTCACGGGTTAGCATCATTGGCGCGGTGATGTTCAGGTCGAGTATCAGCTGAATGTCCGAACGTCTTTGATCGGTGAATTCGACGAATTCATCGACCCCTGCATTGTTGATCAGGATATCGATCTGGCCCATCGCCGAGCGCGCCCGTAGCGGCAGGTTGCGACGGTAGCTGTCGTCCAGCAGATCGCCTGCCGCAAAATCTGCGCGGGCCCCGGTCGAGCGAAGTTCGGCCCGCAGGGCCTCCAGCTGATCGGCTGATCGTGCGGCGAGCATCAGTGATGCCCCGGCGCGGCCCAGTGTCAAAGCTATCTGACGGCCAATACCGCCTGTTGCCCCGGTCAGAAGAACGTTTTTGTTTTTGATTCTGTGCATCCGGTATTCTCGAAAGAGTAAGTTATCATAGCCGCCCGGCGGGGTCCGAAAGACAGTTTTTCTGTACGTTGGCCAATTATCTGACACGGCGTCGACCGCGCGCCACGGAGATTTGTTTTGAGTAGCCAGGATTTGCGAGACAAGCTGACGCCCGAGCAGTTCAAGATCACCCAGGAAAAAGGTACCGAGGCACCGTTCAGTGGGAGGTACGTTGACCACAAAGCGGACGGCACCTATGCCTGTGTCTGTTGCGATGCGCCGTTGTTCAGTTCCCGGGAGAAGTACGATTCGGGTTCCGGGTGGCCGAGTTTCTGGTTGCCGCTCGCCGAGGACCGGGTGAGGATAGAGGCGGATGACAGTCACGGAATGCGGCGTGAGGAGGTGCTTTGCGCCGGTTGCGGCGCGCATCTCGGGCATGTGTTTCCGGATGGGCCGCAGCCGAGCGGACTGCGTTATTGCATCAACTCTGCGTCACTGGATTTTGCACCGGAACATGAGCGGTCGGAGGATTGATGTGGGCATTTACGGAGCGCAGATAACGATGTACGGAACGGTGCGTGTCTGGACCTGGGTTGTTTTGGTGCTAGCCGGGTTGGCGGCGACGAGCGTCAGTGCGGATGTGATTATCCATGCCGGCCGTTTGATCGACGGCAAAGCGAATAGAGTCGCGGAAAGCGTCACGGTAGTGGTCCGAGGCAACGAAATAGCCACCATCGAAAGCGGCTATCGCACGGCCGCTGCGGGCGACAGCGTCATCGACCTGAAGGCCTATACGCTGATGCCTGGGCTGATGGATATGCATGTGCATCTCGACGGTGAGTTGTCGCGCAACTCCTACCTCGACGGGTTTCGCAAAAACCCGGCCGACCTCGCGCTGGACGCCGTTGGCAACGCACGCAAAACGCTTCTTGCCGGTTTCACGACTGTACGCAATCCGGGAGATAGCTTTAACGTCACCGTGGCTTTGCGCAACGCGGTCGACAAGGGCACGGTACCGGGGCCACGCATTGTCACGGCAGGTAAATCGATTGCTACAACTGGCGGCCATGCGGATCCGACCAACGGCTGGGCGACCCATCTTGGCGGGCGCGCGGGCCCGCTCGAGGGTGTTGCGGACGGTCCATTCGAGGCGGCCAAGGCAGTCCGCCAGCGCTACAAAGACGGTGCCGATTTTATTAAGATCACTGCAACCGGAGGCGTACTCAGCGTCGCCAAGAGCGGACAGAACCCGCAATTCACCGAAGAGGAAATCAAGGCGATCGTATCGACTGCGCGTGATTACGGATTCCACGTGGCCGCGCATGCGCATGGTGCCGAGGGCATGAAGCGGGCCATTCGAGGCGGCGTCGCGTCGATCGAACATGGCACATATATGGATGATGAGACGATCGTTTTGATGAAAGAGCACGGCACCTATTACGTGCCAACCATACTCGCTGGCGACTGGGTCGCGTTGAAAGCGAGCGAGGACGGATTCTTTCCCGAAATCGTGCGGCCGAAGGCTGCAGCCATCGGCCCGCAAATCAGCGCGACGTTTGCCAAGGCTTATGATGCCGGCGTGAACATCGTATTCGGCACCGATTCAGGCGTATCGCCGCATGGTGAAAATGCGCGTGAGTTTGAGCTGATGGTTGCCGGCGGAATGCCGCCGATGGAGGCGATTAAATCGGCGACCAGTGTCGCCGCAACGTTTCTCGGCGAAGACGAGCGGCTCGGTAGCGTCGAGGCCGGTAAGCTGGCGGACCTGGTCGCGGTTGCCGGGGACCCGTTGTCGGATATCGGCAGAATGCGGGATGTGGTTTTTGTTATGAAGGACGGCGAGATTTACAAGTCGCCCTGACCGGATCGGAGTGAGATGCGCTGGGTCGTTTCAATTTTTTCTGCAATCGTTGTGACATTTCTGCTCACGATGTTCGGCGTAAAGTCGTTCAATACTTATGAGCGCCATCGCGACGGCCGCAAGACCCACCCGTTAGAGATTCTTTCGAGCAGTGATCGCATCGATATCGCACACCTGCTGGGCGAGGATACGGGTCGCAAGCGACCGCAACTGCCAAAGCTCGAAGAACTGCCGCGTCTGCAGGTTCCGGAACGAGTGTCTTCCGGATTTGTGCAGTTGGAAATCAGCGTTGCCGCCGACGGCCGGGTTAGCGATGCAGTAGTCGTAGGTGCGACCGCACCCGAGGAGCAGATCGAACGCGTTCGCGCCGAAGTGCTCGGGCAGCGCTTCGACCCAACGCTCGTGGACGGTCATCCGATTCCGTCAGTGCGAACGGAAATCGTTGACGTTACCTGGACCTCGGGCGACTAATGACTCCACGCCGCCGCCGCGGTTAACCGCGCAGCGCAGGGTTCAGACTGTAGGTCCCGGTAATTCGCGCCTCAGCCAGGATATGACCTGCGATTGCAGCCTCTACCTGTGGCCCGGTAAAACCCTCCCCGACAGGACAGCGCTCGAGGTCGAGGGCGTAGACGATGAAATGATAATGATGCACCAGTTCGTCATTCCACGGCGGGCAGGGTCCGTCATAGCCGAGATAGGTTCCGCCCATATCCGGGTCGCCACTAAACCAGCTGGTGTAGTCGTTGACCCCCTGTCTGCTTCCGGCCGGTCCGTGCGGAGACTGCTTGCCTCGCGCGGTAATACCGTCCGAACAGGTGCCCTCTGCGATGTGGGTAATTTCCGGAGGGATATCAACCATTACCCAATGGTAGAAATTGGTGCGCGGCAGATCCGCCGGAACGCTGCGCCCTTCCTGATTGACGTCGTCGGGTTTGGTCGGCACATCAGAGTCGACACAAATCAACGCCAGCGTGCGTGTACCTTCTGGAAGCCCGCTCCAGCGCAGGTCCGGGTTCTTGTTGGCGCCGAGTTCGACATGCTGAGTGGCTGAGCGGATGCCGAAACAGTTGTGCTCCGCAATTTCCTGCTGATCCACGAAAGAGCTGCTTGAAATCTGCATTGTGAGTACCTCGGATTTGATTTTGCCGGTATCCCTTCTGCGTAATGATACCGGCTTCACCTTGCACCGCGCGAGGCACATGGATACCTTTGAGCGCTGACAAGCGCCAGGGTCCATTGTGACTTCCCAACACCTTCTCGCCCCCCTGATCGGAGTCGTTGTCGTCGGCGTTGGCGCGCAATGGCTTGCCTGGCGTCTGAAATGGCCGGCGATCGTTCTGCTTGCACTGATCGGGCTGGCGGTCGGCCCCCTGGCCCAGGTGCTCGCCAGCACTGAGCTGTTGTCCGGATGGTTCGCGACGCAGGGTTTTCTGCCGTTCCGGCCGCAGGAAACGCTGGGGCCGCTGTTCGGCCCGGTAGTCAGTCTCAGCGTGGCGATCATTCTGTTTGAGGGCGGGCTGACGCTCTCGCTGTCCGAGTTTCGTCTTGCCGCGGTTGGCGTGCGCCGCCTGGTTTGGCTCGGCGCACCCCTGACATGGTTGTTTTGCAGCGCCGCCGGCCACCTGATCGGCGGAATGAGCTGGCAGGTATCGCTGGTTTTCGGCGCGATCCTGGTGGTGACCGGCCCGACCGTGATTCTGCCGATGCTGCGCCAGGCCGGGCTGAACCGTCGTACTGCTTCGTACCTGAAATGGGAAGGGATAGTGAACGATCCGATCGGCGCATTGCTGGCGGTTCTCGTTTATCAATTCCTGGTGTACGCCCAGGAGGGCTCCGGCTGGGTGCGGTTGCTCGAGGATGTTGGCATGGCTGCTGCCTCGGGTGCGTTACTGGGCGGGGTCGGTGGCTGGCTTGCCGGTAACGCATTCCGTCGCGGTTGGGTGCCCGAGTACCTGAAGTCGCCGGTGCTGTTCAGCCTGGTGCTGCTGGTTTTTGGCGTCGCCGACTTGTTGCAGGCAGAAGCGGGACTTCTTGCCGTGACGATCATGGGTATGGTCATTGGCAACATGAACCTGCCTGGAATCGAGGATATGAAGCGCTTCAAGGAATACATATCCGTGATGCTGATTTCCGTTGTTTTCGTGTTGCTGACCGCGAACCTCGATACGCAGGTGCTGGGTGCTCTCGATTGGCGTTCGGGCTTGCTGGTGGTGGCGATTTTGTTTGTCACGAGGCCGCTTGCAATCATGATGGCCACGGCGCGCTCCGGCATGGGGCTCAATGATCGCATTCTGCTGAGCTGGATCGCGCCGCGCGGCATTGTTGCCGCGGCCACCGCCGGTCTGATGGGCCAGAGATTGCAGGAAGCGGGTTACGAGAGCGCCGAGAAACTGCTGCCGCTGATCTTTGCCGTGATTATTGCCTCGGTGATACTCCATGGCAGCACAATTGGTCCGCTGGCGCGTCGTCTCGGCCTGGCATCCAAAACGCGCGATAGTGTACTGATAGTCGGCGCATCGCCATGGACCACCGAGCTGGCCAAAACGTTGGACTTTCTCAAGGTGAAAGTACTTATCGCCGACGCGTCCTGGAGCAACCTGCGCGAGGCGCGGCTGGCGGGATTGCCGGTTTTTCACGGCGAGGTACTGTCGGAGTTTGCCGAAGAGTCTCTCGAGATCGCGCACGTTCAGGCGGTGTTGGCAGCGACCAGCAACGACGCCTACAACGCGTTGGTCTGTACGACCATGGCGCCTGAGGTGGGGCAGTCGCGGGTATTTCAGCTGCCCGGCCAGCTGGGCAGTGACGGCGAGACCCGGGCTGTTGCGCGCGAGCGGCGCGGCAACATTGCGTTCGATGGCGAAGCCGTCTTCGAGCGGCTGTGGCGCTGGCATGTGCGCGGGTGGAAATTCTATAAGACCCGCCTGACCGAAAATTACGGCTACAGCGATTTTCTCGGTGATTGTCCCGCCGAGGCGATACAAATACTCGTTTTGAGCGAGGAGGGCACGGTAAAATTCCGAACCGCTCAGCACGAAAGCGAACCTTCCGAAGGCGATACGATTGTTTATTATGGTCCGGAGCGGCCCGGCCGCGAGGAGCGCTCCGACAAAAAATTGACCGCATGAAGCGATTGGTTGAAACTGAAATCTCAATCACCGGACCCGCCGGCAGTCTGGAGGCGCTGGTGTCAGATGCCGCTGCCGCGCGGGCGGTGGCGGTAATATGTCATCCGCATCCGCAGCACGGCGGCACTATGCACAACAAGGTCGCGCACACGCTTGCGCGCACATTTGCTGCATTGGGGCTGGCGACGATCCGATTCAACTTTCGCGGTGTCGGTGCCAGCGCAGGAAGCTATGCGGATGGACTGGGCGAAGTCGATGACGCGGTGGCGGTCCTGGACTTCGCACAGCAGCGTTGGCCAGGGGCGGCGCTCTGGCTCGGCGGGTTTTCGTTTGGCGGCATGATCGCCATTGCGGCCGCCGCGCGCAGGCCGGTTGAGAGGCTGGTTTGCGTAGCGCCGCCGATATACCGGCTGGATGTTGCGATCCTGGCGCAACCGAAATGCCCGTGGCTCATCCTGATTGGCGATGAGGACGAACTGGTAGACGTCGACGCAGTCATCGCTTGGGTGAATGAGCTTGAACCAGGGCCGCAACTGATCGTCCTGGAAGGGGTCGACCACTTTTTTCATGGACGGCTGACTCAGCTCAAGGACAGCTTAATCGCATGGACCGACGAGGAAAAACAGACGTGATAAAGGCATTACAGAAAATTATCGAAGACGCGCTTCGGGGCGACGATGAGTCGAAGGAAGAAGACCGCGAGCACGCGGTAAAAGTCGCGACTGCGGCACTTCTTATCGAGGTCGCGCGTGCTGATTTTCGGGAGAATGTCGTCGAGAGCGAAGCGGTTTTCCGGACGCTGAAGTCGGAATTCGAATTGACCCCCGAAGAGGCCGAGTCGCTGATGCGGTTGGCCGAGAATGAGGCCGACAGCGCCGTGTCGCTGCATGGCTTTACCCGGTTGCTCAACGATGAGCTCGACGAATCAGAGAAGTCTCGGGTCATCGGCATGCTGTGGAAGATCAGCGTGGCGGATGAGCATCTGCACCGCTACGAGGATGCCCTCGTCCGCAAGGTGGCAGAGTTACTGTACGTTCCGCACCGCGAAATGGTCCGTTTGCGCCACAGCGCGGTGGAAGAGATCAAGGCGCGGAGCTAGCAAAAAAAAGCCCCGCGCGAGCGCAGGGCTTTCCATACCGATCCCGTAACGGGTTCAGAGCATATCCTTCAGCCCTTTCAGTGCCAGGATCTTCGCGGTCTTTCGTGCCGGCTTGGCTTTGAACATCATTTCTTCGCCGGTGAACGGGTTGATACCCTTGCGTGCCTTTGTGGCAGGCTTTTTGACCACCTTGATTTTCATCAAGCCGGGCAGCGTGAATACCCCCGGGCCGCGACGGCCGACGTTGCGCTTGATGATCATGTTCAGAGAATCGAATACTTCGCCGACCTGTTTCTTGGTCAGACCCGTATCGGTCGAGATTTTCGCGAAAATCTCGCTTTTCGTGGGCGGCTTCGCTGCAGCCGCTGCAGTTTTCTTTTTAGCTACCATGTCTGTCTCCTGTCTTAAATCAGGCGAACCAAGAAATCGGCCATGCCGGTCAGTCCGCGGGCTTATACCACAAGGTTGCCGCGGGTTAAAACATGTTTGTGAGTTTTCTTGCTTGATGGACGGTACTTGAACATCTCGAAGCCGCTGTTAGTCGATAAAAAACTGCTGCTGGAATCGCGCATCGAACCGGCTCGATTCATTGATCGGAGTCGCCGAAATATCGAAAATCAGCGTTTCCCGGTTGGCAACCGGTACCTCGCCGATATAGTACACGGCGTCGCCATCGACCACTTGCCGCAGTTCGAGATTTTTCAACTGACCGGTCAGGTTGACTGCTCGCGCAGTTACGCTACCCGCTACCGGCCGGCCCGCGCCTGCGCCCTGTTTCTTGACGATCGAAACGTTGAGCAAAGCGCGGTTGGAACTTCGCGTTATACCGTACTGTCGTGCGACCTCTGCGGTGATGCTGTCGGTCGTCAGGGCGTTGAAATGCAGCACGTAGTCACCGAAGTCCTTGGAGTTGGCAACCTCGCTTTGCCCGGTCGCCCCACCGCTATCAAGTACCACGACCGGTGGTTGCGGATCGCCACCGCCACAGCCCGTTACCAGGACCGCAAAAACAACGGCTGTTATCGTGCCACGCATCGCCTGCCCCTTCATCGCTCGTCCAGCACCCGCTAACTATAGCCTATCCGCGCGCCCTCGCCGATAGCAGATCGGCCACTTCGGCCGGAATTTTTCGTGGTTTTGCGATCCGCACGCTCTTGTTGCGGCCGCGGGCGCCGCGAGTAAGCGAAACATCGCAACGCGCCACGCCGAATGCTTTGGCCAGAAAGCCGGTAACCGCTTTATTGGCCTTGCCGTCTACCGGAGGGGCCGTAGTGCGAATTCCGAGCCTGTCGCCGATGATTCCGGTGAAGGCGCTGCGGTCGCAGCCCGGTTTTACCCGTACCCGCAGGATCAGGTCCTCACCGTCCCAGCCTTGCCAGGGTTGTTGCTCATTCATGGGATTTTTAGCGAAACACAAGCAGCAATGCCTGGAGGCCAAGAAGCAGGAACAACACGGAGAGATCGAGTCCGCCGACAGGCGGAATGATGCGCCGCACCGGTCGCAGCAACGGCTCACACAGACTCGACAACAGACCGACGGCCGGATGGTGCCCTTGCGGCCCGAACCAGCTCAGCAGGGCATAGATCAGCAGCGCAAAGAAGTACACCTGGATTACGGTCCGCACCAGTTTGAGGATGGCCGCGACAAACAACGGCGCCAAACCGACAAATCCCATGCCATAGAGACCGAACATCACCTGGGCTGCGGCCAGCTCGAGAAGCAGGATTACGACGAGCGTCGCAATATCGAGCCCTTTCCAGCCGGGAATGATCCGGCGCGCGGGAACTACCAGTGGGTCGGTGATGCGCAGGATCGCCTGGGATATGGGGTTGTAGAAGTTCGCGCGCACCAGCTGCAATAGAAACCGCAGTATGAAAGCCAGGATAAAAAGTTGGAGCAGGCTGTCGACAATGAATCTGATCGCTTCCAAAGGTGTCCCCTAGTCTGAGCCGAACTCGTCGGCTAATTCTGCACCGCGGTCGCGCGCCGCAATCAGCGCGGCACGGACGATTCCGCGGAGATCCGCTTCCTCGAGAGTCCTCAGCGCTGCTTCGGTCGTACCGCCGGGCGAGGTGACCTGGCGCCGCAGGGTGACCAGGTCCGGGCCCGACTGCAACGCCATTTCCGCCGCGCCGGCCGCCGTCCGAATGGTCAGTTCGCTGGCCGCATCGGCGGGCAGTCCCATCTCGACGCCAACGCGCTCCATGATTTCCATGATCAGGAAGAAGTATGCCGGGCCGCTGCCGGAAATCGCGGTCACCGGGTCCAGCAAGGACTCGCGGTCCAGCCAGACCACCGCACCGACCGCAGACATCAGGCGCTCGGCAACGGATTTTTGCGTCGGGTCGACATTCTCGTTGGCGAACATGCCGGTGACGCCGGCGCCCACCAGGGCCGGACTGTTGGGCATTACCCGAATCAAAGCGATGTGCTCTCCGAGCCAGCGTGATATGTCATGGGTGCCGACTCCCGCTGCAACCGAAAGAACAAGCGGCCGCGCGGTCTGAACCGGCGCGCCAATCTCGCCGCAAACGTCGCGCAGCAGCTGAGGTTTGACAGCAAGAACGAGCACGTCGCTGGCGCCGACTGCGAGCCGGTTGTCGGCAACGGTGCGAATACCGTGGCGCTGTTCGATCACGGTTCGCTGTTGCGGCAGCGGGTCGGCCGCGGTGATGAGGTCGCGCGAATATCCATTGGCGATCAGACCGCCGATGATCGCCTGCGCCATATTGCCGCCGCCGATGAACGCAATTTTGGGGTCTGTCATGTTGCTGTCGGTCCGCCAGAGAATATCGAGCTAAGCATAGCCTTCAGCCGATAATCGGGCCAGACGCGCCCGGCTGTCAGGATTTCCGGCGCGGGCCGAAAATTGCGGTCCCGACCCGGACAATGGTCGCGCCCTCGGCAATTGCTGCCTCGAGGTCCGCGGACATGCCCATTGATAAGGTGTCCATTTTAAAGCCGTCTGCGCGCAGGGCCTCGAAAAGCGTTCGCAAACTGGCGAAATGCGCGCGCTGGATTGACTGGTCCTCGGACGGCGGGGGTATACACATCAGGCCGCGCAAGCGAAGGCCGCCAAGCGGGGCAACGGCGGCGGCAAGCGCGGCCGCGTCTTCGGGACGGACGCCAGATTTTGTAGCCTCGTCGCCGATTCGCACCTGCAGACAAATGTTGAGTGGGGCGGCCGCGGGCGGGCGCTGGTCGCTCAATCTGCGGGCGATGCGCACGCTGTCGACGGTATGCACCCAGTCGAAACTGGCGGCGACTTCGCGCGTCTTGTTGCTCTGCAGGTGACCGATAAAGTGCCAGGACAGACCGGAATCTGCGACGCCGAGTATTTTCGCGGTCGCGTCCTGCAGGTAATTCTCGCCGAAATCGCGCTGCCCGGCCGCCGCGGCGTTGACGATCGCGGCCATCGGTTGGCCCTTGCTCACCGCGAGAAGCATCACATCCGACGGGTCTCTGCCGCATGCCGTGGCGGCGGCAGCGATGCGCTTTCGCACCGCTTGCAGGTTATTCGTGATGTCCGTCACTTTCGTGGGCCCGGTGCTTGGCTATACTGGCTCTCGATCGTGATTCGTCTTATGTAAAGTACACTCAGCACTTCAAGCTCAATAATGCATCTGTAAGGGAGGGTGAATGTCGGTCGATATCACGCAATTGTTGTCCTTTGCCGTCAAGCACAATGCTTCGGATTTGCACCTGTCGTCCGGGGTGCCGCCAATGATACGCGTTGACGGCGATGTCAAACGAATCAATATGCCGGCGCTGTCCCACAAAGACGTGCACAGCATGGTGTACGACATCATGAACGACAAGCAGCGCAAGGACTACGAGGAGTTTTTCGAGACCGATTTTTCGTTTGAAATTCCTAAGCTTGCGCGCTTTCGTGTCAATGCGTTCAACCAGAATAGGGGTGCCGCCGCGGTGTTCCGCAACATCCCCTCTGAAATACTGAGCCTGGATGACCTGGGTGCTCCCAAGATTTTCAAGGACATTTGCCTGCAGCCGCGCGGCATTGTACTAGTCACCGGACCTACGGGGTCAGGAAAATCGACGACGCTTGCGGCGATGGTTCACTACATCAACGACAACAAGCCGGACCATATTCTGACAATCGAAGATCCCATCGAATTTGTTCATGAGAGCCGTAAATCTCTGATAAACCAGCGCGAAGTACACCGCGACACACTCGGGTTCGCGGAAGCGCTGCGTTCGGCGCTACGCGAGGATCCGGATGTCGTGCTGGTCGGTGAGTTACGCGATCTGGAAACGATCAGGCTGGCGCTGACCGCCGCCGAGACCGGTCACCTCGTGTTCGGAACGCTGCATACCAGTTCAGCCGCGAAAACGATGGATCGCGTGGTCGACGTTTTCCCGGCAGCGGAGAAAGAGATGGTGCGCGCGATGCTGTCGGAATCGCTGCGGGCTGTGATATCGCAGACGTTGCTGAAGAAAACCGGTGGCGGTCGGATCGCCGCGCACGAGATCATGATTGGTACGCCCGCGATCAGAAACCTGATCCGCGAAGGAAAGGTCGCGCAGATGTATTCGGCGATTCAGACCGGGCAGTCCGCAGGCATGCAAACACTGGACCAGTGCTTGCAGGAGCTGGTTGCAAAGAGCGTTGTGAGTCGGGAGGAAGCACGCTTCCGCGCGGCGAACAAGGAATCATTCTGAGGGGCCGGGTGGCCAGCGGAGACTGAGTATGGAACGCGATCAGGCAGTACGTCTCATGCAGGACTTGCTGAAACGCATGGTCGAGGTGGACGGATCGGATTTGTTTATTACCGCGGGATTTCCCCCGGCGATAAAAATCGACGGCAGTATTCGCCCTGCGTCCGACAGGCCGCTGAGCGAGGAACAGAGCGCGCTGATCGTCCGCTCGATCATGAACGACAATCAGCGCAAACAGTTCGATGCAACCAAAGAGTGCAATTTCGCGATTGCACCGCAGCATATCGGGCGGTTCAGGGTCAGCGCGTTTGTCCAGCAGGGCAGCGTCGGCGCGGTGCTGCGAACCATCAATACCGAGATTCCGCAGCTCGAGGAGCTGCAGCTTCCGCCAATTCTCAAAGAGATCGTAATGACCAAGCGCGGTCTGGTGATCGTCGTAGGCGGCACCGGTACCGGTAAGTCTACGACGCTGGCCTCGATGATCGGTTATCGCAATCAGAACACACGCGGCCACATCATCACGATTGAGGACCCGATCGAATACGTCCACAGTCATTTAGGTTGCGTGGTTACCCAGCGCGAGGTCGGAGTCGACACGGAAGACTGGGGTACTGCATTGAAAAACACGCTGCGCCAGGCTCCGGACGTCATCATGATCGGTGAGATTCGGGATCGCGACACGATGGAATACGGCATACAGTTCGCGGAGACCGGCCACCTGTGTCTCGCGACGCTGCATGCGAACAGCGCTAACCAGGCGCTGGATCGCATCATCAACTTCTTTCCGGAAGAGAAACGCGATCAGTTGCTGATGGACTTGTCACTGAATATTCGGTCAATGATTTCGCAGCGCCTGATTCCGCGCGATAACGACAAGGGCCGGGTTGCGGCAATGGAAATCATGCTGCATTCGCCTTTGATTGCCGATCTGATCTTCAAGGGTGAGGTGGCAAAGATAAAGGAGGTGATGGCCAAATCGACCCGACTCGGGATGCGCACTTTCGACCAGCATCTTTTCGAATTGTACGAGGAACGCAAGATCTCCTATGAGGAGGCATTGCGTAATGCCGACTCCAAGAACGAGTTGCGGCTCAAGATCAAGCTTGAAAGCAAACGCGAATTCGGCGAAACCGGGGAGGGTGCCACCAGTCTTCAGTTGGCCGAAGACCCGGGTGGCCGGCAATTCTGATCCTGCCAATACGCGCTATTCACCGGCCCCGAGAGCAATAGATGAACGTCAAGTCGCTGTTTCAGTTGATGGTCGAAAAGAACGCCTCCGATCTGTTCTTCACGACTTTTGCACCGATCAAGATCAAGATCGAGGGCAAGATCGTCAACGTCAACAAGACTACCCTGACCCCCGAGATGACCCGGGATGCCGTGTTCGGGTTGATGGATGTCGACCAGCAAAAGAAATTCGCAAAAGAGCTCGAAATCGATTTCGCGGTTTCCGAGGCCGGTCTTGGCAGATTTCGCATCAATGTTTTCCATCAACGCGGCAACATCGCAATGGTCGTGCGTTACATCACGATGGAGATGCCGCGGCTGGACGATTTCGGCTTGCCCGCGGTGCTGTCGGATCTCTCTCTGCTAAAGCGCGGCCTGATCCTGATGGTCGGTGCGGCAGGGAATGGCAAGTCCACGACGCTGGCGGCGATGATCAATCACCGCAACGAGAATACGGCGTCGCATATTCTCACGATCGAGGACCCGATCGAGTTCCTCCATCCGAACAAGCGCTCGATCATCAACCAGCGAGAGGTCGGCCTCGATACCGTCAGTTACGCGCGTGCGCTGAAAAGTGCGATGCGGGCGGCGCCGGATGTCATTCAGATCGGCGAGATTCGCGATCGCGAGACGATGGAGGCGGCGATTTCGCTCGCGGGAACCGGACACCTTGCCGTCGCTACGCTGCATTCGAACAATTCCGCAGAGACCATCGATCGCATTATCAATATGTTTCCGGAAGACCAGCACAACCAGGTCTACCTCGATTTGTCGCACTATCTGAAAGCGATCATTTCGCAACGACTCGTGCCTGGCAAGGACGGCCGCCGTGTTGCCGCCGTGGAAGTGTTATTGAATACACCGCACATTGCGGAGCTCGTTCTCAAGGGCGATGTCGGCGGTATCAAGGAAGCGCTCAATGACAGCTCAGAGCCGGGTGTGCAGAGTTTCGACAAGGCTTTGCTGGAACTCTACAGAAGCGGACGAATCGGGCTCGAAGACGCATTGAAAAACGCCGATTCCCGAGCCAATCTCGAGGCGCAGATCAACTTCGGCTGAGGATTCTCAGGCGGCCGGCGGAAACACGCTGTAGGCGTCAAAAACCGGCCCATCGACACAGACCCTTTTCATGGCAGGTCCGGCGTCGGTCTGCACCAGAACCGTGCACCCGGCACAACCGCCAACGGCGCAGGCCATGTGTTCTTCCAACGATACCTGGCACGGCAGTCCGAACTCGGCTGCCACCTGGGCCGCGGCGCGCAGCATCGGCGTCGGACCGCATGCGAAAACCTCGACATCATCGAGGGCGTCGTCGCCAAGGCTGCCAAGCCAGACTCGCGCCAGGTCTGTCACATAGCCATCGTAGCAACCCGAGTAGCCCTGCAATGTCGCGAGCCGGCACGGGACACCCCAGCCTTCGAGCAAAGGCATGCTGGCAATTGCGCCATCTGCCATACCGTCGATCAGAATCGAAGACGGGCGCAGCGTAAACGGGAACGGTATTTCGGAACCCATCACCACCAGCGGGCGCCAGTCACTTGCTTTGTGGGTGATGTAATCCGCGAGAAATACCATCGGCGGAATGCCAACGCCGCCTCCGATCAGCAGCGGCCGGCGCCGGTTCTCATGGAGCTCGAACGGCTGCCCGATAGGCGCCAGCATGCTGATGACGTCGCCCTCGTCGCGTTGACTGAGCATGCGTGACCCGGTTCCGACAATCTTGTACAGAAAGTCCATCCAGCCGGCTGCGGCATCGACGCGCATGATCGACAGCGGTCGCCGCATCGGCAAAGCCGGGTCGCAGGCAAGGTGGGCAAACTGTCCGGGCAATGCGCGCGCCGCACTGCGTGGCGCGCTGACCCGGAGAATGTACTGATCGCCTTCGAAGGCCCGATGCTCCAGCACGACCGCGTCTTCCATGAGAATGCTGCCGCGGCGCTGCGTTGTCGCACTCATGGGTGGAGTGTCTCCAGCACCGTTGCCATCACCGCCATCCGTACGGCAACGCCGTTACAGACCTGGCGCCGGATTACCGACTGCGGACCATCGGCAACCTCGCTGGCGATTTCGACGCCACGATTCATGGGTCCGGGGTGCATGACGATCGCATCAGGGCGGGCCAGTGCGAGGCGTTCCGCAGTCAGCCCGTATTGTTTAAAGTACTCGCCGGTGTCGGGAATGCTGGCCTGGCTCATACGCTCGCGCTGGATGCGCAGTGCCATCACAACGTCGGCGTCGCGCAGTGCCGGCTCGATTTCGCTAAAGCGTTCAGCGTGTGGATAGGCGTCTTCCCCGGGCATGAATGCGGGGGGCGCCACGAGGCGAACCTGGCGTGCTCCCAGGATTGCCAACGCCTGGCATACCGACCGCGCCACCCGCGAATGACTGATATCGCCGATGAGAGTGACGACGCAGTTCGCGATGTCTTGTTTGTGCTGGCGTATTGTCAGTGTATCCAGCAGACCCTGTGTCGGATGCGAGACATCCGCCTCGCCAGCCGACAAAACGCTGACATGGGGTTCGACGTGCGATGCGATAAAAGCGGGAACTCCGGGTTCGGAGTCGCGGAGTACAAAAATGTCCGAACCCATCGCCTCGAGCGTGTAGACGGTATCGAGAATGCTCTCGCCTTTGCTGCGCGAGGACATGCGCACATCGAGGTTGAGCACATGCAGTCCCAGGCGCTTGGCGGCAAGTTCGAAAGAGGCCCGGGTCCGGGTGCTCGGCTCGAAGAAAAGATTCGCAACGGTGCGTCCGGCGAAGCGGCTCTCGTGCGCCGGCAGCTCTCCGGCCGGACGCAGGTACCCGGTTGCCTTGTCCAGCAGGGCGGTGAGACGTTCGTCGTCGAAATGCTCCAGGCTGATCAGATGCCTCAGCCGTCCCTCGGCATCAAACTGCTCTTGCATCGCTATCAGTCCTGCCTGTTGCTCAGCCACGATTCCAGGATCAGTCGGGCGGCCTGGCGATCGATCTCGTCGGGCCGCACCCGTTTGCGCCGCGCGCCGCTCCTGCGCTGCTGACGCAACTCTTCTGCAGCCTCCAGCGAAGTCCAGCGCTCGTCTACTTCATGCACGGGCAAGCCGAATCGGCCGTTCAATTGGCGCGCGAATCGTTGCGCCCGGCGCGTCATTTCCGATTTGCTGCCGTCGGCATTATACGGCAGGCCAACGATTAGCGCGCGAGGTTGCCACTCGGCGATGCAGGCAGCTATTTCGTCCCATTCGGAGCCGTTGCGATCGAGGGTTTCCAACGCTGCGGCGGTAGCGGTAATCAGGTTGCCGATCGCCACGCCGATGCGGCGCATGCCGAAGTCGAACCCCAGCACCACCATGTCCTGTCCGGCGGCGGTCACGCGTGACCGCTTTCCGGGCTAAGCAGTGCGAGGTCGACCCCGAGCAGGTACGCGGCTGCCTGGTAGCGCTCGGCATGCGGCGTGTCGAACAGGATCGCGGCATCTGCGTCAACGCTGAGCCACGAGTTCGCGGCAATCTCGCGTTCGAGCTGACCGGCTCCCCAACCGGCGTAACCCAGTGCGATCAGGCGGTTGGCCGGACCGTCTCCCGCGGCAATCGCAGCGAGTATGTCACGCGATGTCGTTACCCTGACTCCGCCGCTAACCGTCATGGTGGTGTCCCACTTGGCGGTGCCGTCATGCAGCACGAAGCCACGGTCCTGCTGAACCGGACCTCCCGTGTAAATCGCTTCCTGGTGTACGGCCGGGCTGACCGGCATCAGTGCGAGCTGGTCGAGAATTTCGCCGAGCAGAAGATCGGAAGGGCGATTGACGATGATGCCCAATGCGCCCTGGTCGCTATGCTCACAGACAAAAGTAACGGTCCGATTGAAATTCGGATCGGACAGTGCGGGCATTGCAATCAGGAACTGACCGGCAAGGTAAGAGGTTTCACCCATGTCTCATGGTACCGCGCCCGGATCGCCCGGTCACGGCAGCGACGGGCCGAATCAGCTGTCGTCGATCGTGGTTGTGACGCGCATGTTGGCGTCGACGATCTGCCCGCCGATAAACTGCCATTCGTAAGCGAACCGCAGGACGTCGTAGTTTGCCTTGAAGCGGTCGGGAAACGGGTCAAACGGCGCGGCGAGCCGCAGTATTTCCAGCGCCGCCTGGTCGAGTCGACGATGGCCGGAGGATCGGCGCACGACAATTTCCTCGAGAGTTCCATCGGCGCGGACCGCGACTTCCAGCGTGGGATTGCCGGTCCAGCGGCTGCGTTGCGCATCGGACGGGAAGTTGAGCGTTCCGACGCGCTCGATTTTGCGGCGCCAGCCCTCGAGGTACTCGGCAACGTCCGAGCGACGCGTGTTGACCGCGACGTAAAGTTCGCGAGACTCGTCCCCGGAGATTCTCGGATCCGGTGCCTGTTGTGATTCGTTCAGCAGCTGCTGCGGCGAGGCCTGCATTTTTGCCAGCCGTTGCTCTCTGAGCGCCGTTTCCTCGGCCGATTCATCTGGAATGCGAATGTCCGGGTCGTCGTCGGCCCTCGCGTGGAGCGACTCGATCTCCTTGCTCGACGGCGCAGCCTGGCTGACGCGGAGATCGGAATTTTCACTGTCGCCCGCGAGATCGAGCGGTGCGGCAACCGCCGATGAGGGACGGGTTGGTTCCTCGGTATTTCCGGCGCCGTGCTGATTTGCCTGAGCCAGGTAATCGGCGCTGTCAGGCTGGATCTCGACCATGTCGGGGTCGGATAGCAGCACGACCTCGATGCTCGGGTTCGTGGGAGTTGCATCGGTTTCACCGACGCCGAACGTCACCCCGAGGACGAACATGCCATGCAGCAGTCCCGCAAGGAACACGGTTGTGGCGAAACGATCGCCAGCCTGTTTATCCGCTTCGAGTTTCAACACCGGAGCACCTGCCCGAGACAGGTGACGCCACCCCTGCGACTTAATGCTGCCGGGATTATATATCGATAATGATTGGAAAAGCCTTGACGCAGTCGACTTTTTCGAGATGAATCAATCTGCTAGTCGGCTCTCCAGCACATCGAACAGTTCGCCGGCGATATTCAGCCCGTAGAGTTTGTCGAGCTCGCGAATGCCGGTCGGGCTGGTGACGTTCACCTCCGTCATGTAGTCGCCAATTACATCCAGGCCGGCAAAGATGATTCCCTTTTCCCGCAGTACCGGTCCGACCTGCTCGCAGATCCAGCGATCACGATCCGAAATGTCGCGTCCTTCGGTTGTGCCGCCAACGGCCATATTGCCGCGAGCGTCACCCGGTGGCGGAATGCGAGCGAGTACCTTCTCGACGGGCCGCCCGTCTATGAGCAGAATTCGCTTGTCCCCGCCATCGACAATTTCAGGAATGTAGGCTTGCGCCTGCACGAAGTTCTGGCCGTTAGCGGTCATTACCTCGAAAATCACGTTGGTGTTCAGGTCTCCCTGCTGCACCAGGAAGATCGACTGGCCTCCCATAACGTCCAGCGGCTTGACCACGATCTTCTCGTGCTCCGCCAGAAACTCGCGGAGCCGGCCGATGGAGCATGTGATCAGGTTTGCCGGGCAACACTGTGGAAACCACGCGGTGTAGGCTTTTTCATTGATGTCGCGGAGACCGGCCGGACTGTTCAGAATCACCGTGCCGCGCATTTCCGCGCGTTCCAGAATGTAGGTCGTATAGACATACTCCATGTCGAACGGCGGATCCTTGCGCATAAGCACCAGGCTTAGGTCGTGGAGCGGCCTGTCTGCCGGTTCGGAAAACTCGAACCAGTGCTCGTTATCGTCGCTGACCCGAAGTGCCCGCATGTGGGCGTGCGCTTCGCCGTCGCGAACATACAGATCGCCCGGTTGCATATACTGGAGCCGCCAACCGCGATGTTGTGCTTCGAGCAACATCGCCAGAGACGTGTCCTTATAGGGTTTTATTTGTTCGATGGGGTCCATGACGACCCCCAGTGTCCGGTTGCCCGATTCCATCGCGCCCACTCCTCAAGGGACTATTCGCCGCGGCACGTGGCGACGGCAAGCGATGATACAACGAGGCGCGGTTTCCAGGGTGATTTCGGAGCCGCGAACCCGGTCGTGGCAGCTTTTCGTCCAATATGTTAAAAGGCGAAGCTAACCCCGTTTGGCAGGTTTCTGTAGCGCCTCGCCAGCTGCCCGGTTCCCGGGCAGGGCGCGCCAGCGGGAAGGTTTCTTGAAACGCGCGGAGCTTCGCGAGGGAAAAAACGTCGTGAACGATAGTGTTGCGAACAGCCTGAAGGGTCTGAAAATCCTCGTAATCGATGACAGCAAGACGATTCGGCGTACCGCCCAGACCTTGCTGACCAAAGAAGGTTGCGAGGTCTTTACCGCCGTCGACGGCTTCGATGCCCTGTCAAAAATTGCCGATCATCAGCCCGACATCATTTTCGTCGACATCATGATGCCGCGGCTCGATGGCTATCAAACCTGTTCGCTGATCAAACACAACAAGGTGTTTCGCGAGACGCCGGTCATCATGCTGTCCAGCAAGGACGGTCTTTTCGATCGCGCCAGGGGCAGGATTGTGGGATCGGAGCAGTACCTGACCAAGCCATTTACCAAAGACGAACTGTTGTCGGCGATTGACAGCCACGTCAGCCGGTAACGGGACGGATGAGGGTATCAGCATGGCTTTGATTTTGATTGTTGACGATTCGCCGACGGAGCTGCACGTGATGCAGCAAATGCTCCAGCGCCACGGTTACGAGACGGTTCTCGCCGAGGACGGCGAGGAAGGTCTTCGACTGGCTGCCGAGCGCCGGCCCGACCTTATTCTGATGGATGTGGTGATGCCGGGCCTCAACGGGTTCCAGGCCACCCGCGAGCTGTCGCGCAATCCGGCAACCTCGGCCATCCCCGTCGTGATGGTGACGACCAAGGGTGAAACCACGGACCGGATATGGGGCATGCGCCAGGGCGCGGTCGCCTACCTGGTGAAGCCGGTCGCAGAAGACGACCTGGTCGGCGGTATACGCCAGGCGTTGGCGGGATAATCAGACGATGGAGTCGAAACGACTGAGCAGCCTGGTCAACCAGCCCTTCGAGCTGTTGCTCGAACTCGAGCGTCGCAGCCGCGCTGCCGCCACCGGTCATGGTTCCGGAGTCCCGGCGGATGCGGAAAGAGTGGGAATCGCGTTTCGCCTCGGTGGCGAGAAATTTGTTGCGCCGCGAAACGAGACGCGCGAGGTCCTTACTTATCCGGCGGCAATAACGAGAGTACCGGGCGCGCGCAGCTGGGTGACGGGTCTCGCCAACGTGCGCGGCCAGTTGATCCCGATTTTCGACTTCAAGAGTTATCTCGGCGGCGCAGCCACGATCCCTGATCGCCTGACCCGCGTTCTTGTCGCCAATCATCGCGACTTTCCGGCGGGTCTCGTGGTGGACGAAGTGATGGGATTTCGGCGGTTCTCGAAGACCGAGTTTGTCGAGGAGTGGGCGCCGACGATCCTGCGTTGCGACCGCTACCTGACCGGGGCCTATCGCCGCGGCCAGGAAACGTGGCCGGTATTCAGTTTGATCCAATTGGTGGAATCGCCGCAATTTATGAAAGTAGCCGCGTGATTTGCCGCGCGGCATCTTCCGAACAGACGTGAGTTAACTATGTCAGAGCAATCCCGAGGAATGGACTTGATACCGTGGCTTACCGTCGCGCTGGCGCTATTGCTGGCTGCGGCCGGGGTCATAGCGGGGCTGGGCGGCGCAACGCTGCCGGCGATGCTGTGTGCCGCCGCTTTTGTCGTCCTCGCGGCGATCGGCTGGCTCTACGTTCAGGCCGGCAACGTCCGTCAGATCGCCGCGGTCCAGGCACAGCAGAACGATCGTAACCAGGAGGCGATCCTGCGCCTGCTCGATGAGCTTTCCAACCTGGCCGACGGCGATCTGACCGTGCAGGCAACGGTAACGGAAGACATCACCGGAGCGATTGCCGATTCAATTAACTACGCGATCGAGGCGCTGCGCGAGCTAGTGGCCACAATCAATGACTCAGCCATCATGGTTGATGCCGCGGCCAAACAGACCGAAGCCACGGCAGTGCACCTGGCGAAGGCGAGCGAGCAGCAGTCACAGCAGATTGCATCGGCCAACGACTCGGTCGCGCAGATGGCGCACTCGATCGAGGAAGTGTCCGGCAACGCCGAGCGATCTTCCGATGTCGCGCGTCATTCCGTCGATGTTGCGCACAAGGGTGGAGAAGCCGTGCGCCGGACTATCGAAGGTATGAATACGATTCGCGAGACGATCCAGGACACCTCGAAGCGGATCAAGCGCCTCGGTGAAAGTTCGCAGGAGATCGGCAATATTGTGGAGCTGATCAACGATATCGCCGAGCAGACCAATATTCTGGCGCTTAACGCCTCGATCCAGGCGTCCATGGCAGGTGAGGCGGGGCGCGGTTTCGCCGTGGTCGCGGACGAAGTCCAGCGTCTGGCAGAGAGATCGACCAACGCAACCAAGCAGATTGAGGTGCTCGTGCGGACGATCCAGACCGATACCAATGAGGCAGTCGTGTCGATGGAGCGGAGCACGACGGATGTCGTCGGTGGCGCTCTGCTGGCCGAGAATGCGGGTGCCGCGCTGGAGGAGATCGAGCAGGTCTCCAACCAGATCGCCAGCCTGGTGCAGAACATATCCGGAACCGGGCGTCAGTTGACCACCTCGGCTGGCGACATCAGCCGCAATATGAGCGTTTTGCGCGAGATCAGCTCGCAGACCGCCGACAGCACCAGCGCGGCCTCGGCCTCGATCAGCAAGCTCTCGGAACTGGCAACCCAGTTGCGGACTTCGGTTTCCGGTTTCAGGCTGCCTGACTTCGAAACCGGAACTGGCGTGCTGGTCGGCAAGGACATTCCGCGGATTACCGAACCCGGCGCGGGCGACGGCAATTCCGATCCCGAAGCCAGAGCGGTCTGACGCTGACCTGGCGGTAAAGACTGGTGGCCATGGAACATCCCGGTTCAGAATCCCTCCAGTGGGTCAGCAAAGACCTGAATGCGGCGGTGCAGGATGCGCGGCTTGCACTGGAAGAGTACGTCGAGGGCGGTGCAAGTCGGCGCTCCCTCGAATCATTCGTGCAGCGCTGCCACGTCATCCAGGGCGTGCTGCGGATGGTGGAGGTTTACGGCGCAGCGCTGCTCGCCGAGGAAATGGAAAAAGCGGCCCAGTACCTTCTGAAGGGTGGTACCGCGGTAAAAAATGAGGAAGAGACGCTTGACGCATTGACGCGAGCGATGGTGCAGCTTCCGGCGTACCTCGAGAGGCTGGTCAGCGGCGGCCGCGATATTGCTCTTGTGTTGCTGCCTTTGCTCAATGATTTGCGCGCGGTGCGTGGGCAGCCGCTTCTGTCCGAAGGCACGCTGCTTTTACTCAATATCACGCCAGCGCAGAAAACGGCGGCGTTCGCCGTAACCCCTCGCGAGCCTGTAGCAGATGTCGATGCCGTGCAGCTTGCCCGCCTGTTGCGGCCGCGTTTTCAACTCGCGTTGCTCGGCTGGATCAAGGGCGAACGCGGCGACGCCAACCTGGCGGTGCTGGGCGAGGTTACCGAGAAGCTCGAACAGGCGGCGACCGACGAGCGATCGTACCGCTTGTGGGTGGTCGTTGGGGCAGTGGTGGAAGCGTTGCGCGAGTCCGGGCTCGACAGCAACGTTTCGCTAAAGCGCTTGCTCGGACAGGCCGATCGGGCAATCAAACGCCTGATAGATTGCGGCGAGGCCAGGCTTTTTGGCAATGGCTGCGAGGAATTGCTCAATAACCTGCTCTACTACGTTGCCCGCGCGGATTCCAGTGGCGAACGGGTGCGGCTGGTGCGTCGTCTGTTCGAGCTGGAGGATCTCCTGCCATCTGACGCAATGGTCGAGCACGCTCGCGAGAGTCTGTCCGGCCCGAGCGTCAAATTGATGCAAACCGTGGCAGCCGCGATCAAAGAGGATCTCGCCCGGGTCAAGGATACGCTGGATATTTTTGTCAGGACCGGCAAGAAATCTCATGACGAGCTCGGCGGGCAGGCAGATCTGCTGAAAAAAATCAGCGATACGCTCGGTGTCCTTGGGCTTGGCGGGCTGCGTGGCAGAGTTCAGGCGGAACTCGATGCTCTGCAGGGGATGTCCGATGGCAGTGCGGTGGCCGAAGATGCAGCGCTCGAGCGGATAGCGGCAACGCTGCTGCATGTCGAGGACAGCCTCGACGAGCAGCTTCTCAGCCTGATCATGCCTGTTGGTGTGCCTGTGGCAATGCCGGAGTCCGAGGACGGCGACCAGGACAGCGAATACCGCCAGGTCACGGAAGCCGTGGTTCGGGAGTGCATTCTCAACCTGACGCGGGTGAAGGACGCCATTGCCCAGGCGGTCGACCAGCCGCACGATGTCGCGGTGATGGAGAGTCTGCCGCCGCTTTTGCGCGGTATCACTGCGGCGTTGTTGATGTTGAACCGGACCCGCGCGGTTGCGGTCGTGGAGCGAATCGGAGAGCTGGCGCAACGTGTGTTCCGTGCCGATCAGCCGCCGCTGTTGGCTGACAAGATCGACAGGCTGGCGGATTCGATCGTTAGCCTTGAATACTATCTCGAGACTATTCAGGCCGGTCGCGCCGACCCCTGGTACATGCTGGACAACGCCGAAAGCTGTCTCAGGTTCCTTGAAGATGCAGCGGCGAAGGCCGCGGCGATGCCAGTTTCCGATGCCGCGCCGGAGGCGACACTGGTGCTGGGCGCGCAAGCTCACGATGAGATAGTCGCGGCTGAGGCCGAAACCCGTGTTATCGGCGAAAGTGGTGCCGTTACGCCACCGCCACAAGCGCCGGAGCCGGTTCAGCCGGACGAGACGGCGGAAAAACCGGCTCTGGTGGCGATGCGTCCGGCGACCGACGGGACAGGGCCGGATCCGGATATCCTCGAACTGTTTATCGAGGAAGCCAAAGACGAGTTGGAGCAACTGTCTGCGCGGCTTCCGGCATGGCTTGACGATCCAAGTGATCAGGAAGCGCTGGCGTTTTCGCGGCGCTCTTTTCATACCCTCAAGGGCAGCGGCCGAATGGTCGGGGCAGAAGCGATCGGCGAACTCGGATGGGCCATCGAAAACCTGCTCAACAAAACTATTTCGGGGACGCTGCAACGGACTCCGGGTTTGCTTGCCTTGTTGCGGCAGTCACTGGAATTGCTGCCGGTTCTGATCGAACAGCTCGAAATCGGCGTCGACCCCGATCCGGTCCTGCAACGGATGATCCGGCAGGCGGAAGGGCTGGTGCGCGGTGAGGAACCGACCGTGGCGCTGTCCCGGGAACTCGCCGTTACCAGCCCGTCTGTTACGGAGTTCATTGCGCCCGAACCGGAACCGGCCGAACCATCGGATCTCGCGCAAATCGAGGCCGAGGAAGAGGTTGCGACGCTGGCCGGCCTGGATGAGATGGACCCGGTCCTAAAGGAGATTTTCACCAAGGAGACGGGCGGCCATCTTGAGGCGATCAGGGCCTATCTGAGGGATTGCGAGGCATTCGGCGCGCCCTATTCGATCACCGAGGCGCTGCACCGCTCGTGTCACACATTGAGCGGAAGCGCCAACATGGCAGGCGTCGCCGTTGCGGTCGAGGTGGCCACGCCATGGAATGCTTTCCTGCGCAAGTTGTATGACGCCGGTCTCGGGCTTTCCGCCGAAGGTCTTGAAACGTGCGGGGCGGTGGTTGCGGCAATGGAGGCGATTGTCGCGCGGCTGAAACATGGCTTCGGCGACGTTCCGGACGTCGAATCGCTGGTAGCGCGAATAGGCTGGCTCGATGCGGAATTCGAACGCAACGCGCATGAGCATGAGCCTGACGTGGCGGATCAGGGCGACGGCACGGCTTGGCCTGCGGAATTCGATACCGAAATCGCCGCGATTTTCTGTGAGGAAGCGACCGAGTTGCTTGAGGCCACGGAGCAATCGTTCGGTGCCTGGTCTTTCGACTGGAGCGGCGAAGAGGCGGTCGCGGAATTGCGACGCCACCTGCATACGCTAAAAGGTGGTGCCCGGATGGCGGGTTTGCGCCCGATGGGTGATTTGAGCCATGAGCTGGAAACGTTGCTGATTCGGGTCGGCGGAGGCGACGTTGCGACCGGTGAATCGTTGCGCACGATTTTTCAAAATGGGATCGACGAATTGCACCGCATGCGTGAGGCGGTGACGGACGGCGCATATCCTGAGCCGGGCACGAAACTGATCGCAGCGATTCGTGACTTTTCGGCCGGCAAGATCGCGGATACAACCGAAGCCGGCGAGCAACAGGCCGGAGCGCTGCCCGAGCACGCGGCTTTCGAACCGGCCGATACCGTCGCGCCAGCGATCGGAGACGCAGACGACTTGTCGGAGGCAGAGGCAGAGGCTGACGTCGAAGGCGAATTCCGCGGCGAAGCGCCAGAGGCTCTCGAAGCAGAGGCAAGCGCCGGGTTCGCCGCTGCTGCGGGTTCGGATGAGGTAGTCGAAGCCGGTGAGCGAGACGAGGCGGAAGCTCGGGTTGAGCCGCAGCAACCATCGACGGCCACTGTTGCCGCTGCCGCCAAATTCGGTGACGACGCAAGTGCACCGGCTGAAGCAGCGACCGCGCGCCAGGGTCGTGGCGAGGTTGCCAGGGTTGACGCCGACCTGCTCGAGGAACTGCTAAACAACGCCGGAGAGGTCAGTATTTTCCGCTCCCGGCTCGACCAGCAGGTCAAGTCGGTGGAGTTCAACCTGGCAGAACTTGCGCAGACGGTTTCTCGCCTGAAAGACCAGTTACGCAAGCTGGAGATTGAAACCGAGGCACAGATCATTCATCGCCACCAGAAAGAGATCGAGGGTGGCGGCGATTTCGATCCGCTCGAGCTCGATCGTTACTCGCTGATACAGCAACTCTCGCGCGCGCTTGCCGAGACGGCCAGCGATGTCGACAGCATCCGGTCATTGATGCATGGCCAGATTCGCGATGCCGACGCTCTACTGGTTCAGCAGGGCCGTGTCACGACCGCGATCCAGCACGGCCTGATGCGTACCCGAATGGTGCCATTCGAACGGCATGGCGCTCGCCTGAGTCGCGTGGTTCGGCAGGTAGCGGCCGAAGTAGGCAAGCGCGCGGAGCTGGAATTGCATGGCAGCGGTGAGCTGGACCGCCAGGTTCTGGAACGGATGCTGTCGCCGCTAGAGCACATGTTGCGCAATGCCGTTGTCCATGGCATCGAGTCCCCGCAGCAGCGGCGTGCCGCTGGCAAGCCCGAGACCGGCAAGATTACGGTCAATGTCCGGCGCGAGGGTGCCGAGGTTCTGGTGGAAATCGGCGACGATGGTTCGGGCCTGGATATTGCGGCAATTCGCGAGAACGCAGTAGCACGGGGCCTGGTAGGCGCTGGCAAAATACGCTCGGACCAGCACGCGATACAGCTGATTTTCGAACCGGGCTTCAGCACGGCATCGGAATTGACTCAGGCAGCCGGGCGCGGTGTCGGAATGGAGGTCGTCGCAAACGAGGTTCGCCGCCTCGGTGGCAGCATCTCCGTTACGACCGAGCAGGGCAAGGGTACGAGTTTCCTGGTGCGGCTGCCGTTTACGCTGGCAATCGCGCAGGCGATGATTGTTCGCGTCAACGATGAATACTATGCGTTGCCGCTGACTTCGGTGGAAGGCATAGCGCGTATTCCGCGCGAGCAGCTTCTGCGCAAGCTGGAAGAGCAGGATCCCAGCTACGAATACGGTGGTCAGGATTACCGTTTTCAGTATCTGGCCCAGTATGTTGGCGCTGAAATAACGGCGCTCTCTGAAGATACCCCGTCGGTTCCGGTGGTACTGGTTCGCGCCGGTGAATACTCTACTGCATTGATCGGCGACGAGCTGCTAGGCAGCCGCGAAGTCGTGGTGAAATCGGTTGGACCGCAACTTGCCACGATCGATGGCATTGCAGGTGCGACGATCATGGGCGATGGACGTATAGCGATTATTCTCGATGCGCCCACGCTGTTGCGCACGGCGGTGCAGCCAGCGGCGACGGCCTCCGCGGCGGAGGTCGAAGATCGTCGCACATTTGTCCTGGTGGTCGACGACTCCATCACGGTGCGCCGGGTGACCCAGCGCCTTCTGGAGCGCAATGGCATGCGCGTTGTAACCGCGAAGGACGGCGTGGATGCCCTTGCAATTTTACAGGAACATCTCCCCGACGTGATTCTGCTGGACATAGAAATGCCGCGGATGGACGGCTACGAACTCGCCGGCAATATCCGCAACGATCACCGCCTCGAGAACATCCCGATCATCATGATTACCTCGCGGGTCGGATCCAAGCACCGTGCTCGCGCGATCGAACTGGGCGTTGACGATTATCTGGGCAAGCCGTATCAGGAGGCGCAGCTTTTGGATGCGATCGAGCCTTTGGTGAACGAGGGAAGGACGGGCAATGAGCGAATCCGCTGAAGAGCTTTACAGCCTGCTGATCCCGCTGGATGGCATGCGTCTGCTGTTGCCGCGGGCATGTATCGCTGAGGTGATCGGATATCATTCGCCCGTGCCGGTCGAGGGTTGCCCGCCGTGGCTGCTCGGATACGCCGACTGGTCGGGTCGGGCCATCCCCGTCGTTTCCTTTGAAGGTAGCGCTGGCCGCCCGGTCGCCGAGCTGGGCGCGCGCTGCAAAATCGTGATCTTGCAGGCGATTGGCGGTCAGCTGGCTATTCCGCATTTTGGCGTTGTGGCGCAGGGGTTTCCGCAACTGGTGCGGGTCAGCCGTGATGTTCTGAGTGTTGACGACACGCAGAACTTTGCAGAAGACGATGTATCTCTTTGCCAGTTACAAATGCTGAACGAGAGGCCGCTGATACCGGACCTCGAAAGACTCGAAGCGATGATTCATGCCGCGTTGTCACAACGCACTTTGACCGTTTAAAGATCTCCCCATCGCGCCTGGGCCAGCGCAAGCCCCGTCAACGCCGCCGTTTCGGTGCGCAGTGTGCGTGGGCCTATCGCTGCAGCGATGAAGCCGTTCCTGTGGGCAGCCTCTGCTTCGTCCCGGGTTAGTCCTCCCTCCGGACCCACCAGCAACGTAAGAATCACCGGGCTGAGGTCGATGTCAGCGAGGCGCGTGGGCGAATCCGGATCGAGCACGATGCCGGCGTCATCGCGATTGCGCTCGGCAAGAAAATCGCCGAGCCGAATCGGGTGACTGACCAGTGGGAGCACAGCTCGTCCGCTCTGTTCACAGGCATGTGCGATTACCGCCTCCCAGTGTGCGAGGCGCTTGTCGGCCCGCGCGGAGTCGAGTCTGACAACGCTGCGCTCCGTGATGACCGGAACGATTCGGGCTACTCCGAGTTCGGTTGCCTTTTGCACTACCAAGTCCATCTTCTCCCGTCGCGACAAGCCGTGCGCCAGCGTGATCTGCAACGGAGATTCCGGTAGCGGAGTAACCTCTTCAATGACTTCGGCGCGAACACCGTGCCGGGTTGATGAGACAAGACGGATCCGGAATTGTCTGCCCTGTCCGTCAAACCCGATTGCCTCATCGCCGGCCCGCATCCGAAGCACCTGGGCAGCATGGCGGGCACTGCGCTCGGGCAGGTCGATAGTTGCTCCGGAGCGTAGCTCTACCGCCACATGGAGTCGTCTCAATCGCATGTCGCAGCGTGGATCCCGTCGCGCGCAGTTTGCGCCATCAAATCGATATGTTCCTGCTCGATAACGTAGGGTGGCATGAAATAGACGACGTTTCCGAGCGGCCGCAACAACACCCCGTTTTTCAGACCGTGCTGATAGACTTTCAGCCCGCGTCTCTCCTGCCACGGATACGCGATCAGTCCGGACCGGTCCGCGACCATTTCGATCGCCAGAATCATTCCGCGCTGGCGAATCTCTCCCACGTGGCGATGCGCCTCCAGATCGGCGACTGCGGCACTCATGTAGGCCGCGGTTGCGCGGTTTTTCTCCAGAACGGATCCGTCATCGAGCAGGTCGAGCGTGGCGAGCGCGGCAGCGCAGCCAAGTGGATTGCCGGTGTAACTGTGGGAGTGGAGAAAAGCGGTCAGGTTGGTGTAGTCGTCGTAAAAGGCCTCGTAGACACGGTCGGAAGTCAATACCGCGGAAAGCGGCAGGTAACCGCCGGTCAGCCCCTTGGACAGACACATGAAATCAGGCGAGATGGCGGCCTGTTCGCAGGCAAACAGGCTGCCGGTCCGGCCGAATCCTACCGCGATCTCGTCGGCGATCAGGTGAATTCCCAGCTCATCGCAGCACTCGCGCAAAAGCGTCAGGTAGACCGGATCGTACATGCGCATGCTGCCGGCGCACTGCACCAGCGGTTCGACAATAATTGCGCAAACACTATCTGCATGGCGCTCGAGCACCGCACGGGTGGCGGTAAATGCCTCACGGCTGTGTGCCTCGCAGCTGACCCCGGGTTCGCGGCCGTAGCAATCCGGTGACGGTACGGTAATCGCCTTTAGCAGCAGCGGCTCGTAGGTTTCCTTGTAAAGCTGTACGTCACCGACTGCGAGGGCACCGAGTGTTTCCCCGTGATAACTGTTGGAGAGCGTGACAAACTCGCGTTTTCCCGGCTTTCCCGCGTTCCGCCAGTAATGGAAGCTCATTTTTAGCGCGACTTCGACCGCCGACGAGCCGTTGTCAGCGAAAAAAACCTTGTCCAGACCGGGCGGCGTGATCTGTACCAGCCGCCTTGCCAGTTCGACTGCCGGCCGATGGGTGAACCCGGCAAGGATGACATGCTCGAGTTCTTTTAGCTGGGTACTGATCCTGTCGTTGATATAAGGGTGCGCATGACCGAACAGATTGACCCACCAGGAGCTGATGGCATCGAGATAACGGTGCCCGTCGAAATCTTCGAGCCATACTCCCTGGCCGCGGCGAATCGGCACCAGCGGCAACCATTCGTGATCTTTCATCTGGGTGCAGGGATGCCACAGATAACGAAGATCCTCTGCCGCCAATTCGCTGTTATTCAATTTGTGTAACCTCTGTGACGGGTTAGGGGATTGTGCGCACAGGTGGATGATGCCGCAAGAGAAGTCTTTACCGCGGCCGGTCGAGGCGTGACAATGGCTATCGTTCTGGGTTCGAAAGGGGTCAGGGGTGCAAGTCGATCCGGATACCGGGCTGATCAGCCCGGCCCGTCATGTGCAATCGCCGAACAGGGATCCGCGGCCCGCGGGGTTCGCGCCGGAGCTCGTCGTATTGCACGGTATCAGTCTGCCGCCAGGGGAATTCGGCGGTGATTGGGTCGATGCGCTGTTTTTGAACCGTCTTGATCCGGAAGCACATCCTTATTTCGCCGAAATTGCCGGCGTCCGGGTGTCGGCGCATTTGCTTATCGATCGTCTGGGAAGTGTCACACAGTATGTATCGTTCAACGAGCGTGCATGGCACGCCGGGGTATCCGATTATTTCGGGCGTAGCGCATGCAATGATTTTTCGATCGGGATTGAGCTCGAGGGAACCGACGACATGCCCTACACGGATGAACAGTACGAGACTCTTGCCGCTGTCTTGTCTGCACTGGCGGAGGCCTACCCCGCGCTTGCCGCGGTGCCGGTAGCCGGGCACAAGGATATCGCGCCGGGTCGCAAGACCGATCCCGGCACCTCATTCGACTGGCTGCGACTTGATCGGGGCGTGGCGGTTGCGTCGAAGCGACAACGCGGCGGACGAACTTTGGATAAGGCAGTTTCAGCATGAATATTTGGGCGCTTGCGCTAGGACTGGTTTGTGAGCGCTTCCTCACCCGCATTCTGCACCTGCGCGAACTGCGCTGGTTCGATCGCTACTTTGACTGGGCGCTCGGTCGTATCTCGAATTTCTCTGGCGTGCCGGCACTTCTCGCTACCGCTGTGCTGTGTGCGGTTCTCGTGGTGCCGGTCATCGCGATAGTCGTGATATTCGGTGACCATCTCCATCATGTTCCCTACGTGCTGTTCGCGGCGTTCGTTTTGATTTTTTCGCTGGGACCGCGCGATCTTGGCAGGGAAATGGACGAATACATGAGCGCGTTGCAGTCCGGCGATGCGGAAGAGACGTCGCGGCGAGCCAAGGAACTGATGGAAAGCGACGCTGGCGCCGATCCGGACAACCTTCCCCAGGTCGAGAAGGCAGTGTTTGTCCAGGCGAACAACCGTATATTCGGCGTCATTTTCTGGTTTCTCTTGGCCGGACCCGCAGGGGCGTGGTTTTTCCGCGTGGTTGATCTGATGCGCCGGCGCGCAAAGTTCGAATCGAATCGATTGCGCGACGAGGGCAATGAAACCGCGCCATTTCTGCACCCCGTGCGCATGTTGCACGGGCTGCTTGCCTGGGTTCCCGCTCGCCTGCTGGCGCTCGGATATGCGCTGGCAGGAAGCTTCGAAGATGCGATTCAAAACTGGCGCGGTTTCGCGCCGTCCGAGCGTGGCCGATTCTACGATTTCAACGACCGCCTGCTGGCGAATGTTGGTTGTGGGGCCATGGGGCAACCCGAGGCAACAGACGAGGGGGCCCCAAAATGGCATGCGGTGCGCTCGGCAATGCGGCTGGTCAATCGCACGTTGTTTGTCTGGCTGATCGCCATCGCACTGATGACACTTTTTGGCCAGGGTTTCTAGCTCGCCGGTGCGCCAATTCTTTACCTTTCTGGTGTTTTGCTGCTTACTCGGGTCGTCTTTTGCCAAGGCGGAAAATACAACAGCGCGACGAATTGTCAGCCTTGCTCCGCATCTGACCGAACTCGTTTTCAGCGCCGGAGCCGGAAGGTGGCTAGTTGGTGCGGTTTCCTATAGTGACTATCCGGCTGCGGCGCGCAAGGTGCCCCGTATTGGCGATGCGTTCCAGGTCGACTATGAGGCAATTGTCGGGCTGCAGCCGGACCTGATCCTGGCCTGGGAGGGGGGCAACCCGGCGCAGATAATCGAACGACTGCGCGGTCTCGGGTTGCGGGTCGAGACATTCGCGCCATTGCGACTTGAAGACGTCGCCGCACATTTGCGCCGGATCGGCGATCTTACCGGGCAGCTGCAGCCGGCAAACGAGCACGCCGATCGATTCCTCGAGGTCCTCACCGAACTGCGCCGTGATTATTCCCGGCGCAGCCCGGTGCGGGTTTTCTACCAGATTTCATCCGAACCGCTCTACACCGTCGGCGGCCGAAGCTACATCACGCAGATGATCGAGTTGTGCGGCGGGCGCAACGTTTTCGCGGGAATCCGGGAGCTCGCCGCGGTAGTAGGAATCGAAGCAGTGCTGGAGCGCGATCCGGAACTGATCATCGCCGGTCTGGACTCGGTTGAAGACCTGGCGACTGAATGGTCGCGCTGGCGTGACATTTCCGCTGTGGCAACGAACAACCTGGCAGTGGTCGATCCCTCTTTGACCGGGCGGGCGAGTCTGAGGCTGATGGACGGAGCGCGGCAAATCTGCACCGCGCTGGACAAGGCGCGCAGGACTCAGGTCGACTCGCCGCCGTCACGCTGACGTCGCCACAATACCTCGGCGCCGGATTCAACTCGCGCGAGAACTCTCGCCGCGACGAACAGCAGATCGGACAGGCGGTTCAGATACCTCAGGACTTCGGGTCTGACGGTCTCGGTTCGCGCCAGCGTCACGGTGCGGCGCTCTGCTCGCCGGCAGGTGGTTCGCGCGAGATGACAGGCGGCGGCCGCGGTGCCCCCGCCGGGGAGGATGAAGTCTTTCAACGCCGGCAGGTCGGCATTGAGCTGATCGAGATGAGATTCGAGGCGCTCTATTTGAGCGCTGGTAATTGATTCGAAACCGGGGATGCACAATTCGCCTCCCAGGTCGAATAGGTCGTGTTGAATCTCGATCAGGTATTTCCGCAGTGGATCCGGAACCTCTGCCACCGCGAGCACCATCCCGATCGTCGAGTTCGTCTCGTCGACACTCCCGTATGCCTCGACCCTGGCACTGTCCTTGTCGGTTCTGCTGCCATCGCCGAGGCCGGTGCTGCCGTCGTCTCCGGTACGCGTGTAAATTCTGGTTAGCCTGTTACCCATAAGAATTCCCGTTTCGCTGATTGCGCCAAGGATGCGACGACCGTGCCCGGTGGCGCTAGTGTAGGGCATGGCGGAGGTTTTCGTCGCAGGACGAGTGTCGGTTGCAGCCTTGCTACAATTAGCGGCCCGATCTGGAGGGCAACGCGCAGCAATGGACGAATCAGCATATCTCGACACGGCGCTTGAAGCAGCGCGTGCGGCCGCTTCAATAATACGGCACTACTATCGCGGCAATTTCGAGGTGCGGTCCAAGTCAGACCGTACGCCGGTCACGGTCGCGGACGTGGAAGCCGAACAGGCGATACGGCAGATAATCCAGGCCCGTTTTCCCGAGCACGGGTTTTATGGGGAGGAAACCGGCCAGGCACGCATGGATTCCGACTACCTGTGGCTGGTAGACCCGATCGATGGGACCAAGAGCTTTGTCCGGCAGTACCCGTTTTTCTCGACGCAGATTGCGCTGATGCATCGGGGGAAACTGGTTCTCGGTGTCTCCAGTGCCCCGGCGTTCGACGAGATCGCGTATGCCCGGGCCGGTCATGGCGCGTGGCTCGACGACAAGCCCGTCCGGGTCAGTACGATTTCCGATTTGCGCGATGCCACGCTCTCAACCGGAAACATCCAAACCCTCGCTGCCAGCGATCGATGGGCCGGCTTCGGTGAACTCGTCAGCGCTGTAGGCCGGATCCGCGGCTACGGAGATTTTTACCACTATCATCTGCTTGCATCCGGAAAAATAGACATGGTGATCGAATCCGACGTCAATATCCTCGACATTGCGGCACTGTATGTGATCGTTACCGAAGCCGGTGGAACCTTCACCGATCTTGATGGTGCAGCGGTAAATCTGGACACGCGATCGGTGCTTGCGACAAACACACGATTGCTGCCGCGGATTGGGAGCCTGCTGTGAAGCTGCCGATCTACCAGGTCGATGCGTTTTCCGCGCAACGCTTCAGCGGCAATCCGGCAGCGGTTTGCCCGTTGCCCGAGTGGCTAGACGACAGTGTCCTGCAGTCCATCGCAGCGGAAAACAATCTGTCTGAGACCGCGTTCTTCGTAGCGGAGGGGGAGGGCTACCGGCTACGCTGGTTTACGCCGGCCGCGGAAGTGGATTTGTGCGGGCACGCGACTCTTGCTGCCGGAGCGGTCGTGACGCGGGTGCTCGAACCCGATCGCGACTCGGTGACTTTCATGTCTCGCGGCGGGCCGCTGACGGTAAGTTCAGAAGATGACCTGCTGGTAATGGACTTTCCGGCGCGTCCCGGCGCGACGGTGGATGCACCTTCGGCGCTGTTGACAGGTCTGGGCGTCGTGCCTCGTCAGGTCCTCGTTGCCGACTACTATCTCGCAGTATTCGACACTATTGACGAGGTGATGGCACTGGCGCCCGATTTCCAACGCCTCGAAGCGCTGGATCGAATCGGGGTCATCGTGTCCGCGCCGGGAACTGATGTCGATTTCGTGTCGCGGTTCTTTGCGCCAGGGGTAGGTGTGCCCGAGGATCCGGTTACCGGCTCCGCTCACTGTACGCTGACGCCTTACTGGTCGGCGCGTCTGGGCAAGAAAAAGCTGCGGGCACGGCAGGTATCGCAGCGCGGCGGTGAGCTTTTCTGTGAGGATCGCGGTGAGCGCGTTACGATCGCCGGCCACGCGGTTTTCTATATGCAGGGCGAGATTTTCCTGTAGTCGGTTTATTTCACCCCAACTGTCACGGTGTCCCAAGCGCGCTATTCAGCGTTGCAAGCGGATCTCGCTCGCGGTTGCCGGCCCTATGACGACTTCTTTGAGTGAGCCCGGCATTAGCGCCTCACGGGCATTCAGCGGGACTCGCCCGGCCATGATCTCGGCGCGTTTTTGCGGCAACAGCGGCTGCGCCTCCGGGTTGGCGTAGCCGTCCGGGAAAACCGGCATCAACGTTTCAGGATCGTATTTGTCCGTGGCGCCGAGGGTGTGAAGCAGTTCGTGGGCGATAACGACGTTGTTGCCCGGGCCGGCGCGGCGATCGGCGAACAGGTGAGCGATTCCGAGAAGACCGCTTTTCAGACCCACCGAGTGCGGCAGTTCCGTGTTCGCGCCGGGGTCGTGGTAGACCAGGAAAATCCTGATGTCGGGGGCGGGACCGGACTGCGACCGACCCGCGCGCCACGCCCACAGGCGCAACTTCAGGCTCCAGTATGCATTAGCGAGCGCCGAATGTTGCCGCGGCCGTTGCGGCGGCGGGGTCGCAACGACCTCTCCCAGATGGACTTTGACGGTTTTCTCAAGTGCCACGCCGTAGCGCCGCGCCTCGGCCTGCAGAAAATGCTCTATATCGCTGAAGTCCGCGTTTGACAGGGTGTCAATGAACCCTTCGGTCATCGAGCCGGCGGGTGCGGCGACAGGATACAGGGCGAGCCACAACGTATCGTTCCAGTCGGTGGAACGGGCGCGAGCCAGCAATGCACCGGTCGCCACCATCGCCAGCACGTAGAGCAGCAGCGCGATACGAAGACCCTTGAACAGATTGCCTTTTGCCATCGGAGTCGGGTTGCGTCGGGCCGGGCTCAGTCAGCCCGCTCCGTCTGGACCGAGGAAAGACACCCGGAATCGGTGCATATGGTCAGTTCTATGGGTCGACAGCATACCTGGCAGTCTTCTATGTACTGTTGATGGTGGCAACTCGGATCTACCAGGATTGTGATGGATTCCCAGCAAAACGGACACTGGATCCTTGTTTCCAGCAATGCTCCGGGATCACTGCCGGAAATCATTGGTTACCCTGCCCCTCGCGTCGCATGACTCACTCGCGGAGTGATGCGGCACGCGCAACAACCAGATTTGCAAAGTCTAATCAATGGATCTCCGGCGCCGGCGATTGTCGCTTTGCAAGACCGCGGTCGCGATAAAAATCCCGGCTCTCGCCGTGCCGCGGAATCCAGAAACTTGCGCTGGCCGAAGCCAGCGCCCGTTCCAGTTCTGCTGCGGCCTGGTCCTGACCATCGTCGCCGAGCGCGAAAGTTCCGAAGTGGATTGCCATGCCATGTCGCGCGCCCAGCATTTCCAGGGCGCCGACCGCCTCGGCCGGGTCGATATGTTGCGGCTCCATGAACCAGCGGGGCAGGTAGGCACCGATCGGCAACAATGCCAGATCGGGCGCGCCGAGCCGCTGCCTGATTTCTGCGAAATGTTCGCTCATGCCGGTGTCCCCGGCGAAAAAAACCGAGGCTTCGGGATGGGCTAGGTAATAGCCGGCCCACAGCGCGCGATTGGTATCGTACACGCCGCGCCGTGACCAGTGTTTTGCCGGCACCGCATGGATGGTTACGTTGCTGACAGTCAGGTGTTGCCACCAGTCCAGTTCGACGATGTTGTCGATCCCGCCAGATCGGAGGTAGGCGGCATTGCCCAGTGGTACGACGAAAACAGGTGCGTGCTCGTTGGCCAGCTGCGCCAGCGTCGGCAGGTCCATGTGGTCGTAGTGGTTGTGGCTTACGAGGACGGCGTCAATTGGCGGCAGATCAGGGAACGCAATGCCTGGCTCGCGAAAACGCCTCGGCCCGGCCCAGGCCAGCGGACTGGCGCGATCCGACCAGATCGGATCGGTCAGAATATTTACGCCGCCGGTCTGGATCAGCACCGTTGCATGATTGACAAAAGTGCTGCGAACAGCATCGCCCTCCACACGTTCCGGCGGAGCTGAGCCGCGGTAGTTGTCAGCGCGAAACTCCCAATGACCGGGCTCGCGAGTCATGCGCCATCGCAGAAACTCGGTAAATGTCTTTACGACCGGCTCGGGATTGTGAAACCGGGTTCCGTCGAAATTGGTTGCGGCCGGCCCGTCATGGCGGGGTGTTCGGGCGGCGCAACTGGCCAGCGCAGCCGCCGCGAGCGCGGTGACAATCAGCAGTCGCATCAGCCACCGGGTCAGCGGGGATTGCGATGATGCTCGCTTCACCGCGGCTGCTCGGTGGGGTAGATGACCCGGACACCGGGCCCGGGATCGTCGAGCGCTTCCAGCGCCGCCCGGGCGACAAGGGTGACGGCGACGGGACGGTACTTGCGCAGACTGCCGCGGAGAAGCGGACTTAGCGCGACGGCAAATGGCGCGCTCAGGGCCTCGCCGGCACGGAATTCGCGGCGTTGCCCCAGCAGCAATGAGGGCCTGATGATTGCAAGGTGGGAGAACCCCATTTTTTCCAGACCTTCCTCCATTTCACCTTTGACCCGGTTGTAGAAAATCGCCGATCCGCTCGCCGCGCCGAGTGCCGACACGACCGCGAAGCGATTGCAGCCGCAGCGTCGGGCCAGCGCGGCAAAGGCCAGCGGGTAGTCGCGATCGACGGTTGCAAAGGCCTCCCTCGAGCCAGCTTTCCGCATTGTCGTTCCGAGGCAACAGAACGCGTCAGTAATCTCCGTCTCCAAGGCGTATTGGCCGAGTTCGTCGAAACTGACGCAATGTTCCTTGAGTTTTTGGTGTTGCACACCGGTCGCATTGCGCACGAGCGAATGAACCGTTTCGTATTCGTCGTGCTCCAGCAGCAGGTCGAGCAGTGCCGCGCCCACCAGGCCGCTGGCGCCAGCAAGCAGCGCACTGCGTTTCGTCCTGCTCACAGGCTTCTCTTTCGCCCTGCGGCAGCGGGTCGCGTCGTAGCGGGCCGCTGAATTTTTCTGACGACGATTATTGCCTGAAGCCCGGAGCGAGCCGAATTCGGCGCCGCGCCGCGGGCTTGAGCATGACGCTGGCGCGGCGCCCGGGGCGCTACCGCGAGCGGTTGACAGTCGGGCTGTGAACGGGGCATCGGTGGCACTAACATGCGAGCCGTTGACTGCCGGCGCGGCGCGGGTCTGCACCCGTTGCGAACCCATGGTCGCGATGCCAGCTTGCGGCGGCGACGCCGCCAAAAAACATCGACAGTTCCTCGAACTCGCGCTTGGGCATGCGGACTTCGGCGGTCGGCAATCCCGGCTCGCAGGCGAGGCGGAATTGGTCGTCCACAAATTCGGCGTGGACGCGAGGGTGATCGACCGCTTGTTGCAGATCCATGCCAAGATGAAGGTGGTTGACCAGGAATTGTGCAAGTGCGGATGTGATCCGGTCCGCGCCCGGTGAGCCTACCGCGAGAGTGGTCCCGTCACGCCGCCGCGCAACCGTTGGCGCCATGTTGGACGGCAAAATAGTGCCAGGTGGTCCCACTTCGAAACCGCGCCGGTTCAATTCCAGTTCGCCGAGGCTGTTGTTCAGCCAGAGCCCGCTGCCCGGCGGCATGATTCCTGCGCCGTAACCGGACGACATGGTAATGGCGCAGCCGAGCCCGCCGTTGTCGACCGCCGAAGTGTGCACAGTCGAAGAAGAGTTGCGCCAGCCGTTCAGAAATCCGCCTTTAACGCAGCCCGCGAGCATGCTCTCCACGTCGTCGGCGAGCGATTCGCTCCAGTCCAGATGCTCGCGCCTGTAGCCGAGCACGGCTGTCTGGATCTGTGCCAACGCCGCAATTTCACCCGGACCCCAGGACGAAAAGTCGAGACGCCGCAGTTCTATCAGCATCGCGGCCAACGTCGCGCCGCCAATTGCGGGCGGCGGGTTGAGGGCGATCTCCCAGTCATCGAGGTCCACGACAAGACTGGGCCGGACGAGCGGCTTGCAACTCGCCATGTCTTCATCGGTCAGCAGTCCGCCGTTTGCCTGGACATAGTCGACCATGGCCTGCCCCAGCGTCCCGGTGTAGAAAGACTCCGGGCCTTCGGCGGCCAGGATTCGGAGGGTTGCGGCGAGGTGCGGGACCATTACTGTCTCGCCCGTCGTTTTTAGCCGTCCATTACTGTGAAAAAGCGCCTTGCGACTGTCGGGATCGATTCCGAATATCGGCTCGCCCGAATACTTCAGATAGCCATAAGATGCCGCGGAAAGGGGAAATCCGTCGCCCACAATGCGGGCCGCAGGCTCGACCAGCGCCTGCCATGGCAGGTGCCCGTATTCGCGTGACGCGTGCGCGAGCGCCGCGATGCCGGCCGGGGTGGCCACGCTGCCGGCACCGATGAGGGTTTCGACGCCGCCGCCGTAGTCGAGAACAACGCGCCGGCAGGCGGCTGCGGGATCGTTGTGCCGCGACCCGCGGCCGGGCATCGAGACGTTGCCGTCTATCGTCACCGGATCGCTGTCCGGCAGCCAGATGGTCAGGTAACCACCGGACGTCAGCGCGCAGACCCCGGGTTCCGTGCTCATAGAGACGAGTACAGCGGCGATTGCAACATCGATAGCGTTGCCGCCCTGGCCCACGATCCCGGCGGCTGCCTGTGCCGCCAGGGGCGTGCTGCAGACGACTGCGGTGGAGCTCATCTCAATCCTTCGAAAGTTGGTGGTTTCATGGCCATGGTAGCTATCATGGAGGCGGCATAATATCAGAGGCCCGGTCTGATAAAGATCGCGAATTGTGAAGCAGTTCATTGCTGTATTCGGGCAGTTCAGGCATCAGGAATGCGGGAGGAACCAGAGTGCCGCACTACAAAGTCAATGGAATTGACCTCTACTGCGAGCTTGCCGGAAGCGGCGAGCCGTTATTGCTGTTGCACGGACTGGGCTCTTCGAGCCTCGACTGGGATGAACAAATCGGTGTTTATGCAGAGCATTTCAGGGTAATCGCCCCGGACCTGCGCGGATTCGGCCGCTCCAGCAAGCCGCCCGGACCCTATAGCATCAGGCTTTTTGGCGAGGACCTGATCGCATTGCTCGAGCAAATGAACATCGAGCGTTGCCATGTACTCGGGTTCTCGATGGGTGGCGCTATCGCACTGCAGATGGCGACCCACGCGAGTCACCGTTTTTCCAGCATGGTCTTAGTCAATACGCTGGCCAGTTTCGAGATCGATCACTGGCGCAAGCAGATGTTCGTGCTGGTACGGATCGCCATGGCCAGGCTGGTCGGCATGGAGCGAATGGCCAGGTTCGGTGCCAAGCGACTGTTCCCGCATGCGCATCAAAGCCACTTGCGACGGCGCATGATCGAGCGCCATCGCCATAACACCCCGCACTCCTATCTTGCCGCCCTGCATGCGCTCCGAGGCTGGACCGTCAGGGACCTGTTGCCGCGGATCAGCGTGCCGACACTCGTCGTCGCTGCTGACCGCGATTACAGCTCTGTCGAGGAAAAGGCGGAGTTCGTCGCTGCAATGCCCGACGCCAGGTTGGAGGTTGTCCACGAGAGTCGCCATGGCACGCCTTTCGACCAGTCTGAACGGTTCAACAAGCTGGTCGTCGAATTTCTTCTCGAACAAATGCAGCAGACCGCCGCGACACCCTGGTGGCGGCGCCTCGGGTGGCGCCGCCCGGGGGGCCTGTCGACTGTTGGCAGTAGCTAGCCTCGACGACGCGTGGGACCGATTCTGCCGGTGATATACTGTCGGGTCTGAATCTGGCCGAACACGGAGTGTGACCATGGCAGCTCAGGCGGAACTGATCGGTAGCCCGTTCGCGGATCTCGAGCGTCTTGACAGATTGTTCGAATCCCAGCGCGCGGCATTTGGGCGCAATCCGATGCCCACCGCCGAGGAGCGCCGGCAAAATCTGAAATTGTTGCGCACCGCGCTGATTTCGAACAAGGAAGCCATTGCCGAGGCGGTTTCGGCGGATTTCGGAAATCGCGCCACCTTTGAAACATTGTTCGCCGAAATTCTGGTTGCGGCCGAAGGGATCAAGTTCGCGCGCCGCCATATCCGTCGTTGGATGAAGGTTTCGCGGCGAGACGTTGGCCTGTTGATGATGACTACCCGAGCCAGGGTCCACTACCAGCCAAAAGGCGTAGTGGGAATCATCGTGCCCTGGAACTACCCGGTGCAACTGGCGATTGCGCCGCTGACCTATGCTCTCGCAGCGGGCAATCGGGCGCTGATAAAGATGTCCGAATTTACGCCCCAAACCAGCGCTGTGCTGGCGAAGATGCTGGGCGAGATTTTTCCGCAGGACCTCGTCGCCTTGGTCGATGGCGAAGCCGAAGTCGGTGCCGCGTTTTCCGCAAAGCCCTTCGATCATCTGTTCTTTACCGGATCGACCGCCGTGGGCCGCATGGTAATGGCTGCCGCGGCGAAAAATCTTACTCCGGTCACGCTCGAACTCGGTGGAAAATCTCCGACGATTATCGGCGAAGACATTCCAATGGCGCGGGCCGTGGAACGCATCTGTTTTGGCAAGGCGCTGAATGCCGGGCAAACCTGTGTCGCGCCTGACTACGTTCTGTGCCCAAAACCGCGGCAGGAAGAATTCGTCACGGAGATCACCAAGGCGTTTGCCGGAATGTATCCGCGCCTCGCCGACAACCCGGACTACACCAGTATTGTGAACGATCGTCAGTACGATCGTCTGACCAGCTGGCTCGAGGACGCGGAGTCGAAAGGCGCGCAACTGGTGCCGCTCAATCCGGCCGGTGAGGAATTTCCGTCTGCCGGGCGCAAGATTCCGCTCACTCTCGTTCTCGGGGCCACTGACGACATGCAGGTGATGCAGCAGGAGATATTCGGTCCGATACTGCCGGTACTGACGTATGAGTCGATGGACGATGCGCTTGAATATGTGAATTCGCGACCGCGCCCCCTGGCGTTGAATTATTTCGATGACGATGCGGCCGGGCGCCGCCGGGTCATTGCCGAAACCCATTCCGGCGGTTTGTGTTTGAACGACGCCGTTATGCATGTCGCCTGCGACGACCTGCCGTTTGGCGGTGTGGGTCCTTCGGGCATGGGTGCGTACCATGGTCACGAAGGATTCCTGACCTTCAGTCATGCCAAGGCCGTGCTGAGTCGGCCGGCGTTCAATTCGGCGCGCGCCATTTACCCACCGTATGGCAATTTCGTGCAGCGCCTGATGATGAAGTTCTTTTTGCGATAGTGATGCCCGCCGGGCTTGTCTACCTGAGCGGCTGCCGGTAAAAAGAAAGCGCGCCCGAATAACCGGGCGCGCTTTCTCATGCCTGAGGTAGCCATGCATTCGATTCGGACATCAGTTTTTGCGCTTGTCGCCTGTCTGGCGGCCATGGCCGCGGTTGCGGCCGACGATGCAGGGGTGGAACAGTTCCACTTTGTACTGGAGGCGGAACTCCCGGGCGATGTGAGTTTTGCCTATGCGCTGGTGACCGGCGATGTCAGTGGCTGGTGGGATCACACTTTTTCTGAAAACCCATTGCGGCTTTATGTCGATGCGCGTCCCGGCGGCGGCTTTTATGAGATCTTCGACGAAGCCGGAAATGGGGTCGAGCACGCCAGGGTGATTTTTGCCAGGCCAGGCGAAAAACTGACATTGGCGGGCCCACTGGGTTTTAGCGGGTGGGCAACGGAAATTGTTTTTACCTATGAGTTCGAAACGATCGAAACCGGCTCTCTGCTGCGACTGACGGTGAATGGTTCGGGCCAGATGAACGAAGGCTGGGCTGATAGCGTCGAGGCAGTGTGGCGCCACTTTATTTTCGAGCAACTCGTGCCTTATGCGCAGGGTCGCTGCGAGCAGGAGAACTGCCGGTAACAGCGCCGTTGCGTAACAAGCCTACTGGGAAGAAATTGAAAATGTCGAAGGAAAAACTCCGTGACAAGTTGACCCGTCTCGATCGCCAAATACTGAACCTGGTAGCGCAGCGGATCGGCGCGGCGAAGGAGATTGGCGCGTTGAAGCGTGCAGCGGGCGAGTCCACCCGGGATTTTCGCCGGGAAAAGAACGTGATCGACGGCGCCCGTTCCACGGCGGCCGAGATTGGCCTCGAACCCGACCTGGCGGAGTCGCTGTTGCGTTTGCTGATCCGTTCGTCGCTGACTGCCCAGGAGCGTGACCGCGTTGTTGCAGAGGGCAAGGGGGATGGGCGCAGTGCTCTGGTGATCGGTGGCTCCGGCCGCATGGGTTACTGGTTTGCGCGCTATCTTGCTTCACAGGGTTTCCAGGTGGAAATCGCGGACCCCGAGGAAGGCAGCAGCGGCTTTCCCCGTTGGGACGACTGGCGCGACACCGAGCTCGACCACGATATGATCGTAGTGGCGACGCCACTAAGGATTGCGGCTGAGGTTCTGGAGCAACTCGCCGAGCGCCGTCCGCGCGGTCTGGTCTTCGATATCGGTTCGCTGAAGACGCCGTTGCGCAAGGGGCTGAACGCGTTGAGGGAAAGCGGCTGCAGGGTGACGTCGGTCCATCCGATGTTCGGCCCGGATACGCAATTGCTGTCTGGCCGGCACGTGCTTTTCGTCGACGTTGGCGTCCGCGACGCCACCGACGAGGTCATCGCCTTGTTCGATTCCACGATGGCGCAGAGAGTGGAAATGAATCTCGACGATCACGACCGTATGATCGCCTACGTCCTGGGACTTTCGCATGCGCTGAATGTCGCATTCGTGACAGCGTTGAACAGCAGTGGCGAGGCCGCACCCGAATTGATCAAAATGTCGAGCACGACATTCGACGCGCAGTTTCATATTGCCGCCGGCGTAGCGGAAGAGAATCCGCATTTATATTTTGAGATCCAGCGCCTGAATGACTATGGCGACGAGGCATTGGAGGCGTTGAATAAAGCCGTAACCACGATCACCGAACAGGTGCGTGGTAATAGAGAAGACGAGTTCGTTGCGCTGATGGAGGCCGGGCAGTCTTATGTTCACGGGCGGCCGCCGCTGTTGAAGGCAGCTGGCTAAACGAGAGCGGATCGAGATGACAGACGAGTCGGGTGCGGAAAAACAAATACGCAGACTGCGCGAACAGCTTGCGATACTGCGTGACGAGGGCGCGAAAAATGAATCGATTTTTCGCAAGCTCCTGGAACGAGAGTTGAAGCTGTTGAAAGCAGACTCACTGTGCGGGTTGCTGGCCGAGCTCGTAGACGGCCTTGCAGCTTCTTACTCACTCGATTCGGTGTCGCTGGTGCTATTGGATCCGCAGCATGAGTTGCGTCACCTGATTATGAGCGAAGACCGTGCGCCCGAAGCCATGCCGGGCGTGCAGTTTGTCGATAGCCTTCACGGGCTGGCGCCGCAATATGCCAACCTCCTCAGGCCATGGCTCGGGCCATTCACCGGATGCGATCACCGGCTGGTTTTGCCCGATTCCGGCGAACTGCTGGGAAGCGTTGCACTGATTCCGCTGCGGCGCCAGGAATCGCTGGTGGGAGTGATCAACTTCGGTAGCATCGACAACAAACGTTTCACTCGTCATCACGCGACTGATTTTCTGGAACACCTCGGCCAGGTAGCTTCCTTCGCATTGGAAAACGCGAGCAACCGCGCCCGGTTACTTCGCAGCGGTACCACGGACCTGTTGACAGGGTGGCACAACCGCGCCTATCTGGCGACGCGTCTGAACGAAGAGGTTGCGCGGGCACAGCGTGACCAAACGGTTCTCACCTGTCTTTTTCTCGATGTCGATTTTTTCAAGGCGGTCAATGACCGCTACGGACACCTCGGCGGCGACAAGGTCCTGCGCGAGATTGCCGGTCGCATCGATGCAGAGGTGCGCTCGAGCGACGTGGCATCGCGTTACGGCGGCGAAGAATTTGTTGTTTTGTTGCCGGCAACGGAGAGTCACGATGCGCAACGTCTTGCCGAGCGGATACGCACGGCGGTCTCTGCTACGCCGATCGAACTCGACGGAAATAGTGCACTGACAGTCACGGTTTCGATTGGTATTGCTTCGCTTAGGCCCGGCATCGTGAGCAAGGACTTCAAATCGATTGGAGAAGGGCTGATTGCCGCCGCGGACGTCGCGTTGTATCAGGCAAAAGCAGATGGCCGGAACTGCGTGCGCGCGGCAGCCTGAGCGCAGGACTTACAACAGCATTAGTTTCCGACACCGCGAGCAGAAAATCGGCCGGTTCCGCTCCGGCTCTGGAGAGCCCGACACTAATGACGTTTGGCGGGAACGTCGTGATCGACGCAGTCACGCACGGTGACGCAGGTGCGCTGCTGGCAGGGCTCGAGTCCCACGGCTTGCGCAACGGCGCCACTGCCGGTCACATGGTTTCGGGGTTGTTTCCAATTGCAGGGCTCGGCGATCTCGCCGCGATGAATAACGTCGTTTCGGTTCACCCGGCGGTCGCTCGCACACGAGCCGGTCTCGTAACGAGCCGCGGTGACGTGTCGATGCGCACGGATGAGGCGCGCGCGGAACTGGTCATCGACGGCACCGGTGTTCGGGTCGGTGTGTTGTCCGACGGCTATGACTGCCTCGGTGGCGCTGCGCTGGATCAGGCAACGGGCGATCTCCCGGACGACATCATCGTGATGGAGGATCTCCCTGCCGGTACCTGTACCGACGAGGGCCGCGCGATGATGCAGATCGTGCATGACATCGCCCCCGGTTCGTCCAAGGCGTTCCATACGGCGTTTACAGGTACCGCCGGATTTGCTCAGGGCATCAGGGATCTCAATGAGGTTGCCGGCGCCCAGGTCATCGTCGACGACGTAATCGATTTCGCGGAGCCGATGTTCCAGGACGGTCCGATCGCGCAGTCCGCCGACGCGGTGCGCGCAAACGGTGCCTCTTACTTTTCTTCGGCCGGTAACAACGAACGCAACTCTTTCGAGGGCAAGTTCGAGGGTTCCGGAATTGCGGGCGTGTTCGGCTGCGAGATGCACGACTTCGACCCGGGTCCGGGCGTCGATACGCTGCAGTCGTTCCTGCTCCAGCCCGGCACGACGATCCGGAGTTTCCAGTGGGATCAGCCCAACGCGTCGATAAGCGGTGCGCCGGGTTCCGCCAGTGACATGGGCATCGTGCTTTATTTTCCGGACGGCAGCTTCACCGGCCTTGGTGGATTCAATCTGAATATCGGTGGTGATGCGGTTGAGGTTATTGGTGTAACGCTGGATGGAGCCGCGCCGCTTGAAGTGGCGATTGGTCTCGAGAACTGCGGCGGACCCGACCCGAGCCTGATGCAATACCTGTATTTCGGCGCGGATCGTCGCTTCGCTCTCGGTCCGATGGAATACGACACCGCAAGCCCGACCAGCTACGGGCATGCCAATGCGCAAGGCGCGATCGCTACCGGGGCCTCGGCGTGGTTCAACACCGCCGCCTGGAACGACAACCCGGCCTGCGATCCGGCCTGCCTGAATGGTTTCTCGTCGGCCGGCGGGGTGCCGATCCTGTTCGACCTCGAGGGTAATCGGGTTGCGGCGTTGCGGTTGAAACCCGAGATCGTGGGTCCGGATGGCGCCAACAACACGTTTTTCGGTTTTGATCTGAGCTTCCCGGTACCGGGCACGGACGAGCCTGACGGGTTCCCGAACTTTTTCGGCGCCTCAGCCTCCGCACCGCATCTTGCGGGTGTCGCGGCACTGATGAGCCAGCCGACCGTCAATGGCAAGCAGTACTACATTTGCCGGGAGACACCGCGCAAGGTGACAACTCGCCGGGTGGGTGCGAAAGCAGCTGACAAAAAAGTTGCCTCCGGAAAGTGGACGTACGGCGTTTGTGCCGCGGATATCCGCAAGGCGCTGATCGATACTGCGATCGAAATTGACGATCCGTTTACCCCGGAATTTGACGCCGGGTTCGACCAGGCCACCGGTTACGGGTTCGTCGATGCGCGCGAGGCGATTGGCAAGGTTTATCCGAAAGAAAAGACCAATTGAGCGCAGCCATCTAGGCAATAGCTCTTGATCGAACAGGGCGCCGTCCCCGCAGGGGGGTGGCGCTTTTTTTTTACCGGTCGGTCGTGGCAAGCGCGCGGTTGCGAGACCCATGGCGGATCAAACGCAAATGATATACATTCGCATTTAAATCTTAAGGAAGACACCCGTATCGAAACTGCGGCGGCCAATGCCACAGCCGCAGTTTCGATAACGGCAGCAATTGGAGAGAACAATTCGTGCGTAATGTGAAGTTGATATTGGTGGGGCTGTTATTGACGATTATGAGTGGCTGCGGGGCGCCGGATGCGGAACTGGTCGTTTATTCGGCCCGTAACGAACCCCTTATCAAGCCGATGTTCGACCGCTTCACCGAGGAAACGGGTATTAAGGTCGTGTTTGTCACTGACAAAGCCGAGGTACTGATGCAACGCCTGCAAGCGGAGGACAGCAACACGCCGGCGGACGTGCTATTGACTGTCGACGCCGGGAACCTGTGGTGGGCGACGCAGAACGATTTGCTCCAACCGCTGGAATCCGCGGTCCTCACCGAAAATATCCCCGAGTATCTCCGCGACCCCGAGGATCGCTGGTTCGGACTCTCCGTTCGTGCCCGTACGATCGTCTACTCTCCGGAGCGTGCGGACGCCCGGATGCTGAGTAGTTACGAAGGACTTGCCGATCCGATGTGGCGTGGAAGGTTGTGCTTGCGGACGTCCAAAAAGGTCTACAACCAGTCGCTGGTCGCCATGTTGATCGCCGAACATGGCGAAGCCAAAACCGAGCAAATTGTCAAAGGCTGGGTGGCCAATCTCGCCGCGGATGTGTTCGCCAACGACACGGCGGTAATCGAAGCCATCGCGGCCGGTCAGTGTGACGTGGGAATCGTCAATACCTACTATTTCGGCCGGCTGGAGCGCGACAACCCGGCGCTGCCGGTGAAGATCTTCTGGGCCAACCAGGGATCTGGAGGGGTCCACGTCAACGTGTCGGGCGGTGGTGTGGTTCGCGATGCGAGGCATGTCGAGAATGCAACCCGCCTTTTGGAATGGCTGTCTGCGGGAGAGGCGCAGTCGATGTTTGCCAGTAGCAATCTCGAGTTCCCGGCCAATCCGGCGATTGCTGCGGACCCGGCTGTGGCGGCCTGGGGTCAGTTCGAGGCAAGCCGGCTCAGCCTGGCGCGTGCCGGCGAACTGCAGAGCGCGGCTGTCAGATTGATGGATCGTGCAGGCTACCGCTAGCCAGCCATTGCGAACCATCCAGTGAGGATTGAGCAAACGGTCTCGGCGCGCGATGCCCCCGGGCTGCGTCACACCACGCACCATCGTGTTTTCTGGTTGCTGGTTGCTATCCTGATTGCGACACCGGTCAGCATTGTATTGTTGCAGATCGGTTCGGCGGCGCTGGCGCCGCGAAGCGATGCCTGGGCGCATCTGGCCGAGTTCGTTCTGCCGCGAGTAATCGGCAACACGGTCTGGCTGGTCATTGGCGTTACGCTGTCCGCGGCGGCACTCGGGACCGTGTTGGCGTGGCTCACCGCCGTTTGCGAATTTCCCGGGCGCCGGTTCCTGGCCTGGGCATTGCTGTTGCCGCTCGCAATACCGGGTTACGTGCTGGCATTCGTTCTGGTGGGGATGCTCGAGTACTCCGGGCCCGTGCAGACACTTGGGCGCGAGATTTTCGGCCCGGACCTCGCGATCCCAGCCATTCGCAGTCGCGGTGGTGTGATTCTGGTTCTGACGTTGTGTCTGTATCCCTACGTCTATTTGATTGCGCGCAACGCATTTCAGACCCAGGGCATGCGCGCGCTCGAAATTGGCCAGTCAATGGGGCTCAGTATCCGTAGCGGATTTTTTCGAATTGCTTTGCCGCTGGCGCGGCCGTGGATCGCTGGCGGTGCGCTGCTGGTTGCGATGGAGACACTGGCCGATTTCGGTACTGTTTCGGTGTTCAATTACGACACCTTCACTACTGCCATATATCAGGCGTGGTTCGGGTTGTTTTCTCTCGAGTCCGCCATGCAGCTGGCTTCGATTCTGGTGCTGTTCGTTTTTGTCATCGTAGTGCTGGAGCAGCGGCTCCGTGCCCGTGCGGACTTTGCCGCTACGGGTTCGCAGGGAACCGGGCTGGGGCGACTGCGGCTTGGCCGGAAGTCCGCATTCGCCGCCACTGGATTCGGGTTCCTGGTTCTCGCGTTGGGTTTCGTGATCCCCTTTTGCCAGCTGATCGTGTGGACTTTCGGTAGCGGGTCGGAGTTCGATGCGCGTTTTTTCGGCTACGTTTGGCAGACCCTTGTCGTCGCCTCGCTCGGGGCGCTTCTGACGACCGTGGTGGCGGTATGTCTTGCCTACGCAGTACGCAATCGCGGCGGTCCGGCGCGGTGGCTGGCGCGCTGGGCAACCCTCGGGTATGCGTTGCCGGGCACGGTGCTCGCGGTTGGAGTTTTTGCCCCCATTGTTACGCTGAACAATACGGTGCAGGAACTGCTGGTGCGGGCGATTGGGCCGGGCGCACCGCAGATTCTCCTGCAGAGCACGCTGGTCGCGATGCTGCTGGCCTATCTGATTCGGTTTCTCGCCGTGGCGCATAGCCCGGTCGAGAGCAATTTGTTGCGAATTACCCGCAGTCTCGATGAGAACTCGAGGATACTGGGTGTAAGCGGCTGGCAGATGTTGCGCCGGGTCCATCTGCCAATTCTGCGCGGCGGCGTCCTTGCGGCGTTTACCCTTACGTTCGTCGACATCATGAAGGAAATGCCGATCACACTGATGACCCGTCCGTTCGGCTGGGAGACGCTCGCGGTCCGGGTTTTTGAAATGACTTCGGAAGGGGAATGGGCACGTGCGGCGGCACCGGCAGTGGCGATTGTTCTGGTAGGGCTGATTCCGGTGATTACGCTGACTCGAGGTAGCAGCCGTGTGGATTGAGTTGCGCGGTGTCAGTCACGAGTACGGTGGGCGCCGCAACCTCGTGGACGTCTCGTTGCGCCTTGAGAAAGGCGATATCGGTTGCCTCGTCGGGCCAAGCGGTGCGGGTAAGACTTCGGTTTTGCGCTGCGTTGCCGGATTCGAGGATGTGTGTGGCGGAGAGATTCTGGCCAATGACCGGGTGCTGAGCCGTCCGGGATTGACGGTTGCGCCCGAGCATCGCCAGTTCGGCATGGTCTTCCAGGACTATGCGTTGCTACCGCATCTCAATGTGCTCGACAACGTCCGTTTCGGCTTGCACGCACTTGCACGCTCTGCAAGACGGTCCCGTGCGCTGGAAGTGATTGAGATGGTCGGTCTCGGGGACGTGTTGCAGAGCTACCCGCGTGAGCTGTCCGGGGGGCAGCAGCAACGCGTCGCTCTTGCGCGCGCTCTCGCGCCGCGGCCGCGCCTGTTGCTGCTCGACGAGCCGTTTTCCAATCTCGATGTCGAATTGCGCCAGCATTTATCGGCCGAGGTGCGCGAAATTCTCAAGCATCTTGGCATCACTGCATTGATGGTTACCCACGACCAGGCCGAGGCTTTCGCGGTGGCCGACAGGGTCGGGGTGTTGCGCGATGGCCGGATCGAGCAATGGGACGCTCCTTACAATCTCTATCACTCGCCAGCAAGCCGTTTTGTCGCCGAGTTTATTGGTCAGGGTGTGTTTGTTGCGGGGCAAATGACCGAACTGGGGCGGGTGCGACTGGAGCTCGGCGAAATGGACGGTGAATTGAACCGGGAGTTTCCTGCCGGAACCGATGTGGACGTATTGCTCCGTCCGGACGATATCGTCCACGATCATGACAGTACGTTGCGTGCCGAGGTATGTGGCAAGTCGTTTCGAGGCTCCGACATTCTCTATTCGCTGTGTTTGCCAAGCGGCGATCATGTCCTTGCTGCCGTGCCGAGTCACCACAACCTCCAGGTTGGCGAACATATTGGTATCAGGCTGCAGGCCGAACATGTCGTGGTATTTCCGAGGCCTCGCGAAGACTAACGTGCAACTGCCGCGAGAGCAGGTATAGCGCGATCACCCCGTTGCGAACGACGAAACCGCCAACGTCCATGGATTTATCTGCCGGCGCCACGATCCGGCGCCGGATGTCGGCGAGGCTGCAGTGCAGCGGCGTTGCCGGTAAAGCAGGTACTTCCCGAATACCGGGTCGAGCGGTGTTGCAGCCGGGTGCGAAATGACCGGTAATCCACAGCAGCAGGCGACTCATTGCCAGATGTCAGTTGCTCTTGTTGGGCCAAAGTTGGTTATGATTGAATAGGCTCGACTGCGAGTGGTTATGACTGACTGTATAGACAAACAGGGTTTCAGGGCCAACGTTGGAATCATTCTGTTGAATGATCACGGATCCGTGTTCTGGGCAGGTCGGGCCGGGCGCCCCGGCTGGCAGTTCCCGCAGGGCGGCATCCTGCCCGATGAGTCACCTGAAGAAGCTATGTTTCGCGAACTCGATGAAGAAATCGGGCTTGCCGAACACGACGTAGACCTTATTGGTTCCACCCGTCGCTGGCTTCGCTACAGGCTCCCGAAGAAGTTTGTCCGGCGCAACAGTCAGCCGTTATGTATCGGGCAGAAACAGATCTGGTTCTTGTTGCGAATGGTCGGTGGCGAAGGCCAGGTACGTTTTGATTCGACTGACAAGCCGGAATTCGATCGATGGCGCTGGGTCGACTACTGGCAGCCGGCGCGCGACGTGATTTATTTCAAACGACGGGTTTACGCACGAGCGCTCAACGAATTGCGTGTGCTGGCTTTTCCGGACGGCGCCCCGCCGAAGCCTGCATTCGTCAAACGTACACTGGTAAAGCGCAAGCGCGGCCGCCGCCGTAATCCCGGGGCCCAGAGCCACCAGCCAGCCTGATCGCAGCGCTCACCGGAGCGCGAGCATGTCGGCTAGCGGCCAGGTGCCGCGCCGGCGTCTACCCTCCGGCGGCGGTTTTTGCCATACTCGCCCCGCCATTTCCGACTGATTACCGCAGATGACCCGAGAAAAGCCCAGATTGGTGCTGAAGCACGATCGACCCGGGAGGACCCGACTGCTTATAGGCGTGGTTGCGATGGCTTTCGTACTGGGTGGCTATGGTGCATATCAGTTCGGACTTTCCCGGGGCGGATTCGAAGGCGGGCCCATCGGCAACGGCGAGACAGACCTTGTTCGGGAAAATCGCAGGCTTGCCGGCGATAATCGGGCTCTAAAGCAAAAAGTAGCGAGACTTGAGACCGATTTCACAGTCGATCGGCAGGCCTATGACCAGATCGAAGCCCAGTTGGTCGAGTTGCAGGCCCGGATCATGGAGCAGGAAGAAGACCTGGCATTCTACAAGAGCATCGTGGCGCCCGAGGACGGGGCGGTCGGACTGCGTGTGCAAAATCTCGAAGTCGTGAACAGTGCCGATCCACGGTCTTTTCGCGTCGAATGGGTGTTGATACAGGCAAAACAGCATGATCGGCGGGTGTCCGGTGTTGTAAACTTCTCGGTCGAAGGCACCCAGGGCGGGCGAACTGTGACCTATCCGCTGGCCGATCTGGATGCCTCAACCGAAAGTGACGGCAGCGTGCCGTTCTCCTTTCGCTACTTTCAGGAATTCGAACACGAGCTGACTTTTCCAGCCGATTTCGTCCCTGAGAAAATTCATCTGGAGGTGCGCCCAACCGGAAGGTCTGCGCGAACACTCCGGGACAGTTTCGATTGGCTGCCGGGCTGATGCCGGCCTTGCCGGGAGGAGAGCATGGTAGGGCGTTCGAGGAAGCGTAAGAAAATGGTGATCGAAAGTCTGGTTGGCAGCCAGACTGCGATTACCGGAAACATCGGTTTTCTCGGTGGGCTGCATATCGACGGCTATGTAAAAGGAGACGTCGAGGCCGAGCCCGGCACGGACTCAATGCTCAGTATCAGCGAGGGCGGAACGGTAGAGGGAAATGTTAAGGTCCCGAGTGTATTGCTGAAAGGAACAGTCAAAGGGGACGTGACAACGACCAGCCGGGTCGAACTCGGTCCGACCGCCAAGGTGATCGGCAACGTCTATTACAATCTGATAGAAATGGCTATCGGCGCGGAAATCAACGGCAAACTCATTCACCGCGAGCCGGACGCGCCGGCCGTGGCCGACGATGGTGCGGGCGGTGGCGATGACAGTGAGCCCGATCCGGCGCCTTTTCTTGGCCGGCAACCGAGTTGATCCCGGAATCGCCCGGAAGACTGCGACAACAGGTATCATGATGGACATGGAAACACAGGATTATCCGACACAGATGCCGGCACCGCTGGTGTTTACTGACGCGGCGGCGAAAAAAGTCGGCGAACTCATCGACGAAGAAGGCAACCCCGATCTCAAATTGCGGGTCTATGTTTCTGGCGGCGGTTGCTCGGGTTTCCAGTACGGTTTCACATTCGATGAAGCCGTCGAGACTGGTGACTTCGAGGTGGAGAAGGGCGGCGTAACGCTGCTGATCGATCCAATGAGCATCCAGTACCTGACTGGGGCCGAAATCGATTACAAGGAAGACCTGCAAGGTGCGCAGTTCGTGATTCGCAATCCCAATGCGACGACGACTTGCGGCTGCGGTTCGTCTTTCTCCGTCTGACCGGCGCGCGGCCCGGCGAGCATCGCTGGTCAGGCACTGAGGTATTACGGAGCAATGCCTGACTCCCCGGAGATCATCGCCGCTGTCGACCTGGGGTCGAACAGCTTCCATATGGTTGTTGCCCGTCACCAGGATGGCAACATCGCCATCATCGATCGGTTGCGCGAAATGGTCAGGCTTGCCGGCGGTCTCGACGATGAGGGCAATCTCTCGGAGCAGGCGCAGCAACGCGCCCTCGAGTGCCTCGCGAGGTTCGGCCAGCGCCTCGTCGATTTCAAAGCCGACAATGTCCGCGCCGTGGGGACCAACACCCTGCGTCGAGCCCGCAATCGTGGCGATTTTCTCGATCAGGCGGAGAGTGCGCTGGGCTTTCCGATCGAGGTGGTCGCGGGTGTCGAGGAGGCCCGCCTGGTTTACCTGGGGGCGATACATACCCTGCCGGCGCAGGGCCAGCGCCGGCTTGTTGTTGACATCGGCGGCGGCTCTACCGAGTTGATTGTCGGCGAGGGCGTTGAGCCGTTGGCGCTCGAAAGCCTGTACATGGGTTGCGTCGGCATGAGCCAGCAGTTCTTCTCTGACGGCCGACTCAACGCAAAAAACATGGATGCCGCGCGCATGCATGCTCGTCTGGAGCTGCGGCCGGTCAAGGCATCCTTTCGCAGCCATGGCTGGTCCGTTGCAATTGGTACGTCCGGCACTATTCGCACGGTTCAGGAAGTGCAGCGGCAGATGAGCGGCGAGCCGCATATCACCAAAACCGGCCTGGATCGCATCATCGACGCGGTTGTAGGCGCGGGCAAAATCAAGAAACTGTCGCTGCCTGGGCTGTCTTCCGAGCGCGCCCCGGTTTTTCCCGGCGGCGTCGCAATTCTCGCAGAAGTGTTTGAAACGCTCAGGCTCGAGACCATGATGACGGCGGAGGGCGCGCTGCGCGAGGGTATCCTGTTCGACATGCTCGGCCGTCTCGCGGACGAAGATGCCAGAGTCCGGACCGTGCGCGACATGGAGCGGCGCTACCACGTCGACGCCGATCAGGCGACGCGTGTCGAGCAAACAGCGCTTGCGATTCTCGAGCAGGTGATGGAGTCATGGCTGTTGAGCAGCAGGCTGGCGCGGCAGATGCTCTGTTGGGCCAGCCGGCTCCACGAGATCGGTCTCGACATAGCCCATGCGCAGTACCACCGCCACGGCGCATATCTGCTTGAACATGCGGATATGCCTGGATTTCCCAGCCAGGAACAGAAACTGCTCGCGTTGCTGGTGCTGAATCACCGGCGCAAGCTCGCGCTGAGCGCGATTTCCAAAATCGCGCCTGCATGGCAACAGAAGTGCCTGAAACTGATCGTGATTTTGAGGTTGGCGGTGCTGCTGAACCGGACCCGGGCACCAGCATCCCTGCCGGCATTTCAGCTGGTGCCGCAAGACGATACGCTCGAAATCCGGTTCCCGCCGGGCTGGCTCTCCGAGCATCCCCTGACCAGAGCTGATCTGGAGCGGGAGGTGGGGTATTTGCGAAACGCGGCGGTCGGGCTGATCTATAGCTGACTCAGGTGGGTTCGCCTACGAATACGCCGCCGAGAATGCAGGGACGCCTGGCGCCGGTCACCGCCGGCAGGTTTCCGGGCAGACCATGCATCGTTCGCCGCGCGAGCCATGCGAATGCGGCCGCCTCGACCCAGTCCGGATCAATACCGTAGTTTGCGGTGGATTCAATCTCGCAGCCTGGAATTAGTGCCGTCAGACGCTGCATGAGCGCGGCGTTGTGTATACCGCCACCGCAGACCAGTATCCGCTTGCAGTCCGCAGCATGCCGTTCGATTGACTCAGCGATGCTGCGCGCCGTTAGTTCCAGGAGGCTAGCCTGGACGTCGGTGGGTACCGGTCGAGTCGCCGCCTCGTTGAGGGCCGCCTCGAGCCACCGGTAGTTGAAGTGTTCTCTACCGGTACTCTTTGGCGGAATCCTGCGGAAATACCGGTCACCGAGCATCTGCGCGACCAGGTCGGACGCAACCGACCCGGAAGTCGCCCAGGCACCGTCACGATCGAACGCCTTTTCCTGTTCGCGTTGTATCCAGATATCCATCAGGCAATTGCCCGGGCCGGTATCAAAGCCGAATACTGCGCCGTCGGCGGGGAGAACGGTGATATTGGCAATGCCGCCGATGTTCAGGATGACCCGCAATTCGCCCGGGTCGTGAAACGTGGCCGCATGAAATGCCGGAACCAGCGGGGCACCCTGGCCGCCAAGGGCGATATCGCGGCGGCGAAAATCGGCTACCGTAGTTATTCCGGTTCGGCATGCGATCAAATTCGGGTCACCGATTTGCAAACTAAACGGTGACATGCCTTCAGGGAAATGGCGCACGGTTTGTCCGTGAGAACCGATCGCACGCACCGCGCTCGCAGGCGTCCCCGCTGCATCGAGCAGCCGCTTCGTAGCCACAGCAAACAGCTCGCCGACTTCGGTGTCGAGCTCGCCCAGGTCATCGATATTTATTGTTCCGGGACTGCGCACCAGGGCCTGAATGTCATTGGCGACAGCTTCGGGAAAGGCTTCGGAGTGAGTTGCGAGAATCTGGAATTGCTCGCCATCGATGGCAACCAGCGCCGCATCAACGGCATCGACGCTGGTCCCTGAAATCAGGCCGACATAAAATTCTTTCACGGTTTTTCTGCCGGCAAAACAGCGACTTTCTGGCGTTTTACCAGATCGAGTTGACTCAGCAGTTGCCCCGACATTTGCAGAAAGGCCTCGCGATATTCCATTGGGATTGGCTCCGCTTCGGGCAACTTGACCGTACGCGGATTGCGGTGGACTCCATTGACCCGGTATTCATAGTGTAGATGCGCGGCAGTCACCATGCCGGTTGCGCCGACATAGCCAATGGTCTGGCCCTGCCTGACCCGCTTTCCGACCGTGGCAGATTTGGCGAACCGCGACATATGCGCGTAAAGAGTAGTGATGTTGCCGCCGTGCTGGATAATGACGCAGTTTCCATACCCGCCCTTTTTGCCACGGAAAATGACTTTCCCGTCGCCAGCCGCCTTGATAATTGTGCCGGTCGGTGCAGCGTAGTCTACGCCATTGTGCGGACGCCTGATCTTAAGAACCGGGTGCAGTCGCCGCGGATTGAAGTTGGAGCTTACCCGGGCAAAATCCACCGGAGCACGAAGAAACGCCTTGCGAACGCTGCGTCCTTCCGGGGTGAAGTAGTCGCCGCGCCCCTCGTCCGTCTCGTAACGAATGGCGCGAAAAGTCTTCCCGCTGTTAACGAATTCGGCCGCAAGAATCTTGCCGTCGCGCAAATACTGGCCGTCTTGCCATACCTCTTCGTATAGCACCAGGAATTCGTCGTCCGTCCGTATGTCGAGTGCGAAATCGATGTCCCAGGCAAAAATGCCCGCGAGATTCATAATGAGCGCATCAGAGATGCCGGCTTGTTTACCCGCCTCGAACAACGAGGTGCTGATCCGCCCTGAGGCATGCCGTAACTCGGTGTTGAGCGGGCGTTCCTCGACGCTTACGCGATAGCTGTCGCCTTCGCGGGCCAGGATCAGAGTGCGAGTCTCGTCAATTTCGCGCCGCAGCCCGATAACCGATTCGCCATCGACCTGGAGGTCCAGACGATCCCCGGGCCGCAGCAGGCGCAGGTGCTCTTTGGCCTCTTTTTGTCGCAACATTGTCGCGAGATCAGCGCGATCGAGCCCGTTCTTCCCAAAAATGCGATCAAGGCTGTCTCCGGACTTCACGGTCACCGTCAGATGCTTGCCCGGGATCCCGGAATCCGGTTGCTCGACTCGAATGTCTGCGGGCTCGCCGGTCTCGGTTGGGGGAACGGGGACGGGCAGAATCCGTACGGGCGATGGCTCGATTTCGGCGGCGATGGTCGTCGCCGGTTCGCCCCGCGGCAGCGAAATGTCGAATTTGTCGACCTGGGTCGGGTGCGTGATCATCGCCGTGGGATTCTGCGTTGGCCGCAGAATGAGGATTGCGGTCAGGGCGGCGAACGGCAGCCCGAGACCGAGCATGAACCAGGGCAGTCGGCTGGATTGAGATTGTGGGTGTCGGACTGGCTTATAATCGTGCCGGATCCGGCTCTTTGCGCGGCTCAATGCGACTTATCCCCGGTTTTGAATGCGCGTAACACTAGCGTTTGCGCGGGCGGTGGTCAACGCGCCGCAAAACCGCTCTAAATCAGTGGCCAAAGGAACTCGATTTTGACGATAGAAGAACAGATGCTGGAAATACGTCGGGGCACCGATGAAATCCTGCTCGAGGACGACCTGCGGCGCAAGCTGGGCGAGGGCCGGCCACTGCGAATAAAGGCGGGTTTTGATCCGACCGCGCCGGATCTGCATGTCGGCCACACGGTGCTGATTAACAAGATGCGCCAGTTTCAGGATCTCGGTCATGAGGTCATTTTTCTGATCGGTGATTTCACCGGGATGATTGGCGACCCGACTGGCAAGAGCGCGACTCGTCCGCCGCTTACCCGCGAGGAGATCATCGAAAATGCCGCGACCTACGAGCAGCAGATTTTCAAAATACTGGATCCCGAAAAGACGCTCGTGATGTTCAATTCGAGCTGGATGGGCGAAATGTCAGCGGCGGATCTGATTGCGCTTGCGGCAAAACATACCGTTGCAAGGATGCTCGAGCGAGACGATTTCAATAAGCGTTACAAAGGCGGGCAGCCGATCGCTGTCCATGAGTTTCTCTACCCGCTGGTTCAGGGCTACGATTCGGTCGCGATGCGCGCCGACGTCGAACTCGGCGGTACGGATCAGAAATTCAACCTGCTGGTGGGCCGGCAGTTGCAGCAGGCGTACGGTCAGACTCCACAGGTTGTGATTACGATGCCGTTGCTCGAGGGATTGGACGGGGTGCAGAAAATGTCCAAGTCGCTTGGCAACTATATCGGCATCACCGAATCCGCTTCCGAGATCTTTGGCAAGGTCATGTCGGTCTCGGACAATCTCATGTGGCGCTACTACGATTTGTTGAGCTTGCAATCCAGCGCCAGTATCGACCGGCTAAAGGAAGCGGTGGCGGCCGGGCGCAATCCGCGTGACGTCAAACTTGACCTGGCGGAGGAGATCGTTGCGCGATTTCACGGTGCCGCGGCGGGTCCGGATGCGCGCGAGCAATTTCTGGCGCGATTTCAGAAAGGCGCCATGCCGGATGACATGCCCGACGTGAAGATCGACGGTGGCGGCAATCCGGTGCGCCTCACGCGTATTCTGAAGGAAGCGGGTCTGACTCCCAGCACCTCAGAGGCAATGCGCATGATCCGGCAGGGAGCGGTAAAAATTGATGGCCAACGAATCGATGACCCGGCGCGCGAAGTCGTCCCGGGCGATGGATTGGTCTGTCAGGTAGGCAAGCGCAGATTTGCACGCGTAACAGTAACCTGACCGGCGCCCGCTGGCGTCCGGTGAGTTCGATAACGAGTGAAAAGGAGAGGCAATGCGAAAGACAACGATAATGGTCAGTGCAGTGTTGTGTTGCGGTATTTTCAGCCAGGCTTTGGCGCAGGATGAAAAGCGGCTCAATGAAGCGGTGGAATTGCGTCAGGCCGTGATGAAAATTATCAAATGGAATCTCGGTCCGATGGTTGGCATGGTCAAAGAGGAGATTCCGTTCGATGCTGACCGTTTTGCGCTTGGTGCCGAACGTATAGCCATGGCCGGGTCGATGATCGAGGACGCATCGCGGATGGATACGCGACAGGCCACATTGGCAAGCGAGGCGCTGCCGGCAATCTGGGACGAGTTTGCCGAATACGAAGAGCTATCAGAGAAGCTGGCGGCGAGCAGCGCTCATCTTGCCGAGGTAGCCGAGGGCGGCGACCCGGGGGCCAGTCGCACCGCATTTCTCGACATGACGAAAGATTGCAAGGCCTGCCACGACAAGTTTCGCGAAAAGAAATAGTTCCGAAGCTACCACTGCGCCGTCGGGCGCAGTGGTCTTTCAGAACATATCGAAATCCATCGGTGGCGGTTCTGGGGCCAGTCCGACGAGGAGTCCGACGAGCGCCGCGCTTGCCAGAGCAAGGGCGAGCGCCAGCCCCGGTTTCTGTCCCGCGATTCCGGTCCCCTCTGCCGTCTCCCGGCGGGGTTTTTTGCCGCTGAGCATGGGCACAACCAGGTTCTCTCGCAAGAAGAGCCAGTGCGCGAAGATGGCGCCAACGTGCAATGCAATTAACGTTACCAGTATCCAGAAATTGACCGAGTGGATGTAACTCAGGCGATCGCTGACGGAATCGGGCAGCACGTGATGCCACGGTCCGTCAAAAAAAATGTCATCGCTGTTGCCGAGACCGGTAAGCGCCTGGATGAGAACGAGGGCGAGCATAGCGACGACCGAAAAAGCGCCGAGCGGATTGTGACCTGAGAATCGCTGCTTGGGTCCCGAGCGCAAGCTGTTTACGTACGCAGTCATTTCCCTCGGAGGCCGGACGAAATCGCTGAAGCGCGCTGTCCGGGGTCCGACGAATCCCCAGGCAAGGCGCCACACCACAAGGGCCAGGGCTGCACAACCGAATGCCATGTGCCAATCCATGTAGGCCGGCCCCAGTTCCTGGGTTGCCCAGGCGCCGATGACGCTGGCGGCAAGCGACCAATGGAATATCCGCAACCCGCCATCCCAAACCAGGACTGTCGCCTCACTTGTTGGTTGTTTCACGAATGCCAGTCTCCATTGCCTGAGCGATCTGCGCATTGTCGCCGGTCGCTGCCGTCTTAGACAATGCGCAATCTGCGGGAAACCCCATATTTCGGGGGGTTTCAGGCCTTGCCGTATTGATTTTGCCCGGGGGGTTGACGGGTGACCGGCGACGCTTATAATGCGCGCCCTTGCCTCGGGGTGATTTGACCGCGAGGCGGTC
>Ga0102956_1000017_pt1 | contig 59735 bp, 45 predicted proteins | sample SalPonF2_A_D2_MG_FD_84515 | JGI IMG/M metagenome (GOLD analysis project Ga0102956, IMG submission 84515) | Salt pond soil microbial communities from South San Francisco under conditions of wetland restoration - Salt Pond MetaG SF2_A_D2_MG ...
CCCTTAACGGCAAACCGAATGAGATCTTCGGGTCTTTTTTCCATGAGCTTTTTGGCTGTGATGGTCTTAAGGCCTCCGATGTAGCCGCTATGCCGGTAATAATTTTTCTGATCCCATTTCCTTCCGGTGAGGGCAACCTTATCCGCATTAATGACAATAATCCAATCACCGGTATCCACATGGGGGGTAAAAAGCGGGTTGTGTTTTCCTCGAAGGCGCGCCGCTACGGTGCTGGCGAGTCTGCCCAGAATCGCATTTTCGGCATCCACCAGACACCATTTTCCCTGATTGTCGGCGTCTTTGGCACTATATGTGTACTTTTTCACCTGTTTTTCTCCTTTGAATAAAACCCGATTGATATAATAGAAAATATCACTGTGTCAAGGGAAAAATCGCAAGCCGATCCAGGATTTGACACTAAAAATAATTTCTAATATATATTTGAAGTGCGTTGGTTTCACAAGAAGTTTCTGTGTCATTAATTTTTTTTGGGAAATAAGGTGCCGTCTAATGAAATATTTAGAAACCGAAGTAAAATTTTACTTGCCGAATATAGACCCTGTGCGAACCCGCATGATTGACCTTGGCGCTGTTTATAAGGATCGAACTTTTGAAACCAACATACGATTTGAAGACCCTGAAAAATCGCTGATTAAAAAAAAATCTCTGTTGAGGCTGCGTAAGGATAAAAAAATTACGCTAACCTATAAATCCGAACCACCCTTTAAAGACAATCAATTTAAAATATTACAAGAATTCGAAGTTGAAGTCAGTGATTTTTACGCCATGGAACACATCCTGAAATCTTTGGGATTCCAGGAAGAACAAATATACGAAAAATGGCGTGAAACCTACATACTCGACGATACGCACCTTTGTCTGGACACCATGCCTTACGGTGATTTTATTGAAATCGAGGGTAAAAAAGAATCGATCCAAAAATTGGCATCTCAAATTGGCTTTTTGTGGGAAAAACGGATTCTTCTGAACTATCTCGCAATTTTTGATGTCATAAAGCGAAAATTAAATCTTTCATTTTATGATGTCACATTCGGCAACTTTAACAATATCCGGTTTGATATGACTCAATATCTCAACCTGATCGAAGCGGATGCCATTTAATGTGTTACTCACCGGGTTATTGCCCAAATCACCCGGCATTTGCTCTATCCTCGTACCAGCTTGATATTAAAGGATATTCGGTGTCTAAAGAGATCTAACGTTTTCGATATTAAAAAAATACCATGCTTTCTGTTTTGACTTTAAATTTACGTTTTGGACTGGCGGATGACGGTGCCAACAACTGGCGATATCGGAAGAAAGGCTTTCAGCCTTTTCTCGAAAAATATCGTATGGATTTTATCGGTTTTCAGGAAGCCAATGACTTCCAGATCGATTTTCTCGACAACCTGTTAACGGAATACGACTATATCGGGAGGCGAAGCCCGTCACCCTCTTTCTGGCAAAACAACGTTATCTTTTATCAAAAAAACTGGCACTGCATCCACTATGAACATTTTTTTTTGAGCCCAACCCCCTCGATACCGAGCCGTTATCGGAAAAGCATCTGGCCCAGACAGTGCACCATCGGCATGTTCGAAACAGACCGCCGACAAGTGATATGTATTAATACGCATCTTGACTTTGACGTTTCGGTTCAAGTTAAAAGCGCCAAACTGATCCTTGACCGGTTGTCGCATCTTCCCGATGATGTCCCCGTAATTCTCATGGGAGATTTTAATACCACACCCTTTAGTCCATGTTATAATATTTTCACGGGACATGATGATACATCATCGGGAAATGCAGGCTATTTTAAAGACGCGTTTAAAAAGCCTTTTACGGGAACCCATCACGAATTTACCGGAAATACAGACGGAGATCATATCGACTGGATTCTCTTTCGAGGCAAAATCACCCTAAAAAACAGCGCGGTTATCCAAGATACCTTTAAAAATAGTTACCTGTCGGATCATTTCCCCTTATGGGCTCAATTTACGTTGGAAGCTAAATCCTAAACATTATGGCTTGTAACCGGCCAGCAAACGCGCTATAGCCTTTTCCACAAATCTTGTTGCACGCTTCTTACACGCTGAATTTTTATCTTATTATAAAAAGAGAATATTATGGGTCTTCTTTCATCACGCATGTCTATCACTCGCTATCAAGCTGCGGGTCAACTGGACGGTTCTGTTCATGAAACCGTCTACCAGGGCCTCAAACAACATGCAATTCCAAAAATCGAGGATGACGGCTCTGAAGCCACCGTCGGCTGGACGTCCTTCGAGACCCCGTATGCACCTGATTTTGAAGGCTATTCATTTGTTTTTGGTGGCTATATGGTGTTTTCCCTACGAATCGACAAGAAATCCATTCCACCGAAGCTTATTCAGAAACATTATGCCCTTTACGCTGCCAAACGCCTGGCAGATACCGGCCGGCACTACTTATCCGGCAATGAAAAAAAATCCATCAAAGATCATGTCGTCAACACCCTTGTCCATCGGATTCCGGCAACACCGAATGTTTATGATTTGGTGTGGGAGTACGAGACCGCCTCTTTGTGGTTTTTTTCCAACTTAAAAGCAGCCAATGAAGCCTTAGAGACACTTTTTATCAAATCTTTCAACCTTCATTTGATCCGCCTGTTTCCCTATACCGCGGCCGACCGAATGGCCGGATTAGCGGATAAAGAACGTGATATTTTGCGAGACATAGGAACAAGCCGCCCCGAGGAATAGCCGATGCTGGATATCGCCGTCGCATATAGCCGGTACAAATTTTTAGGAAACGAATTTCTGACCTGGCTGTGGTTCATGATCGAAACCGATCAGGGCCGGTTGCGCAAATACGATACGGATCTTGTATCGTTAACTGTCGGAAATCGGCTGGTCCTTGAAAACACACGCAGCAACGCTAAAGAAACCGTCACCATTAAAGGCGATAATGCCAGCATGGAAGAAGGCCTTCTGGCAATTTCAAAGGGGGCTGCTGTTACCGAAATACACCTGGCCTATAAAACCGGAGCTCAAACCTGGGAATTCAGTCTCAAAGGGGAAAGTCTCAACATCTCCAACCTGAAGTTGCCGGAGACCGGGCCGGTGGAAACCCCGGATGACATAGAAGGCGTTGTTCTCGAGAAGATATATCTGATAGAAAAGGTTATCGGGATTGTGAACAACCTCTTTACCCATTTCATTCATCTTCGGTTGTCAAATACTTGGGACAACCAAACGGTTTCCCGAATCCGAAAATGGGCTTCATCTAAGTAAAGAAACAGCAAACGAAAAGCTCAACTCAACACATCTGATGCCAGACGATGTGCTTTGCGCGTCGTCTCTGGCAGGCGGTATGCCTTACAACATCCCAAAACAACATCGATACTGGTTTTTAAATCGACGCGATGCCCTATAGATACAAACACCGGCTTAACGCCGGTTCGCGTCCTTACGATGGCACCAATGGTTTCGCCATGGTCCATGAGCGAGACATGACTGCCGCGCTCGGCATCCGGTTCCTGATATTGCCCACACAGCCGGGATTTGGCACAACCGATGGAAGGATAGTCGGAAAGCAGTCCGATATGACTGGCAATCCCCAGGCGGTAGGGATGGGCGATACCCTGGCCGTCGAAAATAAGCAGATCCGGCTTACGATCAAGCTGATCAAGGGCATCGAGAATCACCGGACCTTCACGAAAGCTTAATAGGCCTGGAATATATGGACATGTAATCCGTCTTGTGGCCGTAAATTGATCGACAACGTCGAGTTTGGGGAAATTAAGCACCACGATGGCTGCGCACGCCATGTCACCCTTTAACCCCACATCGATACCGGCAACCGTTTTAACCGTTTCCAACCTGTTTTCCCGGATAATATGGGCTGCCAATTTCATCTGCAATCGTCTTGCATCCTGCAATGACATGTCCCAGGAATGTGAGAGAAAAGACATGGTTTAAATCGGGTCATCTTTTGATGGGGTCATCATGAATGGACCTTTGCCGGTCAGAAAAAACTTTATCCAGTCAAAACCGAATTTCATCAACTCAACATCCGATTCCTGCATCTGACTGACCCGATCCCGGTGCACATTAAATCTTGATAAAAAAGTGCTTTCAAAAACAAACTTCTTAAATTCATCGACATTAAAGCAGGCCATAAATGCCATTTTAAAAGCAGGATTGTCGATCCCTTGCGTACCCCAGGGATTTGCTCGAAACAGGGTGTCGATCTCGACCCACAAATCATTCATATCATTGTATAACTGAATCTGCTGATCCTCAATCCACTCTCTTATCGTCCATTCGCGAGATTCTTTGTGGCCCTTGCAATAGGAATCTTCGGCAATAAAATACAAAACGGTTCGTTCAGCCCCATCACCGGCTCTTGCCACAGCGCGCTCCAGTGGATACGCTCGGCAGGAAAATGGGCGGTCTTCGTATATCGTACACCCTTTTATTGACAAAAACGGGCACCATTTCTCGTCATTGTCCACCATTTTCAGCATAAGATTTGGAAAATGTGGATTGTCTCTAATTGCTTGAAACGTATACTGCTCCAAGAACTGATCTGATGAAATGCCGAGCCGGTTTTTCATACGGATGACATCATATGGATAAAGATACATGTCCGCATCTTTGCAGCAACGGGTAAAACATGTTACGCCGGGATGGCAATCAAAACGAAAGGTGTCTTTCGTAAGACGTCGGCTTCTACCGCCAGGTGTTGGATGGGGTGTTTTTTTCATCTTTATAATTTTCACTCTCCTATCATTCCGGTAATCTGTAACTAAAAAACAGGCACATGCATGCCGTGATCAATGATACCCAAAAAACCAAAGTAACACCTTCTGCAACCGCTTCCCGAAGGGCTTTTTGAACATTTTCCGCAAGAAGAGATTGTATCTCCGGTCGAAATAAGCCTTCGACGCTCTGTTGTAAATGAGTAGAAAGAGATGGGTGAATTCTGCCATCAATTCCGGGCATCCTCAATACGTCCATGGTTGTCTGAAGCCTAGCGGTCACTAAACTCCCTGAAATACCGATACCAATGGTCCCGCCAAGGGTTCTGCTGAATTGATGAGAGGCGGTAGCAATCCCCAGATCTTCTCCGGGAAGGCTGTTCTGCACGATGAGGAGCGTGGAAATCGACACAAAACCCATTCCGAGACCTGCGATGGCCAAAACAATGGAACAGGCCGTTAAGGACGTGGAAATGGAAAATGAAAGGGTCAAACCACACCCGGCCAAGAGCAGAACAGCGCCCAACAAAGTACTGGGTCTCTCTTTCAGTAAATGGACGATCTGACCGCAGAGCAATGCTCCCATTGACCATCCCAGGCTTAAAGGAACCATGGCCAGACCCAATTGAGCTGGGGTTTTTCCCAAAGCACCCTGGATAAAAAGAGGACTGTATGCAGAGAGTGAAAAAATGGCAATACTTGCAAAAAATGCTGAACTGTTGGCGATACTGAAACCTCGTACTTGGAAAAATCCAATGGGCAGTATCGGTTCTTTTGCCTGGCGTTCAATGGTATAAAAAACCACTCCTGAACACAATGTTAATATAAAAAGTCCAAGGATTTGAGGTGATATCCATGGGTACGAGCGCCCTCCCAACAAAAAGGCCGTTAGTAATGCCAGTATGGTTGTTGAAAGCGTTAAAGTGCCCAGATAATCGATGGAAGCTTCTTTTTTCTTTTCACGGGTTTCCTCTAAATACACACCGATTCCGATGAGGGCAATAATCCCAAGGGGAACGTTTATATAAAAAATCCAACGCCATGAAAAATAATTGACAATAAATCCGCCCAGGGTGGGCCCCAGAACACTAGATACCCCCCAGACAAAACTGATCAGCGACATCATCTTGCCCCGCCGTTCCGGTGGAGAAATATCCGCCAGAACAATATAGGCCAGGGCAAAATTACCGCCTGCCCCCACGCCTTGAATAGCCCGAGAGAAGGTCAGCTGGGCCATGCTGTGAGACATCCCTGCACAAACAGAGCTGATCAAAAAGATGACGATGGATATAATATACAGTCTTTTGCTGTTAAACAGGTCACAGAGTTTACCAAAAATGGGAAGGGCCACGGCACGGGAAAGGAGATACACCGAAAACACCCAGCTGTAAAGCTGTATTCCGCCCAGATCTGAAACAATGGTTGGCATCGCCGCCCCCATTATCAACGTATCAAGAGCGCCGAGAAAAAGCGCAAGCAGCGCGGATAAAATCACATAAATTCGTTTTTTCCCGCTAATAAGAATCTTTCTTGCTCCATTTCGTTCGCTTCCCGACGGAATTTTATCTGGTGAAAATCAATGACGGTTCACCAACGCTACTGACACTAACACACCAAGATCCCACTTTCAATCCATATCCTTATTATGGTATCTGTTTTTATAGATAACATCATGATACGATTTTATGAACCTCTTTAAGACGGAATTTCGGAATCTTATCGTTTGTTTTTATAACTTATGCTTTTTTTAAAAAAAGGATGGACATTGCAACAAATTTTTATTAAAATCGATATTTAGCTTGGCCTATCCAGAAAAATCATGAAAACGAATTCATATAACAACAACTTAATCGACAGACGGCCTGAATCCAGAACCATACTGGATCGGTATTATAGCGTTGAATTTCGACTGCAAGATACCGGAAATGTCTATCAGTTTAAGTTGCGGGACATGTCATCGAAAGGGTTGGGCATTCTGGTGAACAAAGATTCTGCAGTATTGAAGCATTTAAAGGTAGAAGATACTGTGGATATGAAATATATTCCTCCAGAATCCGCAGGGTCGTCTGAATCCTTAAAAACACAAATCGCACATATTACCCAAAAAGATGAAGATCCGTTCAAGGGTCATTTTCTCATCGGTCTTATAATCACGGAAAGAGAGAATCTTGATCCCTTGCCCTCAACTCCAACTTAACAATATTATTCGGTTTTTTAAAAAATTTTTCGCCATGCGGGTTAAGAATCAACCGGTTTGCTGTTCTGCGAAGATTCATCCCCTTCCCCATGTTTGAATAAGCGGCCGATATAACCAAAAATCTTTTTGATACCCCCCCAAATCTTCGGCAGCAGCCAAATCATCAACCCGATAAAAACGATCATTAAAACCAAGAAAAGCCACGGATAATAAAGGGCGGCCCAGAGACCCCCAATCACAGCGATATCTTCTGCAATGGAAGCGGTCCAGTTGGTGAACGGTTCAGGTGATGTATTGATGATAACCCTTGATCCCGACTTAAAGGCATGGGCACCGGCGGCCAACCCACCTCCGAGAATAGCGGCTGTCAGGGCAACGGCCGGATTTACATCCCCCACAGCACCGGCCGCCAGGAGAGCCCCTGCAGGGATGCGGATAAACGTGTGAAGTGTATCCCATCCTGTATCCACGCCCGGCATCTTATCCGCAAAAAACTCAACGAAATACATCACCCCTGCGGCAACAATCACCATTGGGTCTGTAAGAATCTGAAGGGTCGCCGGCAAAGTGATGTTACCGGTTGTCCCAAGCAGCCCGAGAACCAAAATGGCAGCGTATAAGTTTATTCCGCTGGCCCAGGCAACACCCATGGTCAAAGATATCGTATTCGCAATCTGATCAAGGGGTTCCATTTTGCTCTAATTCCTTTCGCTGAACACCGACACCGCTCTTACAATTTGTCTGATACATGTATCATGAAGATGGAGATCGGCAGTTGTTTGCCTTCACTCCATCTTCATGCATTATGCCCCTATACATCTTTGGGGGTTTTATTGAACCGGTGTTAACTCAACCCGCCTGTTTTTGGCCCGGCCTTCCTTCGTTTTATTGCTGGCTGCCGGCTGCGAAAAACCATTACCGTGGGTGGTGAGCCGTTGGGGATCAATCCCTCTGGAAACGAAAAAATCTTTTATCGCTTCGGCCCGTTTTTTAGAAAGGGTTATGTTATACTCTGCAGTTCCGGTCTTGTCTGCATGCCCGTCAATCTCTACCTTGAGGTTCGGATTCTTTTTCAATATCAAAACCGATTCAATGAGCATGGGATATGCTTCAGACTTTACCTCTGCGCTGTTAATATCAAACAGCACCTTCGCGGCATAGGTCCAGCATCCCCTGGCATCAACCGTGGCTCCCACAGGCGTATTGGGGCATTGATCCAGATTGTCCGGCACGCCGTCCTTATCACTGTCCAAGGGTTTGGGTGCCGCTGCCATAGGAACGGGTTTGGGAGCAGGCTTGGCCAAAAATATACCCTCAACAAAACCGGCCATGCTCGAGGATGTAGCCAGTCTGTCGGCAGTGGTTGAAATTCCGCAACCACCGGCTTTGGCTATCTGTTCCAGGGTCATTTTTCCGGCAGGATCATCCCCCACCAATATCGTATCGATACAAAGCCGGTCACCGAATTGGCTTTTCAAGGCCTTCGCTGCCGTTACCGGGGCTTGGTCCATCTTTTCTCCATCGCTAACGAGAACGACAGCGATGGGACCTTGGGCCGACTTCAAGTTTCCACCGGCAGCAGCGATGGCTTTGGCCAGCGGAAGAGAACTATCTCCACTGGGCCCCTTTGTAGCGTTTAAGGCTGATTCAAACCCTGAAGTTGAATACTTAGTTGGCCCGTAAACAAGCATCGCTGACTTGTCAGGCAGATGGGCATCATGACCGAACGTTATGAGAGCACCATTATAATTCAATTCAGGAAGTGTTTGATTCATGGCGGTTAAGAGCTCTTTGGCAATCTTGGCCTTTTCCTTCTTCCCGTATTTATCCGACATTGAAGAAGATGTGTCCAGGATCACTACAAAATTGTCAACTTTGGGCACATACTGACTTGCGCCAAATTTATGCGGTTCAAAAGACGGTGCGGTCTTCATAACTTTCTTGCCGCCACAACTGATTAGCAGGATGCTGATCATTACAATAAACAACGGTGTTAAATAATACTTTTTCATAGCCTACCTCCTTATTTTTTGTTTACATTGTGATGAAAAATTCAAAAGAATAACTTCCTGTTCATCGCTATTGTTCCGTGTGCTTATACACATGCACATCGCGCTGAGGAAAGGGTATGCTGATACCCTCGGCGTCGAAGCTTTTTTTAATATTTTCGGTAAGTGCGGAGTAGACACCCCAATAATCGGCAGCCAATACCCATGGGCGAACCGCAAAATTTACACTACTGTCAGCCAGTTCGATGAGCATGATCGCTGGGGCAGGATCTTTTAAAATGCGTTCCTCTGTTGCTAAAACATCAGATATTACTTTCTTTGCATGATCAACATCATCCCCATAACCAATACCGATCACCAAATCAACGCGTCGTGTTCCTTTGGCAGAATAATTCGTAATGTTGCCTGCGGTCAAACTGCCATTGGGTATGATGATTGTTTTATTGTCGGGCGTCCGCAGCTGGGTGGTAAATATCTGAATCGCTTCAACGGTTCCCGCAACCCCCGCCCCTTCAATAAAATCATCAACTTTGAAGGGGCGAAAAATGATCATTAAAAAACCCGCGGCAAAGTTTGCCAGCGATCCTTGCAGCGCAAGACCAATGGCAAGGCCGGCGGCACCGATGACGGCGATAAACGACGTGGTCTGTATGCCAAGCTGTCCAAGTGCGGCCAGAACGACAAATACCAGCAAGGCAATATAGATGAGATTGACAATAAAGGAGACGATGGTGGGATCAACCTGTCTTTTGTTCATCACTTTTTCTATTAAGGCGGTCAACATCTTCGCGACCCAGCGACCAACGACAAAAACGGCAATCGCCGCAATGACTTTAAGTCCGTAAAGGGTCAACAACGCCCATACTTTTGGCAACAAATCCTCCATGTTTCACCTCCCTTAAACGAATAAAGTTAACTATCTGGTTTTTATGATTTGGGGAAATTTATCTTTTTGGGGTCAGAATATGTATAACTTAACGCAATATATATGCCATTGGTATCAGAATTAACAACTCTTCGTTGCTTTCAGATCAACAAAAGCATAAAAGTGACTTTATGTTGATTAAAATCATATGTTTATGCGGTTTTTTGTTTTCTTGTTCTAAAAAGAATGAAATGGTGGGGTAGGAAGAGGAAACATTAAATCAATTATTTAATACTATCAATATGATAATCCGATTTAAATGCTTGTTTGTGATAACCATGCCCGTAAAAACATCTTTTTTTGTTGATCCAAGAATTGTCTCATTCTGATTTCATGAGACAATTCTGTATCAATGTTCGTGCATCCACATTTCTCATAAACGATTCATGGCTTCTGCGACGTCTCTATGCTCAGGAGTTTTGGCCCCTGCTTTAGGGAAAATTTTTCATCCATGGTTTCCCAGATCCATCCGGAATAACCATAACCCCCCACCGGTTTCGATACAAAAGCGCCTTTCCAGGACTCCGATCGCCCCTGATTCACCCCCACGGTACCGAATAATCCAAAAACGATTTTATCCACAGGGTGGCAATACGGTTCCCCGACAAGTTCATCACCGAAATTGACGGCCTTATCATCTCCATAAACAGAAGCTCTTAGTCCATAAAGATTATCCCGGGCCATGCGAAATGCTTCATCCCTATTCTGAAACGAACAGATATAGCTCACCGGTCCAAAGGTCTCCTCTCGCATGCCCAGCATCTCCTGACTGGCACCCACGACCACGGTGGGATACACCATATGACCGTCAATACGTCCGCCGAGGACAACCCGAGCACCTTTATCCACGGCATCCTTTAACTGGGCCTTGATATGTGCTATGGCTCGCGCACTGGCCACCGGTCCCATCTGGGTATCAGGATCAGCAGGGTCCCCGATTTTAACTTCACGGCTCAACTCAACAAACCGCGCCACAAATTCATCATGAAGGGATTCATGCACATAAACACGCTCCGGAGCCGTGCAGGTCTGCCCGGCATAGATATACTTGGAAAAAGCGAGTTCTTTTGCCGCAGTCTCCAAGTCGGCCTCTGGAAGAACAATGAAGGGATCTTTTCCCGGTCCTTCGAAAATAAACTTCTTGCCGAATTTCTTAACTGAATTTTGGTAACCAAGCGCATGATCATCGGAACCAAAGAGACAAATAGCAGGTATGTCTGGGTTTGACATGGCGTTTTTGAGAAAGCTTTTTCCATCGGAGTATTCAAAACGAATGGCGTCACCGAATATCGGTTTATAAAGGGATTCCGTAAAACGGGAAATCTCGGATCCACGGGTCGCGAATTTTACCTGAACTCGATTTCCCACAAGGAATATGGAAATAATGGCCGTGTTCAACCAGGCGCTACCGTTATACGGCAGCAACAGGGCAACCTCCTGATCCGGGCGACAAATGGGCTGTCGTTCGGAAAAAACCGGAACCATCTCGTCAAAACCTCTCAGGTTGTCCAGATTCATGTCCACTTCAATACGACATTCTCTGAGGGTAAAGCCGGCATCCCGAACAGCGGTTTCGATCAATTGATCTCGATGGCCAGATATAGCCTCAATTAATTGATGAACCTTTTCTAGTCTTTCTTCAATCTTTTCCATTCACCTTCTCCCATTTTACCATTAACCCCAAATTACATTATCCCAGAAACCATTATTCCATTTTTTATTCTCTCACCAAATTTTCCTGCTTCGCAAGATCTTTTTTTGAGCCGTTGCCCAAGTCTTTATCTTTAAAAAGCGGTTTCCAACCGCCGCCTAATGCCTTGTAAAGTCTTACCAAATTCGAGATCACGGCGCCATTGCTCTGATTCAGTTCATCCTGCAAGATAAGGAGGGCGCGTTGGGCGTCCAGCACAGTATTAAAATCCACCAGACCGACCTGATACTGGTCTTGGGCCACGAGAGCGGCCCGCTGGGCTGCGGTCGCAGCTTTGGCGAGAGACTCCCGTCGGCGCTGCTCTTTGGCATAGGCCACAAGAACATTTTCCACCTCTTCTAAAGCCTTTAGGACGGCCGCCTCATATTGGATCAGCGCCTGCTCCTGACGGGCGGTTTGGACCTCGATATTCTGCCGGATGGCACCGCCATGAAAGATATTCCATGAGACGCCGGGCCCGATGCTCCAGGTCCGACTGGCCCACTCAAAGAAGTCTTTGCCGGAAAGGGACTCAAGTCCAATGGTACCAAATAACCGGAATTTGGGATAGAGGTCTGCCGTAGCCAGGCCGATGCGGGCGGTCTGAGCCGCCAGGTTGCGTTCGGCTCTTCGGATATCGGGCCGCTGGCGCAGGGTCTCGGCCGGAATCCCGACAACCACTGTTTTCGGTAATCCCGGAATGGGTCGTTTCGCAGCCAGTTCACGATGAAGTTTTCCTGGTTGCTCCCCAAGCAGTACCGCCAGACGATTTTTGGCTGCCTCCAGCCTTGTTCTCAAGGCCGGGATCTGAGATCGGGAGGTTTCCAGTATGCGCAAAGATTGTTGCACGGGTAGCTCGTCGATGACCCCTGCCTGGTACCGCGATCGATTCAAGTCATATGTTTCCTGCTGAGTTTTGATATTAGCCTCGGTCACCGCCAAACGGGCCTGGAAGGTCCGCACCTCCACATAGTTCAGACCCACTTCGGCCAACAAGCTCACCAGCACGTTGTATAGCTCCTCTTGTGTGGCTTCGAGGCTCGCCTGAGCCGCCTCCACCGAACGCCGCACGCCGCCAAAAACGTCGAGTTCCCAACCCGCATCAAAACCAGCCGTATAGAGTTTGCTTTCCGTTTCTGTGCCGCTGTTTTCGCGGCTACGTCTCTTGGTAGCTGAAGCGTCAGCGTCTAAGGCAGGAAACAGACCCGCTTTACTGATGCCCCGCAACGCACGGGCCTCACGGATTCTGGACCGGGCGTTTTTCAGATCCAGGTTGCCTTTAACAGCTCGCGTTACAAGGCTGTCGAGTTCCGAATCATTCAGGGTGCTCCACCAGTGGGCCAGGGTTTCGGGCGCCATTGAACCAGCGGTCAGGCCGCCTTGGAGTTCAGCGTGCCATTCATCCGGAGTTTGTGGTTCTACCCTGGTATAGTCCGGCCCAACGGCTGCACACCCGGCCAAAGCCAGTGTCAGGATTATCGACAAACTCCTCCTTTTTAGGCTACCGAGCATATTCTTCATTCGTTTGTCCTTTTGCGCAGGCATCATTTTTACCTTCTTGTCTTATTCCGCAACATGTTTGTCTCCCTTTTTCGCTCGCCAGGCATGGCCCTTTTCGCGGGCTGTTTGAAAGGTATAGTAAAGCGCCGGAACCAGAAAAATACCCAGCAGGGTCGCCGCCAGCATGCCGGAAAAGACCGTGGTGCCGATGGCCCGGCGGCTGTTGGCGCCAGCCCCTGTGGCAATCACCAAAGGCGCCACGCCGAGGATAAACGTAAAGGCGGTCATCAGCACCGGTCGAAAGCGGATTTTTGCCCCTTCAATGGCGGCCTTTTCCACGGAATATCCTTGCTCCCGCCGGTCCTTGGCAAATTCCACGATCAGAATAGCATTTTTGGCGGCCAGACCCACCAGCAGGACCAGGCCGATCTGAGCATAGATGCTAAGGTTAAGTCCAAAGATCCACAAACCGGCCAGGGCTCCCAAGCTGGATACCGGAATCGATAAGATAATGGAAAGGGGGATATTCCAGCTTTCGTACTGTCCCACCAAAAACAAATAGCCAAAAAGAAGGGCCAGAGCAAACAGTGCCAATACCTTGCCGCCGGCCTCACGTTCCTGAAAAGACATGGACGACCAGTCGAAGGAATAGCCGGGGGGCAGTGTTTTGGACGCCAGCCGTTCCATGGCCGCCATGGCCTCTTCCGAGGAAAACCCCGGGGCTGCGTTGCCGTTAATCTGTACACTGGTGAACTGGTTATAACGGTAAACGATCTGGGGGGCCAGGACCGTTGACAGCGTGATCAGACTTTTCATGGGCACCATCTTATTGTCGTTGCTGCGGACATATAACCGACTGATATCGTCCAGGGTATCCCGATACTTCGCCTCAGCCTGAACCTTGACCTGATAGGTCCGGCCGAACAAGTTGAAATCGTTGACGTAACCTGAACCGAGATTTTTACTCAGGGTGTCAAAAACCCGGCTTACCGGCACCTTGAGGGTCTCGGCCCGCGTGCGGTCAAGATTTACGAAAACCTGAGGCGTGTTGGCCGTGTAGGTGGTAAAGACCCGCTTCAAGGCCGGGTCCTGGTTGGCAGCAATGACCAGCGACCGGGTGGCCGCGGCGATCTCCTGAGGAGACTGATCTTCTAACGCCTGGAGCCGGAAGTCAAAGCCGCCGGTGGTACCCAGCCCGATTATGGGCGGCGGCGCAAAGGCAAAAATATTGGCCGAGGAAATGGCGGCCAACCTCGCCTGGGCCTGCCCCACAATGGCCCCCAACTGTTGATGCGGACGGGTGCGCTCGTCCCATGGTTTCAGGACGACCAGGCCGAATCCAACATTTTCGGCCGTACCGCTGAGCAGGCTGAACCCGCTGACGCCCAGAACGTCGTCAACGCCATCGATGTCCTTCAACGCTAAAGAGGCTCGTTCCATCACCGTGTTGGTACGAGCCAGTGAAGCACCCTCGGGCAGTTGTGCATTGATAAAAATAACGCCCTGGTCTTCCTGGGGCAGGAATGTTGCCGGGCTGTGGTCGAACAGAAAATAGGCGGCACCGATAACCCCGACGAAGATCAATAAGGCCACCACCAGCTTGCGGATCAGCCAGGCGGAACCGGTCACATACATGTTGCGTGAAGCCCCGAGGGACCGGTTAAACCAGGCAAGGGGTCCATGCTGCGGGATTTTCGGAGTTTTGAGCAACACGGCGCACAGGGCCGGGCTCAGGGTCAGGGCGTTGACGGCCGAGATGACCACCGCCGTGCAAATGGTCACAGCGAATTGTTTATAAAGCTGGCCGGTGATGCCGGGCATGAAACCCACCGGCACGAACACGGCCAAAAGTACCAGGGTGGTGGCGATGATGGGACCGGTGACCTGGCCCATGGCATGGATGGTTGCAGCCTTGGAACTGAGTTTTCTTTTATCCATGACCCGGTAAACGTTTTCCACCACCACGATGGCATCGTCTACCACCAGGCCGATGGCCATGATCAGGGCAAACAGGGAAAGGGTGTTGGCACTGTATCCCAGAACCAGCAGAACCGCAAATGTGCCGATTAGCGAGACCGGGATGGTCACCGTTGGCACCAGGGTTGCCCGCCAGTCCTGCAGAAAGATGAAATTCACGAACAGAACCAGAAGGAAGGTAATGACAAGGGTCAGCTTAATTTCGTGAATGGCCGATGAAACATATTTGGTGGTGTCGTAAAAGACGACGTATTGGACGTCGCCGGGCTGCCGCTCGGCAAGGTGTTCGAGTTCGGCCCGCACGGCTTTCATGGTGTCCAGAGCGTTGGCGTTCGAGGACCGGTAAATGCCGATGGCCAAGGACGCTTGACCGTTAAAAATCGACCGGGTGAAGTAGGATTTAGCGCCGAGTTCCACTCGGGCCACGTCACGAACCCGCACCAAACCGCCTTGATTGTTGCTGCGTATGACGATGTTTTCAAAATCCACGGGATTATCAAGTCGCCCCTTGGCCCGGAGGGTGTACTGGAGCTGCTGGTCGGTGTCGGCGGGTGCCGTCCCGACGGATCCCACGGCAGCCTGGATGTTTTGCTGCCGGATGGCCGCGATCACGTCATCGGCTGTCAATCCCCGGGCGGTAAGCCGTTCCGGATCCATCCAGATGCGCATGCTGTATTCGAACTCACCAAAAATATGGACATCGCTGACACCGTTGATACGCACCAGGGCATCTTTGATATTTTGGCTGACGTAGTTGCTCAAAAAAAGTTTGTCCCGGGTGCCTTTGGGAGAAAAGAATTCTACAGCACCCAAGATGTCGGTGGATCGTCTGCGAACATCGATACCCTGATCGACCACCGCCTGGGGCAGTTTAGAGGTGGCCAGTTGCACCCGGTTCTGCAGGTTGACCTGGTCGATATCCGGATCTGTGCCCACCTCAAAGGTGACGGCGAGTGTATATCGTCCGTCGTTGGAGCAGGAGGATGACATGTAGAGCATTTTGTCCACGCCGTTGACCTCCTTTTCAATGGGTGCGGCCACATTGTCTGCCACAACCTTGGCATTGGCGCCCGGGTAGACGGTGGTGACCCGGATCTCCGGCGGGGTAATCTGAGGATACTGGGCCACGGGAATGTTGAACAGCGCAATAAGTCCAGCCAGGGTGACGACGATAGATACCACTACGGCCAGGCGCGGACGTTCGATGAAAATTTGTGAAAACATGCATTACCTCCCTTGTTGTTCATCGGTGGTAGTGGTTTTCACTTGCTGGCCGGGCCGGACCTTTTGGACGCCCTCAACGATGACTTTTTCATTTACTGCCAGACCCGATTCGACGGCCCATTTGACGCCGACCACAGGTCCGGTTTTAACGCGTCGCACGGAAACTCGGTTCTGGTCATCCACTAGCAGGACATAGCGTCCGTCGTGGTCTTCCAGAACCGCTGACTGTGGTACTACAATCATTGATTTGGGTTCGCTACGGGCGACCAGAACGGTGACATACTGTCCCGGAAGCAAGGTGTCGTCGGGGTTTTCAAACACCGATCGGACTACAATGGTACCGGTGCTCGCATCAACGGTATTGTCCACGAAATCCACCCGACCCACGGTTTTTAGAATTTGACCACCGGGCAGTTTGATTCGTTGGGTCAGCCTGGGATGCTTTTTTTCCTTGGCCGTATCTTTAAGGGCCGCTTTGATGGCGACCAGATCGTTTTCGCTGATGGAAAAAACCACCCGGATGGGATCGATCTGAACAATCCGAGCCAAACGGCCTGAACCGGGATTTACCAGGTTACCCCTGGTAAATTCCGTTCGGCCAATCCGGCCGCTGATGGGCGCTGTGATCGAGGTATAACCCAGGTTGATTTGTGCGATCTGAAGGTTTGCCTTGGCCTGCTCAAGCTGCGCACGGGCCCTGAGTTCCTCGGCCACGGCATTGTCCAGATCTGTTGCAGATACCCCGCCGGAACGGACTGTTCGAGCCCGACGAAGGTACTGGCGGGCCTTGTTAAGGGTCGCTTCGGCCTGGGCTACCAAGGCTTTGTCGGCATCAACCCTGGCCTGGTATGGTGCCTGCTCGATAACATAAAGGAGCTCGCCCTCATGGACATCGCTTCCTTCCTTGAAGTCGACCTGTTTCAGAAATCCCTCGACCCGGGCTCGCAGGTCCACGCTCTGGATGGCCTCAACATGGCCAACGTATTCCACTGGCGGATTGACATCCTGAGCAGTAACCATGGCCACCTTTACCAGCGGCGGCAATCCGCCCGGGCCAGAAGGTCCGGCGATCGCCACAACCGGAAACACGATCATCATCCAAAGGACTAGAAACAGGGCAACCGGACCGGAAGATCGATTTATGACATTAATCTTTAAGCGCTTCAACCACATAGACCTATAATCGGCCGATATCGTAGCGATTATCGCTCGAGGATAATTGAAGCTGAACTTCGTTTGCATCATTTCTGGTCCTCCTAACCCATCAGGGCGAATTAAGTTTTGATGAATTCGTAAAAAATCGAAATTAAGACAGTAAAGTAAAACGTTCGAGTTCCCCCGCCAAACACAGGCGAGATAAAAATACGTCGCGAATTTTGTTGAATGATGGGCATTTATGTATGCCGCAGTGAACACGGAATAAAGCGCAACGCAGTCCCGCCAGGCGGGATTACGACGCCGTCAAGTTTTTATCGTTGTTGATAATAAACCATTTGACTATTTTAAATACATATTTTAAATATACATTTAAAACGGCAAGATAATATAGTCAATCGGTTAATTCAAGTAAAAACTTTAAGTCTCCATTTAATTTATTCCGGCTTCAGCTTTTACAAGAAAGCTTAAGGAGGATATACCATGGCCCAAAGAGAAGACGGCAAGGAAACCCGCAACCGACTGCTGAACGCAGCCTGTGAGGTGTTCGCCGAAAAAGGCTATCGAAACGCCAAGGTGGCGGAGATCTGTCATCGAGCCGGGGCAAACGTAGCGGCTGTCAACTATTACTTTGGCGATAAGGCCAGTCTTTACACCGAAGCCTGGCAGCATGCTTTTAATAAATATGCAATCTCCGAATCGTCCGGTTTGGTGCATACTTCACCGGACGATCAACTGAGGGCCTATATCCAGACCCTTATGCAAAATTTTATGGAAAAGGGCCAACAGGGATACTTTACCCGCCTGTACATGATGGAACTGGCCAATCCCACAGGACTTATCCAAGACACCTGGCTCGACCTGATCGAACCCCGCCGTCAAAAATTGCTCGGGATTATATGTAAAATTATGGGCGTCGAAACGACCAATGAAACGGTCCTGTTCTGCGAAATGAGCATTATCAACCAGTGCCGGGCTCTTTTGACCATCAACTGCAATGATCTGGAGTACCTCCTGGACCAGTCCCTTACCCCGGACTTGATCAAACGCCTGGCCGACCATATTGCCCGTTTCTCTCTGGCGGGTATTGGAGCCGTCAGCAAGTCCAAGATTTGAGGTGGCAAATCGTTCTCTCCCCAAAAGGGGTTACCAATAAATATTGCGCACCTCGTTAACCCGAATATTTCATGAAAAGTTTTTACTTGTAATAACTCAAATTAGAACTCAACCACACAACGTATTCCGGATATGAATCCGGAAGGACTGTCTCCCTGTTTCATTTTATTATCCTGATATTGTAGATCGGCTGTAATCGCAAAATAGTCATTAAGCAAAAATCGGACATAGGTTTCGAAAATATACGCATTATCAAGGTCTTGGTTGCCCCCTCCCAGGTATGCGTATCCAATGCCGATATTGTCTTGTTCCCGTCTCCATAGTTTACCGTTAATATCAAGCCCGCCGGAATATAGCTCCTTTACCTGTATGGCGGCATCATCCTCTTGCCAGGCGAATCGGATCCAGGCCCCCAGGATCTCTCCCAGTTGTTGATCAAAGGACAATATTACACACTGTTTTGATTCCAGATCGTCTCCCGTAAAATTGTTGAAGTCCTTACTGCTCCATTGAATATTAGCACGGTAATGTCCCTCACCCAGTTTTGTGTCCAGGGTATAACCCATTTTGGCACCATAAAAACTATAACTCCTGCCATCATCATTTTCGCCAATACTCATGGCAACACCTTTGAGTGCAAATTGGCCAAATTCCCACTCCACAGCACCCCCCATGTCATAGGAAGGGGCAAAACTATTGGCGGCATTTGTCAGCACCTGGTTCATGAATTGAGTAAATCCATCGTTGGCATAGGCATTTTCGTCCAGATAGTCCGTGGCATCGATGAGCCCACCTGTAATTCCCAGCCTGTTTTTTTCACTGAATGTAAAAGTGTGTTTGTACCAGGCGGTGAGAAGATAATCCCGGTTCCGTCCGTTAATATTTTTTACATCGTCCTCTAAGTCTGCTGCCCACGGCGTAAAAATAAATGGAAATACCGTTGCATCGTTTAAAGCATTGCCTGCCGCAAATCCAAATTTGGTAAATATCTCATCAACATCTGTCAGAGCAAAACCGATTTCGGGTTGAAAAACAATGCCTCCCCGGCCTGTATTGTTAAACCCGGGTGCATCATCCACGCTCTGATATTGACCGACACCGGCAACGACCCCCCCAAAAGATAGTTTGCCAAGGCCCCCTGATTCCGACAATGTTTTTTCTACGGTATTCTCTGTTGATTCAAGACGACTTTCGATATTTTTTATTCTCTGCTCCAAAGCTTTATTGGAAGTTTCACAACGAGCATTTTGGATTCCCAACATAACAAACACTGTCAAAACGATTAAATATAAAAGAGAGATTCTTTTTTTTAATCTGAACACTTAATCCTCCTTTCAACACGCCTTTGTAAAACAAAAAAACCACGACGGGGATTATCTTCTGATAACCTTTTTCCTTCGTGGTTTTGTGTGATTGGGCTACTTTTGGATTAATATAGAACATGAGGCTTCATCGCCTCAAATTTTGGATGAACATATAAAAAAAATAAGGGTATGTCAATGATATTTAATTGTATTCTCAACCTAAATTCAAAATAATTGACTTTTATTTTAATATGTCAAGCCTCAGAATAATTTTAGTTGTAGCGGGCCGGTTTTGGTTCTTTTTCCCGGAATTGTGGTATGATGTGTTAGTAAATTTTTTTCAATTTGCTGTACAAAAGGCGATAGTGTTCGTTTCTCGATTTTTCCGAATCTCTTTCTTTTCTTTGCAAAAGTGATGTAGAGCCGTTCTTTTGCTCGCGTCATGGCGACATAAAAAAGCCTTCTTTCCTCTTCGATATCAGAGACATCACCATCCAACGGTTGAAACGGCAACAGTCCATTTTCGCATCCTGCAACAAAAACCACTGGAAATTCAAGTCCTTTAGCGGCATGCATGGTCATTAATGCAACACTTTCGGAATGATGGTTGTATGTGTCTGTGTCTGTTTGTAACGCAGCTATTTTAAGAAAGTCTACTTTATTTGAATCAAAACTATCACAAACATCTACAATGTGTTTTAGAGTGTTATTTGTTTTTTGACTCCAATCACTGTTCGTTGAAATTTTGGTGTTTTCCAATAAAAACAAAAGCTTTTGTCCCATGGACATTTTTTTTGTTTTTTGTCTTATTTCGAAAAATTTGTTTAAGATATCACCAAGCTTTATTTGGTTCGCTTTACCCATTTTGTTGATGGGAAATCTGCGTGCATTCATCAGCGCTGATTCAAGTGAAAAACAATTTTTATACCCCCAATTTTTAAAGATTTGAATACCCTTATTATTAATGGTCGGTGTTGTTATTTTTAAACCTCTCTCAAGATCTGCATACCCCCCCGTTCCTTCGATGACTTTTAATAATGAAATCAACTCGCTGATATATTTAGTGTTAAATAAATTCTCTCTGCTAACGATTTGATATGGAATTCCTGCTGTGTCGAACACCTTTGATAAAATCCTGTTTTGTTCTGAGGTGCGGTATAACACGGCAAAGTCTGAAAAACTTTCGTTTCCGGCACGTTGCTGCCCATCCACAAGACCAAAATCGATTGAATGAAATCCTATTCCTCCGATTAACTTTTCAATGGTTTTTCCTATGGCCACAGCCTCTGCTTTTTCAGAATTGGTTTCAAAAACACAAATGGTTTTTGGACCGTCAATTTCTGAATAAATACGTTCTTGAACTGTATCTTTATTTTGGGGTTTAATCACCTGATAAGAACCATCAAGAATGGTCTGGTTTGATCTGTAGTTTTGTGTCAGTTTTATCACTTTAGCATCAGGATAGTCTTTTATAAACCTTTTAAAATATTTAACATTTGACCCCCTAAAGCCGTAGATCGACTGATTTGGATCGCCGACCACACAAATATTTCTTTTAATACCAGATGGGGCAAGGGCCTTGATAATCCTGTATTGGCCATGATTTAAATCTTGATATTCATCCACAAAAATATATTGAAAAAGCGCCCTGTAAGAAACGGCAACTTTATTATCGGTCTCAAGTATTCGAACAGCTTTAAAAATCAGATCTTCATAGTCGTAAAATTTTTGTATTTCCAATAATTTTTGATACGATTGATATACTGCTTGAAATAAATCATTTTTTGTAGAGGGCGTTTTATCCAACCATTCTTCGGGATTGAGTATGTTTTGTTTGGCGGAAATAATCCATTCTAACAATATTTTGGGTTTTGTTTTTACTTGAACACCCGCCCCTTCAACACGGTTGATGGCATCTAACAGTAATAGCCCCCGGTCTTTTTCATCAATGATCGTATAAGATTTTTTTTCAACATCATTCAAAAGATGAAAGCAAAGACTGTGAAACGTTCCGATAAAGGGCTGAATTTTCGATTTCCCGAATATGGTTTCAAGTCGTTGACGCATTTCCTGAGAAGCCTTGTTCGTAAACGTCACCGCAAGGATGTTCTGCGGTGAAACCTTCTTTTTTTGTATAAGATATGCGATTTTTTGGGTTAAGGTACGTGTTTTACCGGTTCCAGGTCCAGCAAGGATGATTAATGCACCCCCATCATGTTCTACAGCCCGACGTTGTTCTTTATTTAAATCAACTGTTTCAAATTTCTTTCCGAAGGTCTTATCCTGCATATCTTTTATAACCACATTAGACGGTGTATAAGGTTTTGGCTGTTGGTTATTTTCTTTTCTTTTCTTGGATAATGAATTGGTAGAATCTATAATAAAAAGAGGCTTTTGTGCCTGAAATTTCTTTCGTTCATCTTCACTAAAAATTTTTATTTTGCCAAATTCTCCATCATATCCCGGTAAAAGATCGATTTTATTTTGACGTACCCTTGTGATCGCTTCCCCAAGCAAAGGCAGTCCTGCAGTGTCGATAACATCTCTTTTTAACGTCGTTAAAATGTCAAATTCAGGTCCCAGTTTTTCAAGTAAATCCCTGTAGTTCCCCATTACTTTCTTTGAGTTCGGACCCACCTTTAAAACTTCGGACAAGATCTCCACAAGGGGAATAATATTGCTATAAGGGTGATATTTTTTCGGTTTACCGCCTACCGGTCGATCTGATAGTTCCTCCACCCGGTTCAAAACACCCAAAGTCAGCGGTTTTTCACAAATCGGGCATATTCCCCCCTGTTCCCGTGTTTTGTCGGGCCAAGAACGAACATCACAATTTCTATGACCATCAAGATGATATTTTCCTTCTTCCGGAAAAAATTCTAACGTGCCTAAAAACCTTTCGGGATCACCACTTTTGATCGCAGATCTTATAGCTGAATATGAAATCTCTGTATCAAACAGATTTGCCTCTCTTCCCAGTTTTAATGGTGAATGTGCATCAGAGTTTGACACCAGCGTAAGGTTGTCCAGTGCGGATACCCGCCAGTTCATCGCCGGATCTGATGAAAGGCCTGTCTCAATTGCAAATATAAAAGGCGTTAGATCCTCAAAACATTCATCTATAGAATCGAAACCTGATTTTGAACCCAATAGTGAAAACCATGGTGTCCAGATGTGGGCCGGGATAAGAAATGCCTGGTCAGACGTCTCGAGAAGTATTTCTAAAAGGTCCCTGGCATCAAGACCAAGTATGGGTCTTCCATCGGATTTTATATTTCCAATTTTATCTAATTTTGAATTAAAATTCTCAGCCTGATTTAAATCGGATAGAAATACAAGATTATGATTTTTACGGGTTTTATTGTTTTTTTTATATATGTTGCTTATTTCCGAAACCAACATAAAGCGCACTTTTCTGCGGCATGACTTTGGAACTTCTTGATCGCATAACCTTGAAAGTTCATCTTTTAACCTAAACATTCCAGGTTCCGCCGGTATTAGTTTTTCTTTAATTTCAGCAAACCAACCCGGGTGAGTAAAATCACCGGTTCCTATAACCGATAACCCTTTAAGTTGAGCAGAAATATACAGATTTTCAAAATCCGAATTCTTCGCCGTTGCTCTGGAAAAATGGGAGTGAACATGAAAATCAGCGATAAATTTCATCATTCTTTCTTTGTTATTTGGTTATTGATAAATACACGGTAAAAACGCTTGTAACATTCTTATAAACGGTATATATACTTATAACAAATTAAAATAAGCACTATATATAGTATTTTAAAAAGTTAACCATCCCTTTTAAAACACGCATTATAGCAACCGCTTTTTATATTGATATTTTTTCAATAAATTACTATTTATCAACAATAAATTTAATACTTTTTATAATCTATTAATTTTAATTGTTTTTTAAGCTTTTTTTAAACAGTTTTAATTGTTTTTTTTTCTGTTATTTAAATAAATTATAACATTATTATCGTTATGAACAATATATTATTATTATATTTATATATTTATATAAAAAATAAGGAATAGATTATGAAGTTTAAAATTCAAAAAAACGATATCCTTGATGTACTGTCTAAAGTACAAGGAATAACCGGGCGAAAAAGCAACTTGGCTATTACATCAAACATCCTAATGAAGACAACAGATAAAGGGATAATATTGGTTGTAACGGACCTTGAAACAGGTTTCGAAGGTTTATATCCGGCAGACATAGAAAATCAGGGGATATTAACGATAAATTCAAGAAAATTTTACGAAATTGTTAAAGAGTTTCCAAGTGAAGAGATACAAATTAGTAAATCTGACAACTATTGGATTAAAATAGGTAATAATAACGTAGAGTACAATATTGTAGGTTTAAATCCGGATGATTTTCCAGAAACGCCAATAATAGAAGATATCGACTTTTTTACCATCGATTCTGAAGTTTTTAAAAAAATGATTGAAAAAACAGTCATTATTACCGGTGCTTCTGATGAAAAAAGAACCCATATCACCGGAATATATTTTGAAATTATTCATCAAGAAGATAAAGGCGTTGTGAGAATGGTTTCAACTGATGGCAACCGGCTTTCAAAAGCAGATTGTGTTTATGAAAAAGATAAACAACTGCCTCAGGACCTCGGAATAATTATCCCCAAAAAAGGAATGAATGAAGTTATAAAATTTTTAGATCCTTCAGGAACTGTTCAGATTGGTGTTAAAAACAATAATTTTATTGTCAAAAAAGATTATGAGACCGTCATTATAAGACTTCTTGAAGGAGATTTTCCTGAATATGGCGATATCATACAAAGAGGATCTTCCCACGCGATCCATTTGGATAGAAAAAAGTTTTTAATGATGCTAAAAAGAATGTCTATTTTATCTTCTGAAGATTACAAAGGAGTTATTTTTAATTTTAAAGACGACAATATTTCTATTACCACAACAAATCCGGACTTGGGTGAATCAAAAGAAGATATGGTTATAGACTATAAAGGCGATCCCATTGAAGTTGCATTTAATCCCAGATACATCATAGAAATATTGAGCGTAATTGATACCGAAAAGGTTGTTGTTAATATACTCGATAAGGAAAAGCCGTGTTTAATAGAAGGGGAAAACGATGATACATATTTAAGTGTCATCATGCCGATGAAAATATGAAAACAGAAGAAAACATATATAGCGCTGATCAAATAAAAGTTCTCGAAGGACTTGAAGCGGTTAGAAAAAGACCGTCTATGTATATCGGGAACGTTAGTATCGAGGGGCTTCACCATCTGGTCTACGAAGTCGTGGACAACAGTATTGATGAGGCCATGGCGGGTTATTGTGACTTGATAAAGATTATCATTCATACGGATAACAGTGTCAGTGTTGAAGATAATGGAAGGGGAATACCGGTAGGTATCCAAAAATCAGAGAATATGCCAGCCGTTGAAGTTGTTATGACAAAACTTCATTCGGGGGGTAAATTTGACAATCACTCATATAAAGTTTCTGGTGGACTTCATGGTGTGGGAGTTTCAGTGGTAAATGCGCTTTCAAGATTAATGGAAGTCGAAATTTATTCCGATAAGAAAATTTACCATCAGACTTATGAAAAAGGCAAGAAAATCAGCGACCTGAATGTTATCGGTAAAACAAAAAAAAGAGGTACAAAAATACATTTTGTTCCTGACACCGAAATTTTAGAAACGGACGACTTTAATTATGAGATTCTGATTCGAAGATTAAGAGAACTCGCTTTTCTAAACAAAGGGGTCAGATTAACCATAGAAGATGAACGCTCAGACAAAAAAGATGAGTTTTGTTATAAGGGCGGTATCGTGTCGTTTGTGGAATATCTAAATAAAATTAATTCACCGCTTCACAAACCAATATTTATGGAGGGTATAAAACACGACGTTCAGATAGAAGTCGCCATTCAATATAATAATACGTTCAAGGAAAAAATATTTTCTTTTGCCAACAACATCAATACGATTGAAGGAGGATTTCATCTTATCGGCTTCAAGGCGGGATTAACACGCACCATGAATCAATATTTAACAAATGGAAATCTTCCTAAAAATCTACAAGCCAAAATCAGTGGGGACGATATTAGGGAAGGTTTAACGGCTGTGATCAGTATTCGAATAAAATCCCCACAATTTGAAGGTCAAACAAAAACAAAACTCGGCAACAGTGAAGTAAAGGGGCTTGTAGAATCTCTGATCAACGAGAAGTTGAGTATGTTTTTAGAGGAAAATCCGTCCGTAGCCAAAAAAATAATTGCTAAAGCGGTTGATGCTTCGCGGGCTAGAGATGCAGCCAAACGCGCTAGAGACCTCGCTAGAAAACAGGGGGCTCTTGTCGATTCAACGCTTCCGGGCAAACTTGCCGATTGCCAGGTTTCGGAGCCATCGGAAAGAGAGCTTTTTATTGTTGAGGGCGACTCTGCCGGAGGCAGTGCAAAACAGGGACGCGATAGAAAATTTCAAGCCATTTTGCCTTTAAAAGGAAAAATCTTAAATGTTGAGAAGGCTCGATTTGATAAAATTTTACGAAGCGAAGAGATTAAAAATATAATTACCGCCCTTGGAACCGGTGTCGGTATGGAAGAATATAACATCGAAAAAATAAGGTATCATAAAACAATTATTATGACAGATGCTGATGTTGATGGATCGCACATCAGGACACTTCTTTTGACGTTTTTTTACAGACATATGCCCGAGATGATAGATAATGGCTACCTGTACATTGCCCAACCCCCGTTATTCAAAATCGGGAGAGGAAAGAAAGAACTTTATCTAAAAAATGAAAAAGAGCTGAATGATAATATCTTAAAAAGGACGTGTGATAAGAAAAACGTTAAATTCGGAGAAAGCGAAGATATTTTGTCGGAACACCATCTTTATATTTTTATGGCAAATTTATCTGAGTATTTTTCCATCATATCGAGATTTAAAGAAAAAGGAATTATCAGTGATCTAATTGAAACACTCTTTAAAGAAGGGGTTGAAAATAAAGATTTTCTGCAAGACAAACAGAAGATGTTGTACCTTAAAAACACGCTGAACAATAACGATTATAGTGTCAGTGAAATTATATGGAATAATGAAAGAAATATTTATGAAATGACCGTTACGCCGTCTTTTGATAAACAAAAGGAACTAAGGGTTGTCGATTTGTCGAGGACGATTAAACCTTTACATATCAGCCGAAATCTTGTTTATTCGAACGATTTTCAAAAAGGCCTGATGTTAAGCAAAGATATATTAAAAAATGATAAACCGCCATTTTTTATTTTTAATAAAGAAGATGATAAAAACGCTGTACGGATTGATGATAAAGAGCAATTGCTTTCCTATTTTATTAATGAAGGAAAAAAGGGGCTTGGCATTCAAAGATATAAAGGTCTTGGCGAGATGAATCCCACCCAACTGTGGGAAACCACAATGAATCCTGACAAAAGAACGCTGTTACAAGTAAGGGTTGAGGACGCCGTTGAAACCGATGAAATTTTTACCGTTCTCATGGGAGAGCAGGTAGAGCCCAGAAGAGAATTTATCAACAACAATGCCCTTGAAGTGAGTATGTTGGATATATAAAGATATCTGGTTTTAAGAACAGGATTAAAATGTACATTCATAAGATTCAAGTCAGAGATTTACCCGACCTTTGGTTTCAGGCCGTTCATGATATTCTTGACCATGGCAGAAAATTTAAAATAGATCGAGGGAGTTATGCAGGGCAGACGAGGCTCGAATATGATTTTTTTACCGGACACATAAAATACCCGGGCACCCAGCCGCTTTTACCCGACATACCGCCATCCTGTGGTATACCCAACCCGGTGGAAGAAGCGTATATATACGGCGGTGAAGGTTATGAAAGATCATACATCGAATATATCATGACCGGACAAAAAGAACCGGGTGAATCCTATACATATGGAGAAAGATTAACCCGGGCGCCGATCACAGAGGAAAAGTTTAAATGGTGGGAAGAAGGGGAAACGGAAATTATAGACAAAAGAGACGTGGACGGAAAAGCTGTTTTTGAGGAAGACGGCAAACTTTATTTAAATCAAATTGAATGGATCATCCAAACGTATAAAAAATTCGGGAGTAGAAACAACCAGATGGTGCTTCAAGTGGCACACCCTTCCGATCTAACCCTACTAGACCCGCCGTGTTTACGCGCCATAGACACAAGAATTCAAGATGGCGCGCTTCATTTCATCGTATATTTTCGCTCCTGGGATCTTTGGGGAGGAATGCCGGCAAACCTGGCTGGAATTCAAAATCTCAAAGAATATATGGCCGGAGAGATCGGCGTAAAAGATGGTGAAATGATTGTTGAGAGCAAGGGGCTTCACCTTTACGGCTATGCAGAAGAACTGGCGAAGCTGAGATGTATGAAAGCATAGGTATAAAAGAGCTGTTAAAATTCTATACTGTTGGGTGTTCTTGGAAAGGGAATAACATCCCGGATGTTGCTGATACCGGTTATCAACATAAGCAACCGTTCGAATCCAAGACCAAAGCCACTGTGTTCAACAGAGCCGAAACGCCTGGAATCCAAAAACCACCAGTAATTCTCTTTCGGCATATTCATTTCATCCATCCGGTTTTCAAGCACCTCAAGGCGTTCTTCGCGCTGGCTTCCACCAATAATTTCTCCAATTCGAGGCACAAGAACATCCATAGCCGCTACCGTTTGATGATCATCGTTTAAACGCATATAAAACGGTTTTATGGTTTTGGGGTAGTCATAGACAATTAACGGTTTTTTAAAGTATTGTTCTGTTAAATAGCGTTCGTGTTCGGTTTGAAGGTCTCTTCCAAAATCGATATCATATTCAAATTTTTTTCCAGATCTTTTTAATATGTCTACGGCCGAGGTGTAGGAAAGACGTTTAAAATCAGATGACGCTACATTGTCTAAAGTTTTTATCAAGGTTTTATCCACATATTTTGCAAAGAGTTCAATGTCATCGTTACATTCTTTAAGAACAAATATTGTTAAAAATTTTATCATTTCTTCAGCAAGATCCATATTTCCTTTAAGATCACAGAACGCCATCTCGGGTTCAACCATCCAAAATTCTGCAACATGTCTGCTGGTTTGAGAGTTTTCAGCTCGAAACGTTGGGCCGAAAGTATAAACATCTCCAAGGGCAAGGGCAAACATTTCTGCGGACAACTGCCCGGATACGGTTAGGTTTGTCTCTTTGCCAAAAAAATCTTTGGTATAGTCTGTTTTACCGCCTATAAAGGGCAAGTTATCCAGAGCCAGTGTGGTTACGCGAAACAACTCCCCCGCCCCTTCACAATCTGAGCCGGTGATGACGGGCGAGTGGATATATTTAAACCCTTTGTCTCTAAAAAATTTATGAATAGCGTATGATAACTCTGACCGGATTCGAAATGCGGCGCCGTATTTATTTGTTCGAGGTCTTAAATGAGCGATGGTTCTTAAAAATTCATCTGTGTGACGTTTTTTCTGAAGGGGGTAGGTTTCGGGGGCGACACTTAAAATTTCAACCGTTTCCGCTATAACCTCCCATTTTTGCCCGGAACCTTTAGATTCTGAAAGTTTGCCGGAAACAGCAACGGCAGATCCAGTGGAGAGTCTGGCAATGTTGGTATAATTGCTCAAGGTGTTGTCTGTAATTATCTGAATATTTTTCAGACAGGATCCGTCATTGACTTCAATAAATGAAAAACTTTTTGAATCACGGCGGGTTCGGACCCAACCCTTTATAAGAACATGATCGATGGGGGTTTTTGATTGAAGTAATGTTACGATTTTTGTGCGTTTCATCATAAGCCTCCATATCAATATAGTAAATTTTAACCATTTTGGGAGAAAGCATTGCCGATGTCAACGGTATTGTTTTTCAAGTGGGTTTCAATAATATCGATTCATATCACCTTTTCGAAAACACATGGTGATTATTATTCACGGCTAACTTGGCTAAAAGCACAACCAGGATATGGATTAGTGGAAAATTTTTGTCTCTAAATTTAATTAGTGCTCATCCACTGAGTATAGCGGACTATATTAAGTGTCCAATTCAGAAATGAGCAATTTTTGTTCAGATCAAGGCCGCACAAGGGTTTGGGGTGAGGCGTACAACATGTACGCCGCAGCCGGAAACCTGCGGAGAACGCAGATCAGGACAAAAAGAGCCATTTATGGATGGACACAGGTTATAATTTAACAGTTATATTATAAAGCTGGTCTTTTCGTTGTAATACGATAATCAATGACTTTTTATTGCGGTATTTAACAATCGCTTTTTTAAAATCATTAATATTTTTTATCGTTAATTCATCCATCTGTCGAATAACATCCCCGGGCTTGGCGCCGATACGGGCGAGATATGAATTGCGATTAATTTCCGTAATCACCACCCCTTCTTGTGCATGTGTCTTGTAAATATAACGATTTTTCTTGGAAAGATTTTTTACCGTGATTCCGAGGATGTTTTGAGCCAGGTCCAAAGCCAGCTCTGTTGGAAAGGATGAAGATTTCACTGCAACCGCCCTCGTTTTGCCATCCCTCCATATGTTTATATTAATGGCTTCTCCGGCTGAAATATTGCTCATTGCTGTATTAAAATCGTTTTGAGAAAGAATTCTTCGAGATCCAACAGATTGTATAATATCCCCCACATGAATGCCGGCTTTAAAGGCTGGAGCGGACTTTTCAGTTTTTTTAACCAATACACCTTTGACGTCCGTTGCTTTAAGATATTGGGCCAGTTCAGCATCCAAATCTTGTACGGTAACACCTATCCAGGCCGGTATAACCTCTCCGTATTTGATAAGGTCTGTAACAATCCTTCTGGCTTTGTTAATGGGTATGGCAAAACCGATTCCTTGGGCTTTGGCATATATGGCGGTATTAATACCGATAAGCTCACCATAAATGTTCAATAGCGGTCCTCCGCTGTTTCCCGGATTGATAGACGCGTCCGTCTGGATAAAATCATGGTAGAATGCATTGTCGGCCTTTATACTCCGATTTGTAGCGCTGATAACACCTGTTGTTACGGTGTTTGAAAAACCGAAAGGATTTCCGATGGCGATCACCGTTTCACCGATCATAAGATTGTTGGAATTGCCCATTTCAATAGCCGGGAGATCACCTTTGGAGGAAATACGCAATACGGCGAGATCGGAATCAGGATCTGCGCCTATAATTTGTGCTTTAAACTCACGCCCGTCTCTTAAAGCAACGGTAATAGTTGAACTTTTTACAATTACATGTTTGTTGGTAAGAATAAATCCCCGTTTGCCATCAATAATGACTCCGGATCCCAAACTGGTTCGTTTATATTTTTGTTCGAAACCAGGGTCAAAAAAGTCTTTGAAAAAAGATTCGAAGCCAGGATCCATTCCAAACCCGTAAAATGGATTTGCACGCTTGCGAACCTCAAACTCCGAGCTTATGTTAACCACTGCGGGACTGACTTTTCGAATGGCTTTCACAACCGCACTTTCGCGCAAACTTTCAGCGTTGAGGAAGGACGGTGTACTAAGGAAAAACGGGATAAAAAAAACAAGAAGGAAAACCGCTGAAATTATAAGTGTATGGTTTGACGATTTTATTTCTGGCATTTTGAGCTCCGGTATACTACGATTAAGTAAATCTAAATAGCACATTTTTTATTCAATTTTTTCACCCAGGTATTTCTGTCGGCCATTTAAATGGCGTGATTTTTGAGAAAACATATATCATGAGCATAAAAAGCATTCAAGATATCTTACCCCTGATAGAGCAACCCAGCCGATATTTAGGCTCTGAAATCAACACCATTAAAAAAGATCACAGCAAGATAGACTTATGCTTTGCACTTGCTTTTCCGGATCTATATGAGATCGGAACATCTCATTTCGGACTTCAGATACTGTATCATATCCTTAACAGCCACCCAAAGATTGCTGCTGAAAGGGTTTTTGCACCTGCACCCGATGTGGAGGAATATCTCAGATCATCCGGGTTATCGGTTGCTTCGCTGGAATCACAAAAACCGTTAAACGAGTTCGATATCATCGGTTTTAGCCTTCTTTATGAGCTTAATTATACGAATGTACTCAGCATATTGGACATGGCCGGCATTCCTTTTCATGCGCGACAGCGGGACGGATCATTCCCATTTGTTATTGCTGGTGGTCCTTGTACATGTAATCCCGAGCCGGTGGCAGATTTTTTTGATGCCATCGTAATTGGAGATGGTGAAAAAGTCATCTTAAAAATGTGCCAGGCCTGGCTTGAATGGAAGGAAGGGAACAGCCGCGATAAAGAAACCCTTTTGAGACAATGGTCTCACATTGAGGGTGTCTATATTCCGGAATTTTTTATTCCGGAATATAATCACCTTGGTTTTCAGACGTTAACGCCAAGATATCCGGATCACGATAAAATTAAAAAAGCGGTTGTTGGCGATCTTAATGAGGTGCCCTTTCCCGACACACCGATTATTCCATACGGTAAACCAGTTCATGATCGCTTGAGACTCGAGATATCAAGAGGATGCACCAGAGGATGCCGGTTCTGTCAGGCCGGGATGATATACCGACCGGTCCGTGAAAGGTCTTTAAAGAAGCTGCTGTCGCTTTCAGATGCTTCTGTTGCTGCAACCGGATATGAAGACATATCACTTTTATCTTTAAGTACAGGGGATTATAGTTGTATTTTACCTTTAATGGAAAACATGATGTCAAGGTATGCGAATCAGCGCATTGCGATATCCCTTCCTTCTCTTAGGGCGGGTACATTAACTCCCAGCCTGATGAATCTTGTAAAAAAGGTCAGAAAAACCGGCTTTACAATAGCACCGGAAGCCGGGAGTCAGCGGCTTCGAGACGTGATTAATAAAAATATAACGGAAAAAGACATCATAAGCACGGTAAAAGATGCATTTTTATTAGGGTGGCAGGTTGTAAAGCTCTATTTTATGGTCGGCCTTCCCACAGAAACAGACGACGATTTAGAGGCGATCGTCGATCTTGTGAAAAGACTCAAAACGGTTAACCGTGAAAATGGACGAAAAGGCCAAATTAACGTTAGCATAACGACTTTTATTCCGAAACCTCACACCCCTTTTCAGTGGTCATCTCAAATTTCGTTGGACGAATCGAAACATAAAATTAACTGGTTAAAGAAGAAACTAAAAATACCAGGAGTTCGATTTAAGTGGCAGAACCCCGAAGTGAGTATTATAGAAGGACTCTGGGCACGGGGAGACCGTCGTCTTGGCCGTTTATTGGTGGCTGCATATAACAAAGGATGTAAATTTGACGGCTGGAGCGATAAGTTTAGATATCGGTTGTGGGAAGCGTCTTTTTTAGATGAAGGTGTTGATATTGATTTTTATACAACACGTGTTAGAAATACTATCGAACCGTTACCATGGGATCATATTGATACCTTGGTTTCAAAAGATTATTTAATAAGCGAGTGGAATAAAGCCGAAGAAGGTGTGCACACCATCGATTGTCGAAACGGTAATTGTAACCAATGCGGGGTGTGTGATTTTGAAACTATTGAACCCAAAGTGTTTGATGACCGTAAAGAAGATATGGTCAAAAATATTACACAAGACCGTCATAAACCCAAAGATTATAAAAAATTAAAGATATCATTTTCTAAGCTGGATCAGGCAAAATATTTTGGGCATCTTGAAATGGTTAAAATTTTTTTTCGTGCGATCCGACGTGCCGGCATACCGGTTAAATATTCAGAAGGGTTTCATCCGAAACCGTTGATATCCTTTGAGGATGCGCTACCCATCGGCTTAGAGAGTTTGAATGAAACATTTCATTTATCCGTACATGGCAATGTAAAACCGAAAACCGTCATAAACGGATTAAACCGTCATCTTCCAAAGGGATTGCGTATTCTTAGCTGTCATCTTGCCCCGACAAAATCTTCGAATAATACATTTGAGCCCTTTATCTATATGGTAACCTCCCAAAATGGTTTTTTTGATGAAGAAAAAATGAACCATTTAAACAAGATGTCAGAATTCATAATTACGCGGTTCAATCGAAAAGGGAAAACCAAAAAGATAAACTTAAAAGAAATGGTGATAAATCTGACATTACTCGCACCCAATCAACTGAGGATGACCCTCAGATCGGAACCGGGGCAAATGGTGAGACCTTTTGAGGTTCTTGAAAAAGTTTTCGGGTTATCCAAGTTAGAGATAAAACAGGCAGCGGTTGTTAAACAATAATGTAAAAATCAGGAAAAAACATGTATAAAAAAATTGTCATCAATGTTGCTGATCATGAAACCAGAGTGGCGCTTCTTGAGGATGGAAACATTGCTGAACTTTTCATAGAACAAGGAGATGCTTCAGACATTGCCGGAAATATTTACAAAGGAAAAGTTCAGCGGGTTCTTCCGGGCATGCAGGCTGCTTTTATAGATATAGGGCTAAAGCAGGCTGCTTTTATTTATGTGAGCGATGTTATTGGTGGAAATTATAGCCCTATTGAAGATTTCTTGAATAACAATAGTGGTACAGAAGAAGGCATTTCTTATAATTCTTATATTTCCTCGATTCGTCGTGATCGGCACATTGAAGAACTTATCACTGAAGGACAAGAAATGATGGTTCAAGCCGCCAAAGCCCCCATGGGCTCAAAAGGAGCTCGGCTGACAACGCACATTTCCCTTCCCGGCCGATTTCTTGTGCTTATGTCGGCATCAGATCATGTTGGAATATCCAGGCGAATAGAAGATGATACAGAGCGGAATCGATTAAAGGCCATCGTTGAATCTATCCGTGAGAACAATTTCGGATATATTGTTCGAACTGCAGCAGAAAGTGTCCAGGAAGAAAAACTTAAATATGAGATGGGGTTTCTCAACAATTTGTGGGAGAGTATTCAACAGAAATACCAAACGGCTACGGCACCGTATCTTTTACATAAGGAGATGACCATTAGTCTTCGTGCTGTTCGGGATCTTTTGTTGCATGAAGCTGAAAAACTGGTCATAGATTCTCGTTCGGGGTATGAATCTATTTTAAAATTTCTTGATGAATTCATGCCGAGCCTTAAAGATTCAGTGGAGTTTTATGAGGGTTTGGAGCCGATTTTTGATTCATTTAATTTAGAAGCGGATATTTCACGCGCATTAAAAAAGAAAGTATGGTTGAAGTCCGGCGGATATATCGTGATCGAGCTTACAGAGGCACTGGTGGCCATCGATGTAAACACAGGACGATATGTCGGTAAATATAATCTGGAGGAAACGATTCTAAAAACCAACCTTGAAGCTGTTAAAGAAATTGCCTATCAAATTCGTCTTCGGGATATCGGGGGAATCATTATTATCGATTTTATCGATATGGAAAAAAAATCGAATCAGGAAAAAGTTTTTAATGCACTAAAGGAGGCGCTTAAAAAAGATAGAAGTAAAACCCACGTACTGCCCATATCAGAGCTGGGGTTGATACAAATGACCCGAAAGCGGATTCGAAAACCATTGACAAGGATGCTGTGCGAGCCCTGCTTCTATTGTGACGGAGAAGGATATCTTATCTCCAAACAGACGATATGTTACAATATCTATAGGGAAATTCTTCGTGAATCACGAGACATGATAGGGGTCAAGGTCAGCCTGAGAGTAAACCCCGAAATTGCCGAACTTCTTTATGGTGAGGAAAGCCAGATTATCGTTGCTGTAGAGAGGGTTATCGGGAGGCAAGTTGTCATATACCCGGACGCCAAGCTTCATATGGAGGAGTTTAATATTTTTGAAATTATCAAGGAATAAAAAGGGGTTGAGTATTCTATATGACCTTTGAAAAAAGTATAATATATTATTTTCAATTTTTGGTTAAGTTTGAAGCTTGACAACTCGGTTATCTTGTGATTTATATTTTTGGTTTAATTTATAAATAACACTTTCTTCAAGGTGTGGAAAAGCACCTTGGTATCTGAATAAGGATTTTAGGTTATGAAACGAACGTATCAACCAAGCAGAATTAAGCGGGCAAGAACACACGGGTTTCTGAAAAGAATGTCGACAAAACAAGGCAGAAGGATTATCAACAGGCGCAGAGCAAAAGGCAGAGCCCGTTTGACGGTATAAAAAGTGTTGCTCGATAAAACAAATTAAAAGATATTAAAGGGTTAAACAGAGGAGTCTCTTTTGCGCTTTTGTTTTACCAAGGCGGACAGAATATTAAAACGCTCCGAATTTCTTAAATTGTCTATTTTGGGGAAGAAAACACAGAACAGACATTTTATTGCAATATTCTCTCCAGGTCGATGTCAAAGAACCCGCCTTGGTGTCACTGTAGCGAGAAAAGTAGGAAATGCCCCTACAAGAAACAGGATTAAAAGATTTTCTCGCGAATATTTTCGGCTAAACAGGCACATTATTACAGGTCATTGGGATATCAATATTATCGCTAAAAAGAGGGCCGCTCATCTATCATCGGACCAGGCCTTTCTATCCCTGAAAGACGTTTTTGGAAATATTACCAGGAGTTTAGAGCATTAAAAGAATATTTGTGATACCGGCTCTGATTTTAATAAGAGCATATCAATTCATATTGTCTCCAATACTGGCTCCTGCATGCCGTTTTTATCCAACCTGTTCTGAGTATGCCTATCAGTCTATTGTGCGTTATGGACTTCTTAAGGGATTTCTCCTTGCTTTGAAAAGAATTTTTAGGTGTCATCCCTTTCATCCGGGAGGAATCGATCCTGTCCCATAGAGCAGTGTAAATGATTCCACTAATAGACAGGTCCGAAATAAAGGATGACGATTCAGGAGGGAAATATATTTGCCCGCCTTCGCACAATCCTACATAAATTTTGCTCCTCTGAACCCGAAAATACCGTTGATTCAATTAATCCGAACAAAACTTTTCATGTATTGTATTGAACTTTGGAGAGGATAGAGGATAATGGAACACTTACGATTATTTATTGCCATAGGCCTGTCTTTGCTTGTCTTTATCGGCTGGAATTTTTTCTTTGTTGATCAACAAAAGGAAAAACTTCCCCAACAGGCCATTCAAGCGGAACAACAGCCAAATAAAACATCAGGGATAACTGAAAAACAAAAGACATTCCAAGGAACTCCCCCCTTAAAAGCAACACCGCCTTTAAAAGAAATTGCTTCAGAGTCGATTAAACCTTCACGAACGATAACCGTTAATTTACCCTTTTATACAGTAAAGATTTCAGAAAAAGGTGCTGTATTTAAAAGTTTTGTCCTCAACAAATACCGAAAAACCATTGATGCCGATTCCCCATTACTTGACATGATAAATCCTGATTTGTTCCAAGGAACCGTACGGATTGGATTTGCCGGTAATAGCCTTCAGGGAATTAACGATGCGAATTTTTCAGTTAACCTTGAGAAGGATTCTGTTGATATCAAGAATAAAGCCGAAGCGATCTCTTTTTCATGGACATCCCCCAAAGGGGTTGTCGTTGAAAAGACATATTTATTTTCACCTGAAACCTATCTGATTTCCCTCGACGTTACCATTAAAAACGGTTCCGATCAGACCATTGAAGACAATCTCACACTATCTCTATTGAAACTGGCATCGGACGACGTGAGCAGGTATGGTTTTGAAGGGCCGAGCGCACTGATCAACAATAAACTCGAGCAAGTTAAGAGTAAGAAAATAAAAAAGAAAGACGTATATCCCGGGAAATTAACATGGATTGCGGTTCAGGATCGTTATTTCATGTCTGCGATCGTGCCCGATGAAGCTGTGGATGCCAGTATGCACCTTGGCCTTAATGAGGATAAGATCCTAAAGAATACATATGTTGAGCCGGAGCAGGTGATTCATCCTGACGATCAGCATGTTTTTAAGTACAAATTGTTTTTCGGGCCGAAAAGCATGACCGTTTTAAAAACCGTGAATTATGATCTGGTAAAAGCCGTCCATTTCGGTTTCTTTGACATAATTGCCAAACCATGTGTCTGGATAATGAACTTTATATATAATTATATTCCCAACTATGGTGTTGCCATTATCATTTTGACGATACTTAGCAAAATCCTTCTGTGGCCGTTGGGAAATAAAAGCTATAAATCAATGGCTGCAATGAAAAAAATTCAACCATTGATGGCGGAAATTAAAGAGAAACATAAAGGCGATAAGAAAAAAACGAATGAAGAAATGATGGGATTGTATAAAACGTATAAGGTCAATCCCCTGGGCGGATGTCTTCCAATGGTGGTGCAGATTCCCGTTTTTTTTGCGCTTTATAGAATGTTATATGAAGCCATAGAATTAAGACACGCGCCGTTTTTCGGGTGGATCACTGATCTGGCAGCACCGGATCGCCTTTTTCGATTCGATTTTTCCATCCCATTCATGGAAGCGCCATACGGCATACCTGTTTTGACCATAGTTATGGGAGCGACCATGTTTCTTCAGCAAAAAATGTCGCCACCAGCAGGGGATCCGACCCAGGCTAAAATGATGATGATGATGCCGATTGTTTTTACGGTAATTTTTATCAATTTTTCTTCGGGGCTTGTTCTATACTGGCTTGTAAACAATGTCATTTCCGTGGCTCAACAATATTATGTCACGAAGAAAAACGCTTAATAACGGAGGTTTAATAATGTCGCCCAGCTTGGAGTTTGAAGACAAAAACGTTGAAATGGCAGTAAAAAAAGCCTGTGAAGAATTAAATATACCCAAGGAAAAACTCAAGCATGATGTTATTTCCTACGGGTCAACCGGAATTTTTGGGTTGGTGGGCACTAAAAAAGCGCGTATTCGTGTTACCCTGCCGAAAACATCTCAGGAATTTAAAATTGAGGATTCGAGTACAAAAAAACAGAAGACCGATTCTTTGGATCAAACCGTAAAGAATGCAGACTTTCAAATAGCTGCCCCAATTGATGATATAGAACGTTCCCCTTCAGAAGATGATCCAAAAGAAATTGGCCGGGAAGCATTGCAACGCATTATTGATTTAATTACCATAGATGCGACAATCTCGATTGAAGAAAAATCAAATCGATATTTTTTCAATGTTAAGGGTGGAAACTCTGCCGTTCTTATCGGCAAGCGCGGACAAACCCTTGAAGCAATGCAATATATCGTTGAAAAAATTATTAATAAGAAAAGAAAAGAACGTGTTGGAATTCAGGTAGATGTTGAAGGGTATCTGGAAAAACGGCGCATTAGCTTGGAAAAAACGGCGTTTAGGCTTGCTGAGAAGGTTAAACGGAATGGAAAACCCGCGACAATCGGACAAATGAATTCTCACGATCGACGGATCGTACATATTGCCTTAAAAGATGACAACATGGTGAGAACTCAGAGTATGGGAGAAGGAATTTTAAGGAAACTTGTCATATTTCCAAAGAAAAATCCATCCCGAAAGAAAAACCATTAACTCAAGCCTTCAATACTGTGGAACGTATGAAGGCGTTATTTCAAAGGCTCCTATTCGTTTGAAGGTGTTGAAGCCAGCTATACATGTTATAAAAAATGAAATATGATACTATCGCTGCCATTGCAACGCCCACCGGTAGCGGCGGTATCGGGATTGTTAAAATCTCCGGTAAAGACGCTTTTTCTATAGCCAAAGCCATTTTTCAAAGATCTCTCGCGTCGTGGGGGGATGGCCGTCCGGAGGGCGACGCCCTCTCTTTCCCCTTAAAATCCCACCGCCTTTATCACGGGCATATTGTGAATCCTAAAACAGGAAAGGTGCTGGATGAAGTTCTTCTGTCGGCAATGAAAGCCCCCCGGACCTACACCAGAGAAGATGTAATCGAAATAAACTCCCATTCAGGCTATATTGTAATGGCTTCGATTTTAGATTTGGTATTACAAAAAGGTGCCAGGCTGGCCGATCCCGGTGAATTCACAAAAAGAGCATATCTTAGCGGCCGTATTGATCTCACCCAGGCCGAGGCGGTCATTGATATTATCAATTCCAGAACCGAAAAATCGCTTGAAATTGCAACTTCACAGATAAAAGGGGGATTGAAAAACCGAATTGAGTCCATGCGACATTCACTGATTGACATTTTAACACAGGTAGAAGCTGCTATAGATTTTCCTGAAGATGTTGGGGACGTTATCGATGTGGAATCCGTTGATCAAATTTTGGACAAGGCGGTTATCGATGCGTTATCAGAGCTGGTCGCGCAATATGAAAATATGCATTTTTTAAGAGACGGCCTTAAAATGATCGTGGTCGGCAGACCCAATGTGGGCAAATCGAGCCTTATGAACCGGTTGATACAAGATGATCGCGTAATTGTTACACCCATTCCCGGAACGACGAGAGATTTAATTGAAGAAACATTGAATATTCGTGGTATACCGGTTATTGTTGCAGATAGTGCGGGTCTCCACGACACGGAGGATCCCGTTGAGGTTATTGGTATAGAAAAGACCCACAAATATATGCACGGTTCAGATCTGATACTTTTTATGATCGATGCAAGTGATCCATTCACTAGGGAGGATCAAAAAATATATCAGACAATCGATGACAAACGGCTGATATTGGTGATAAATAAAATCGATTTGGTTGAAGATGACTTTCAACCTGAAATTCCCGAAGGATGGGATAAAAGACCAAGCGTAAAGATTTCCGCTTTGTATGGAAATGGATTGAGCTCGCTCAAGGATTTAATTGCAAAACTAGCAATTGGGGACCGACACCTTGAAGTTCAAAATACTATCATTCCCAATTTAAGACATAAAGTGGCCCTTGAAAAGAGTTTGGGCTTTGCAGTTTCCGCCCGTGAAGAAATACGCAAAGGGACTTCTTTCGAGTTGATTGCTATCGATATTAAAGAAACATTAGACAGCCTGGGTGAAATTATCGGTGCCGTTGCCAAAGAGGATATCATCGATCAGATTTTTAACCGATTTTGTATCGGGAAATAATGTTTCACGTGAAACATTATTTCCCTTTGGTTATAGTGTTTGTTGCTTTTAATGTAAAAACTTAAATTTAGTTACTTAAAATCGAATTTTATGTGTGTTTTACAAAACTTTTTCCATTGTGGTAAATATTTTTGGTTCCGGCTTGTCTGGGTTAGGAGTTAAATAATGAAAATAGATTTTACATTATATTTTGAAAAATATAAGGCGCTTTCAGCTAAAGCTGATGAAATGTTTGCAAAAGTGCAAAATGAGTTTCCAGAATGCATAACATGTGAGATTAAATGCGCAGACTGCTGTCATGCATTATTCGACCTAACATTGATCGAAGCGATTTATATCAATCATCGGGTTAATGAAATGTTTGAAGGCAAAAAACTAGAGACGATTATTGATAAGTCGAACCGTGCGGATCGAAAAACTTACAAGGTCAAAAGAAAGGCATATCAGGACAAGGAAGCTGGAAAGAACGAAGTTGAAATACTTATGGAAATTGCCGCTGAACGCGTCAGGTGTCCGCTTCTTAACGAAGATGATATGTGCGACCTCTATGAATATCGACCCATCACCTGCCGACTTTATGGTATGCCGACATCTACGGGCGGTATTGGGCATACCTGCGGGAAGTCGGCTTTTGTTGAAGGCAAACCGTATCCTACGGCCAACCTGGATGTTCTTCAAAAAAAGCTTTACGAAATTTCTTCTGAATTTGTCGGCCAAATCAGAACCCGATATGTTAAGATGGGAGATTTGCTTGTTCCGTTATCCATGGCGATTCTCACCGATTATAATGAAGACTATCTTGGTGTGGTGGACGAAAATGAAACCCTAAATAAGCAAGGAAAAGAAAATGACAACGATATCCCCTGAAGAAGAGGAAAAACGAAAAAAGGCCATTTTCGATAGTATGTCCCCTAGGCGCCAGAAACACATTTTAAAAAAAGGATATGAAAAATGGGCGCCCTTTCAGGAACCCAAAGATCCCATAGATATCAGAAAAGATAAAACCAAACGAACGACGCAAATGCTGGTCAGGGAATTTTTACAATCGAGGAGTTTTGAGGATTACAGTAATGCGTACAGCGGCGGCGTGTTAGAAATTTGCCTTGGAATTATCAACGATGATGAAAAGTTCAAGGGGATGTTCGATTTTTCCGTCTGGTACCATGAATTGTTAAAGCGGGAGGGGCATGAGTGACCGTTATTCCTGACGTTTTGAGACCTTTGCAAAATCTCCCTTTTCGCCCAATTTCTGCGTCAGCCTCAAATTTTAATCCTCGAAATACTCAATGTATGACGGTGGTTAAAATTTTCGTTTTCCTTGAACTTGAACAAAAATGAATATTTTTCAAAGGTCTCGTTTTAAGCAGGCTTTTTATAACGTTTTGCCCAAAATGGCGCTGTCATCAAAGAACAATCATAAAACTCCACAAGATACCCGCACAGATCGCAGATCCGATAACACCGGAAGAGTTGCATGCCATGGCATGCATGAGGAGGAAATTTTCAGGATCTTCAGACTGACCCACCAGATGAACCTCTCGGGCTGAACCGGGAACAGCGGATACGCCGGCTGCGCCCAGCAATGGATTGATCTTTTCATTAAGAAAAAAGTTCATAATTTTGGCAAAAATAACGCCGGAAGCAGTTGCGATGCTAAAAGCAACGGCACCAAGGAAGAAAATACCTACAGATTTTGGCGTTAGAAACACATCGCCCTGGGTGCTGGCGCCCACCGTTAAACCCAATAGTATGGTTGCTGTATCGATGATTGCCGTACGGGCGGTCTGAGCCAGACGTTCGGTGACGCCGCATTCTTTTAAGAAATTACCAAAAAAGAACATTCCAAGAAGCGGTATGGAAGCCGGCGCAAGGAAACAGCACAAGATAACAGCTATGCCGGGGAAGATGATACGTTCTTTCTTGGACACTTCCCGAAGTTCCGGCATACGGATGAGTCTTTCCTCGCGGCTAGTCAAAAGTCTCATGATGGGCGGCTGAATAACGGGGATCAATGCCATATAGGAATAGGCAGCTATGGCGATGGGTCCGATGAGATGGGGCGCCAGTTTGGCGGTAAGAAAAATGGATGTCGGTCCGTCGGCGCCGCCGATAATGGCAATGGATGCGGCTTCCTTGGGCAAAAAGCCCAAGGCCAGAGCGCCCAGCAGGGTAAAAAAGATTCCCATTTGAGCGGCCGCCCCCAATAGCATGAGACTCGGCCGAGCCAGTAAAGAAGAAAAATCGGTCATTGCCCCGAGGCCTAAAAAAACGATAGAAGGATAGAGGCCCGTGGTCACGCCGAAATACAAATAGTGAAGTACACTGTTGCTTTCATAGATACCGAGCCCGAATCCCTTAAAAAAAGGAACATTCCCCACTAAAATACCAAAGCCGATGGGAACAAGAAGAAGCGGCTCGTATTTTTTCGCGGTTCCAAGATATAAAAATACAGTGCCGATCACGATCATGATAACATTTCGATAGTCGGCCAGATAATACCCGGTATTTGTTAAAAATTGAAATAGCAGATCCATGCATTAACCTTTAATCGTTGTCAGTAGTTTTATCCTCTATGGGTAAATTCCAGCTGAATACACCTTCACCGTGGGGAGTTAATATTTTGGCATCACGAAAGGCTGTAAACGTTATATGTGGGTGTGGAAAATTGCTTTCCTTGGCAATTTTATAAAGATCGGAAAGATAAAAAGTATCACCAATTTCTTCGAGCAAAGGGCTATAAAGAAGGGCGATTTCATTAAGGTCCGAGGGAAATTCTTTGGGCAAACTTGAATCCGGCTGTTCTTCGGGCGCGTCGTTTTCCTGTATTTGGTTGTTGTTTCGGAAGCTGGCATATTTATTTTCAAAGAACAGCAGTATCCTGTGAATTTGAGAAATTGCGGTGGATAGAACAACCAGTCCGGAAAAGACGATCAAAGCGCCGGCAATGGACATTGCCCAGCCGTTATGAACCGATATTGCATGAAAGCCGTACAATTGATATCTCTCCTTGTTCAAAGAAAAAAAGACGTATTAACCTACTTCACACGTTCGAAAATATTCAAAACCGTTGCAACCCATTAGAAGATTTGTCCATCGCTTTTAATAGGTTACCATGCACATGAAGGACAACTCTTTTTCGATCATACATCTTTAAAAAAGTCAACACTAAAGCGTTTTTTGCCCGATCATCGCTTACCATAAAAAAACAATTAAAGTTTTTAGCAAAAATACCGATGAAAATTCATCAAAGATATACTTGTCTGTTGAAAAACACATCCTCTGAGGGGCGGAAGTGTAGGGCTTCCAAACGATCACCTGTTAGATGGGGACAAGCTAATCGGACGACCAATCCCATGCATTTAAATCGCGCTTGTCCTTAATAATCTCATCTTTTCAATAGGATAGAAAAATATTATGAATGTTGAAGATAATAGAGGGAGATTTTTAGCGATAGTTCTATCTGTTTTTGTGTTGATCGTTATATGTGTTACGGCTTTTATTTATCATAATGAAAAAATGAATTTCCAAAACATATCCATGTTAAGACAAAAAAAGGATAAAGGTGGATTAAAATATCTAAAATGCCAACTTATGTCGAATCTCGGCACTCAAAATTATTTGATGTTGGAAATGGCCATTCCTTATGAAAATAAAACACAATATGCGGATTTGAATCAAAAAATAGACAGAATAAAGAGTGACATGTTGACGAACATTGACCAAGAGGAAATGAACAAATGGGTTGAGGAAAGAGATTACGTTGCAATAAAAGGCGAACTTCTAAAAGTTATCAATAAACATACAAAAAAACCAATTGAACATATCTATTTCGATTCATTTCTTTATCAGTAATTAAAAATCCGGAACCCAGAGCTTTTTTTCATATTCCGGGTTCCGGACGTTATTGCTATTTTTTCATCTGTTGGTTGAAGATCGCTTCTGCTTTGTTGGCCATATCTTCAGCCTTTTGTGCCGAGGCAGCAGCAGCGTCCGCTGCATTTTCAGCACGTACAGCGGCCGCATCTGCTTGTTTGGCCTGCTGAGAGCTATCTTGGGCCAATGCTTTGGCGTCCTTGGCATCTTGGCTGGCCTGTTGAACTTGTTTCTCCAGCTTTGTCATTTGATCGGTGGTTGCACAGCTCATGAGTGTAAAAGCCAGCGCTAACGATAAAAACAGACCCATCACCAAAATTACGTTTCTACGTATCTTCATTGAATTGCCTCCTCCCAATTTAGTGTTTTTTTCAAAAAAACGAATGTCATCATTAATCTGACGCCTTAACAGCGAGCGTATCATCACCTCCTTTCGTAAGAAAACCCACACGAACCGGAAGTCCGCTTTGTTTCTCAAGCGTATCTTTGACCAATGAAACCGAAATACTACTCAAAATATCTAGCTCATGTAATCGACGCAAGGCCTGTTCTTGCATATCGGGAATTTTGTGGTAAATATCCGGATGAACCTCCATGAATATATTTTGATCCTGGATTCCTATTTTGACGGTTTCATAAACGATTTCAACAGGCGTGTTTACATAAACCTTTTCAAAAAGCAAAGCAATATGTTCCGGATACAGGCGGATGCATCCGTGACTGACCAGTTTTCCGATACCCCAAGGAGAATTTGTGCCGTGAATACCGTATCCGGTCAGCGATAGGCCTATCCAGTATTTTCCTAAGGGATTGTTCGGCCCGGGAGGAATCGTAACGGCACCGTATTTCTCTCTCAGGGACTCTGGGATCAACCATGTGGGGTCGACCTTTCGGTGAATGACGTGACCCACAGCCACGGGGGTTTCCCATCCGATATCTCCAATTCCCACCGGATATGTTGTAACCATCCCGGTTTTCGGATTAAAATGATAGAGTCTCAATTCCGGCAGATTGATAACCAGCCCGTACAATTTAGTAGACGGTAAGATCCATTGGGTTGGTATGACAAGATTTTGTCCGGGGCTGGGTATCCATGGATCCATTTTTGGGTAAAGGAGCGAGAGCTCATTATAACCCAAGCCGAAATTGCGCACAATGTCCAAGAGGGTCTCTTTGGGTACGACAATGTGGTGTTTCATGGATCCCACCACGGTTTTGTTATTACTATAGCTGAAACTATCGGCAATTGCTTTTTGGGTGCCGATGATTAAGACGATGCTCAGCATAAAACAGCAAATTTTTTTAATATGGATGGTTTTGATCATTGGAGTTGTGACTTTTGGCGTGTCAAATACACGTTAACACCCTTCTAACGAAAAGGCTCAGCTGGATATGAATGAATTTTTATGCTGAATCCCCAATATCACAAGTGAAAAAGAATGGCAAATGCTCTATAAGTTCTTAAATGGTTCTTTATTTTGCCTTGAAAAACATAGTCCTTTGAGCCCGCTTAGAATTTTTCGGCCCTGCTTAGAGAATCGCTGCAAGGGTTTGAAGTGAACCAATTCGCCACAGTGCATCAGCGGAGAAGAGTTAAAAGTGATCTAAAGTTAAGGCGTTATGTCAATTATATGAAAACATCGGGACGAAGCGGCACCATAACTTTAGACACTTTTAACTTGTACGGCTTTAAGTAAAACAGTCCCTTTCATGGGCAAACCAAAGTCTGGTCCTTCCGCGCGCGGCGGGATTTTCAATGGGCCAGCCTGTCCCGCATTGCGGGGGATTCTTTACTCAGCCCATTTTTTTTCCGATGGTGTTAAGTTCCCATGAGCGAACTCCCACCGCTTATCGAGAAAATAAAGAATCGGAACCGTCATTCTTGAAAAAAAGAGGGAGGCAACCTCTCCTGCCATAAGGGATATGGCAAGGCCCTGAAAAATGGGATCGAACAGAATGACCGAAGCACCGACCACCACGGCAGCGGCGGTCAACATCATGGGCCGAAAGCGCACGGCGCCGGCATCAATGACGGCAAGATCAAGGGGCATTCCTTCTTTCAAACGCAATTCTATAAAATCGACCAGGATGATGGAGTTTCTTACCACAATTCCGGCACCTGCGATAAATCCGATCATGGAGGTCGCTGAAAAAAAAGCGCCAAGAGCCCAATGCGCAGGCAGGATGCCAATCAGAGAAAAAGGGATGGCAACCATAATGACCAGCGGTGTACTGAAAGATTGGAACCATCCCACAACCAGTACAAATATCAATACCAGGACCACAGCAAATGCAATTCCAAGATCCCGGAAAACTTCGTAGGTGATGTGCCATTCACCGTCCCATTTCATTTCATATTTCCGGTCGCTGGAAGGAATATTAGCGGTATGTTGGGTAATTTGGTATCCTTCGGGCAGTTGGATGGCGTCGATCTTTTTTTTCATTTCCAAGATGGCATATACGGGGCTTTCCTTGACACCGGCCACATCCCCGATAACATATACCACCGGCATGAGATTTTTATGATAAATACTCTGATCCACGGGGATGTTAAGGACGTTGATCAGTGTAGAGATCGGTACCAGGCCACCGTCGGCTGAAGCAAGTTTCAGCAGTTTAAGACGCTGAATTCCGGCACGGGCGGATAACGGAAGGCGCATCAGTATGGGCACATCTTCTTTTTCCCTGGGCTGATGAAGCAGCCCCGCCTGTTGTCCTTTAAGTGCCATCTCGAGGGTACGGTTAATCCGGGCCACACTGATCCCGTGAAGGGCGGCTTTCTCGCTGTCAACCTCAATTTTATAGCGGGGTTGGGTTTCTTCCATGTACCAGTCCACATCGACCACACCGGGCGTTTCTTTAAAAATGTTCATGATGTCGGCAGCAATTTGCTTTTGGCGATGGTAATCAGGGCCGTAGATTTCAGCAACCAAAGTGGATAAAACCGGTGGACCGGGCGGGACTTCAGCCATCTTAACCCTTGCATGGTAACGGTCGGCTATGGATTTTAACGCCGGACGGACGCGTTTGGCGATATCATGACTCTGATTTTTTCGATGTCCTTTCTCTGCCAGATTAACCTGAATGTCTGCTTGGTGAGCACTGCTTCGCAGATAATAATGGCGCACCAAGCCGTTAAAATTAAACGGCGCCGAGGTGCCCACATAGAGCTGATAATCGGTGACTTCATTAACGGTTTTGAGATAATCCCCCATTTCCATAACAGCAGCTGATGTTTCTTCCAATGTGGCGCTCTCCGGCATGTCGAGAATAACCTGAAATTCACTTTTGTTGTCAAATGGGAGCATTTTGACCCGAACCCATCCGACACCCACCATAGCGCATGAAATCAGGAGAAGAACAATGACGCTGATCAGAAAAATCCATCGCCAGAATCGATTTTCAATCAAAGGAGTCATTATTCGTCGATAAAGCCGTGTGCTCCAGTCTTCTTCCCCGTGTTCACCGGCTGTCGCTGTTGGTTTGTGCTTTATCAATCGCATGGAAGCCCATGGCGTAACAATAAACGCGACAATCAATGAAAAGATCATAGCGGCGGATGCTCCCACCGGAATGGGTCTCATGTAAGGCCCCATGAGTCCGCCGACAAATGCCATTGGTAAAATAGCGCTGATGACGGCTAATGTTGCTAAAATGGTGGGATTACCGACTTCGTCCACTGCTTCGACGGCCACCGTGACCCTGGAACGCTCTTGATTTTGCGGAAGCCGGAAGTGACGAACGATATTCTCTACGATCACGATGGCGTCATCCACAAGGATTCCGATGGAAAATATCAGTGCAAAAAGGGTGATCCGGTTCAAGGTATACCCGTACAGAAAAAAAACTGCCATGGTCAGAGCGAGTGTCACGGGAATGGCAATGGCAACGACGCCGGATTCACGGTGTCCCAAGACAAACCATATCAAAATCGTGACGGAAACAATGGCGATCATCATGTGAAAGAGCAATTCATTCGATTTTTCTTTGGCCGTGTCCCCATAGTTTCGGGTGACGGAGACATGAATATTGTCAGGGATGACGCTGCCCGTTGCACGGTGAATTCGTTCCAGCACGCGATGGGATACAGTGACGGCATTGGCCCCTTTTCGTTTGGAAACGGTGAGGGTGACGGCAGGGAAAACCCCTTTTGGGGGCATATGGTCGGCGGTGTTTTTTTCTACAGCGGCCGGACCGGTACCGAAAAAAACATACTGATTCGGTTCTTCCGGGCCGTCAATGACGTCTGCAACATCCCGAAGATAAACGGGTTTACCGTTGCGCACCCCTGCGACTACACTTTTGACATCCTCTATCGTTTTTAAAAAGCCGCCCGTGTGAACCAATACCTGGCCGTTGATGGAAGGATAGGTGCCGGTTTCAGATTCCTGGTTTGCAGCGGTGACGGACATGGCAACCCCTTCAAGGTCAAGGCCGTAAGCCGCCAGCCGAATCGGATCAAACCGAACTTGAACCTGTCGCCGTTCGCCGCCGATAAGGGTGGTCATGGCAACATTGTTTTCGCGTTTGACCATATTTTCGACTTCTGCTGCCACACGTCGCAATGTGTAATGATCGAACCCTTCCCCCCAAAATGTCAGCGATAGAATCGGAACGTCGTCAATATATCGCGGTTTAATGAGCGGCGGTGTAACAGACCAGGGAATGAGATCATAGTTTGCCATGAGCTTCGACTGGAGCCGAACGATGGATTTTTCCTCATCCTGTCCCACGTAAAAGCGGACCACCGCCATGGACATACCCGGGCTGGATGTTGAATATACATATTCAACGCCCGGAATTTCCCACAACAGTTTTTCCATGGGGCTTGTAACTCGTTCTTCGACTTCTTTGGCGCTGGCACCGGGCATTTTTACAAAGATGTCGATCATGGGAACGATAATCTGGGGTTCTTCTTCCCTGGGAAGAGCGATGACCGATGCGATGCCCAGCAAGATGGCAGCGATAATAAACAGAGGGGTCAATTTGGAATCGATAAAAAACTGTGCAATTTTGCCGGCGGCACCTGTTTTTTGCGTCATGAATCAATCTCCACTTTCATGCCGTTGATTAGAGTTGGTGGAGGAGCGGTTATGTAGCGATTCCCTTGCTTGATGCCTGATAAGACTTCTATGGACTCGCCGAATGTTCTGCCGGTTCGAATGAGTCGAAATTTGGCGGTTTGCGTATCATCTACAACATAAATGCCGGTCAACTGTCCGGAATGAATCACGGCGGTTAAAGGAATTAAAAGCAAGCCGCTTTCGCCCACCGGTATTGAAACCCGTGCGAACATGCCGGATCGAAGTCTTGGGTCAACCGGCAGCTTAACCTTGATTAAAAATGAACGGCTCTTTGCATCAGCGGCTGGAAAAATTTCCTGTACGCTTCCTGTGAACGTTTTGTTGTTGAGCGCGGAAACAGTGACCGCCACTTCTTGGTCTAAGCCAACGGTATGGATATACTGTTCGGGCAGCGCCAGGTCAACGACATAACTATCTGTATTTTCGATTGAAAACATGGCTTTTCCTGGTGAGGCAAGGTCTCCTACATCAACCATTTTTTCCCGAATGGTTCCGTCATAGGGTGATACGATAATGGCATCATTGGCACCTGCAGCCGCCGATGATAAACTTGCTTCGGCCTGTTTGACGCGCTGTTTTGCGGCCGCCAGTCCAGCCTGGGCCTGTTGGTATCTGGATTTGATCTCATCAAACTCCTGGGGACTGGCAGACTCGTCTTTCATCAGGTTCTGGTATCGGGCATAGGTGGCTCTCGCGAGTTCTGCGCCTGCGCTGGCCGCGATTTCTGCTCGTCGGGCTTCAGCAAGGGCAGCTTTTGTTTGACGAAGCATTGCTGAGACCTGCCGGTCGTCAATGTTTGAAAGTCGATCACCCTTTTTGACCTTGTCTCCTTCCCGGACAAAAACCTCTTTTACGGTTCCCATAAGTTTGCCGGAAATCGTGCTGACGGTTTTGGCGCTGACGGTTCCTACGGATTCGTAAATGGATGGTTGACGGATAAGTTTAGCAGAGACGACGGTTGCCTTTACACGCTCTTTTTGAGACGCTTTAACATTTCCCGGTTCTATTTTTTCCCCGCAACCCATCAAGAGAACGACCAAGGTAAATATTATGAAATAAAAGAATCGTTTGTTTTTCTGCATGATGGACTCCATTTTGATATGTTATTAAAACATAGGTTAAACGGTTCAGGGTTCAAGGTTCACGGCTCAGCAACACCAACATCCCAACTTAAAAGGATTTAAAAAGAATTTAGCAACGCCTATAAGTTCACCGAATGGGCCTCCGGCTCGTAGAGTCTACGCCTCGAAGAGTGATTACTGCGGCTGTCCATAAACAGACCGCAATGAGCTGTAGTTAAATGTATTTACAACCTTGAACGTTGATCGGGGAACCCGAAACCGTCCAGTTTAGTGAAAATCCGTGTCTATGGTTCCTGAAGCCAGGGCGAGCTCGATGCGAGCCACCTTGTAATCGTGAAGCGCCTTGAAATAGTTGGTATGGGCCTGTTGACGGGCCTCCTCGGCATCCAGAAGGGTAACCATTGTTATCAAACCGTTTTTATATCGATTTCTTACAATCCGCAAACTTTCTTCAGCCTGGTCTACCGAAATTTTTACCACCTGTATGCGTTCTCTGGCGCTTTTCGCCTTCAGAAAAGCTTCCCGGGTTTGGACTTTTATTCCCAGCGCCATACTTTTTTGCATTTCCTGAAGCCGGCTCATCATCGATTTTGCTGCTTTGGTTTCTTCGGAGATACGGTTTCCGCTGAAGATGTTAACCCGCACGACGGCCCCGAGGGTATAATTGTCCGCGGAATCACTGAAATCTTCTGAGTTAATTTCGTAGTTTCCAACCAGATTTACGTCCGGGTAATGACCGGCTCGAGATTTATCGACCTCTTTTTTAGCAATTTCTTCCTCAAGACGCAGATTTTCCATTTCGGGGCGTTTGGACAAGGCGATGTTGATCCAATTATCGATGGTCTCGCTAATTTCGGAACCGATGGTTAGCGGTGTCACCGGGTTTAAGGGATTGGCGTCACCGGTACCCATGGAAGCGTTCAGCATCGCCTCTCCTATTTTGAACCGGCTTTTCGCGAGAAGGTACTGTTGTTCTACGTCTGCAATACGAACTTTGGCTCTTAAAAGATCACTTTTTACCACAAAACCGCTGTCATAGCGGGATTGAATCATTTTAAGATTGGCGGTCGCTGTTTCAAGGGCCTTTTTTATAACCATGATATGTTTCTGTGCAAGTAAAAGCCCGACATATGCCGCTGCAGTTTGTGCAATCACGTTTTGTCGGGTCCGTTCAAGCGTCAATGATGCAATGGACAGGCTCTGTTTCGCCTGCTCCAAGCAAATTTTGGTTCGGCCGCCTTCATAAATAGACCACGACAAAGAGAACGTAGATGCGAAATTGTTAATGGCATCCGGATCATTCAGCCTGGCGGGATCAAAGTCCCCTTGGGTAATGGCAGCTTGATTTAATTTGGTGCCAAAAGCCCACATGGGATTGGTGGTTCGGTTGAACGATTGTATAAAATTAACCTGGGGGTAGAAACCGGACTGGGCCTTTACCGAGTTGGATTTTACAGCATCCATCTGAAAACGGGCCGCTTTTATTTCCGGATTCTGTTCCACAGCAATGTGAATCGCTTCGGTCATGGATAAAGGTTCCGGCAACGGTTCATTTTGATCGGCGGCGACAGTTGAGAATATTGGCAAGGAAAGAGATAAAGAGGCAATTAACCAAAAACAGAATTTAGAGCGAATCGATTTCATATTGCTTCTCCAAATTGTCGAGCTGTTTATATGAACGTCTCTCTAAAGAAATAAAGTGCGAAACTTTAATAATAATAATATAAAAGGCAAAAAAGAATCTTTCAACGTTTTTTAATCCATACCGGCGATAAAATAAATTTAATCAAACGATTAAGCTTCGTATTTCCCGTAGGAATTGCATAAGATTTCTCCATTGGTGATTATCAGGTTGATAAGCGGTTAATTGTTGATATGCTTAATGTCGTTTACGATAAAACAATAAGATGATCCGGGAGGCAAGTCGGGACATGCTGAAGAAACCGCTGCAAAAATATTTTGGGTTCAATTCATTTTTAAAGGGTCAGGAAGACGTCATCCGGAAAGTTTTGGAGCATCAATCCGTGGCAGCCATCTTTCCGACCGGTGCCGGCAAATCCCTTTGTTATCAACTGCCGGCAATATTATTGCCCGGCATGACGCTGGTGGTATCTCCCCTTTTGTCTCTGATGAAAGATCAACTGGATTTTTTACTGGAAAGCAATATCCCTGCCGCGCGGTTGGATTCAACCCTTCAAAAAAACGAATATAATGCGATTATCGCAAGAGCTAAAAATAACGAATTAAAAATTCTAATGATTTCGGTCGAACGGTTTAAAAATGAACGATTTCGCTCCAACCTGGAAAAGATGAGCGTTACCCTGTTGGTTGTTGACGAAGCGCATTGCATCTCTGAGTGGGGGCATAATTTTCGACCGGAATATCTGAAACTGCCTGATTATCAAAAGGAATTCAAAATAAAACAAACGCTGTTGCTTACCGCGACCGCTACTGAGCGGGTAATTGACGACATGTGCGCTAAATTCAATATTCTTAAAGACCATGTGTTTGTTACCGGGTTTTACCGAGAGAATCTCTTTTTGCAAATAACGCCGGTAGCCGCACCTGAAAAAAAGAACTACGTGCTTCAAAGAATCCATGAAAACCTCAAAGCGTCAACTATTGTATATGTTACCCTTCAGAAAACGGCTGAAGACGTCTCGGATTTTCTTTGCGCAAATCAAATAAATGCGCACCCTTATCATGCCGGGATGGAAAACGAAAAGCGGGAACAGATTCAAAACAAATTCATGGATGGGACCTTGTCGTGTATCGTTGCAACCATCGCATTCGGAATGGGAATCGATAAAAAGGATATCCGCAGAATCATTCATTATGATTTGCCCAAATCGATTGAAAACTACAGCCAGGAAATCGGACGCTCCGGGAGAGATAAAAGGCTCGCTTTATGCGAAGTTTTAGCCAACAGGGACAATATTCATATTTTAGAGAATTTTATTTATGGCGATACTCCGGAGAAACATTCGATCGTTCAATTGCTCCGGACCATAAAAGAAAACAAGGGCTTTATCTGGGAAATCAAAGCAGTCAAGCTTTCAAATGACCTGAATATCAGAATTCTTCCCCTAAAAACATTACTGGTTTATCTTGCAATGAAAAAAATTATTCGACCCAAGTTGACCTATTTTGAGGAATATTCATTTAAATACCAAACAGCGCCGGCAAACATTATTCACAGTTTTGAAGGGGAAAGAAGGCAGTTTGTTACAGGGGTCATGAATCATTGCCATACCCGTAAAATATGGACATATGTTGATATTCAGGCAATCCTTAACAGTTATCGTACGGATCGGCAGCGGATTCTCACCGCACTGGAATACTTTGATGAGAAGGGCTGGATAGAGCTTCAATCCAGGCAGACAATGGAAGTGTACGACATTTTGACTCAGGCGTTTGATATCGAGGTCATGGCTGAAAAAATGTATGCCTTGTTTAAACAAAAGGAGGGACTTGAGATTCAAAGAATTCACAACATGGTCAGCTTTTTTGAAAGCGATGCATGTATCAGCAAACAGCTTGCCGAATATTTTGGAGAACATCTTGAAAAAGAACGCTGCGGGCATTGTTCATTTTGTAAAAGTGGAAAAGCGATTTTGCAACACACGACCGAACTAAAGCCTCTCGCCCATTTTGATTTTAAAACGATTACCGGTGAATTTATGCGAGCTGTCGGCGAGCAGTTTACCGAGGTAAATTTAACGAAGTTTTTTTGTGGTATTTATACGCCTGTCTTCTCAAAATTGAAAATAAAGAAACTGCCGTATTTCGGTATTCTTGAAAAGTATCCCTTTTTGGAAGTAAGAACCTGGATTAAGGATAATATTTTGCCTGAAAAGCGTATCCCTGGTGAAATGCTTGATGTGGATATACATCAATAATGCTGAAAAAAATCCTCAGATACGGTATAAAAATCTGCAGGATATTTTACAATACCTACCCGGGTCATTTAGCCTGGACTTGCATTGCGTTGGTTTGTTCCATTAGTTTCCCACGTGTACTGATGATAACGTCGTTCATGGGTATGCTTTGACCGGATGCTTCAAGTCCCTTTTTTACGATCATGGGTAAACCCGAACAGCACGGCACCTCCATATAGACCGTTGTGATGCTTTTGATGCCGGCGGTTTTGAAAATTTCTGCAAATTTTTCGATATATTCTTCAGCACCATCGAATTTGGGACATCCCATCATCACCACTTTTCCTTTAATAAAATCACGTTGCAGTCTTGAGTAAGCAACTGCAGCACAATCTGCCAGAACCAAAAGATCCGCGCCTTTGAGAAACGGCGCTTTGGGTGGGATGAGCCGTATTTGAACCGGCCAGTGAGAGAGGGCCGATTCGCCCTCGGTTCCCATTGCGGGTGGAATCCGGGTTTCCGGATGAGATTCAATGGGGACAAACGTTTGGATCTGGGTAGACGGACATCCGCAGGGTATCTGCTGTTTTTCTTTAGCGGTCTCTTTTTCTTTTTCTGTCAAATGTTTCTCAACTGCTTCTTCATCAAATTCATCGGCTTCACGCTCAATGACTTTTAGCGCGCCGGTAGGACATTCTCCCAAACAGGCCCCTAGCCCGTCACACAGTTTTTCGGTGATAATTCGTGCTTTACCGTCTACAATTTCAAGGGCGCCTTCGGCACAAGAGGGGATACACTGGCCGCACCCGTCACACAGTTCTTCATCGATTTCAATTATTTTTCGCAATACTTTCATAATTAATCCTTTTATGTGATTGGTTTTATGGGCTAAATTAATTCAATAATACCTTTTTTGCTTCTTCGCGGCCAGTATCGGTTAAAAAAGAATTGTCAATAATACTTAAGATTCTGTCTGTATCCATGGCGTTTTCTTTCTGTTTTTCTTCAAGGTTGGTAATGAGATCCGCATCGTACAGCACCTTGAAATTCAGCGTTTCTTCGGCTCGAGGATGATGGTGATGTCCGACGATATCACAAACCTCTTCGATCAATTCTTCTTTTGCGCCCAGCTTGATCATGATCGATCTTGCAATGGGCGGCCCTTCCTGCTCCTGGTATTTTGCGGCCGTACTGTTATACTTTCTTTCTGCTTCATGGATGCCGATGTCATGCAGATACGCGGCGGCCAGTATTACCGCCAGATTGCCCCGCTCGTTTTTGCCGATCCTTTCGGCATACCGAGCCACCCGGGTTGCATGGCCGATCCGTTTGAAATCACTTTTAAAATATCGTTTCATCTCTATGGCGATGCGGTCTTTTAGAAGGTCCTCTTTCTGGGCCAAAAGCTCCGGCGGCAGATCCCCAATGCACTCTGTTGCATACTGACAGTATGATGCACATCCGAAATCCATTTTGGGATTGGCGAACTTGTGCTCACATTTGGGGCACTTTCGGGTGGTATCGTCCTTGAAAAACTCTACCAAATGGTCGCATTCCGGACATTTTGCCTCAAAAATAGCGCCTGCTTTCCAGTACCGGCTGTCCTGTCCCGGGCATTTCATTTTTTTCCTCCTATGATCAACTTTTTTTGACAGGATTAACAGAATTCACAAGACATACTCTAATCATCTTGTGAATTCTGTCGAGTAATAATTATCCTAAAATCGCTTTCAGATCTTCATCCGGTGTCTGTATCGGCATAATATTGAACTTTTCCACCAGAACATTGAGAATATTCGGCGAAACAAAAGCCGGAAGACTCGGACCCAGTCGGATATCTTTGATTCCCAAAGACAGCAGGCTCAAAAGAATCGCACATGCTTTCTGTTCATACCACGAAAGAATCATGGACAAGGGAAGATCGTTCACCCCGCATTCAAAAGCGTTCGCCAGAGCCGATGCAATTTGAACAGCGGAATAGGCGTCGTTGCACTGGCCGACGTCGAGAAGTCTCGGAATCCCGCCGATATCTCCAAGATCCTTGTCGAAAAAGCGAAATTTGCCGCAGGCAAGGGTCAGGACCACACAATCTTCAGGTACTTTTTCCACAAACTCCGTATAATAATTGCGTCCCGCCTTGGCGCCATCGCATCCGCCCACCAGGAAAAAATGACGGATTGCCTTGTTCTTCACCGCTTCGATCACCGTGCCCGCAACACCCATAACGGCATTTCTGGCAAATCCGACCATCACCGATTTTCCTTGGGTATCTTCTGTAAATCCGGGCAATTCTAACGCCTTTTCGATAACAGGGGCAAAGTTTTTGTCCGCAATATGGCTGACTCCGGGCCAACCCACCAAACCGGTGGTGAAAATATAATCGTTATATGAATCTCTGGGTTTCTGAATGCAGTTGGTGGTCATCAAAATTGCCCCCGGAAACGCATCAAACTCTTTGGCCTGATTCTGCCAGGCCGTGCCGTAGTGCCCGTAAAAGTGATCATATTTTTTCAGCTCAGGATATCCATGACAGGGGAGCATCTCACCATGTGTGTACACATAGATGCCTTTGCCTTGGCTTTGCTTCAGGATGTCTTCCAGGTCTTTTAGATCGTGTCCGGAAACCAGGATTGCCTTGCCTTTTTTAGCACCCAGAGGAACGGATGTCGGTACCGGATGTCCGTATGCCCCGGTATTTGCCGCATCCAGAATCTCCATGGCAATGAGGTTGATTTCACCGCATTTTAAAACGAGCCCAACATAATCGTCAGCACCGAGATCCTTGTTCAGTGTAGCGGCCATGGCTTCATGGATAAAATCAAAAACCCTTTCATCGGTTTTTCCAAGAATCTTTGCATGATCCGCATATGCAGCCACACCTTTGAGGCCATAAATCAAAAGCTCTCTTAAAGAAAGAATGTCAGGGTTAATATCAGGATCAGATTTAACCCCGACTTTTTCTCCCTGGGCCACAAGATTTTCTCGATTTGCCTCCGGTGTGAAGTTTGCGGGCCCGTCCGAAAAATCGGTCTTGCCACCGGCTGACGAGACTTTTGCCTTGAGTTCATCTCTAAATTTAACGGTTTGATGGATGAGGTTGACAAATCGATCGGGATCAAAATCGACGTTGGTCAACGTGGAAAAAATAGCTTCACAGGTAAAATGATCGATGGCTGTATCCCTGATACCGACCTTGCGACCTTCAACCGCCACCTGAGACAGTCCCTTTACCGCATAAATCAAAAGATCCTGTAGGACTGCAACATCCGGCTGTTTTCCGCACACGCCGATTTTTGTGCATCCTTCACCTTTTGCCGTTTGTTCACATTGAAAACAAAACATAATGGGCCTCCTTTTTTTATTCGATTAAATGATTGTTTTAAGATTCAGGGTTTCGATGTATCCAAAATGGATTTATCAGCTTTTTCCCGGCTTTTGATTCACACTATAAAGGATAAACACAACCAGTGCCTTGACTTAAGTCAAAAAAGCGTGATATTTTTTTAAAAAAGAAAAAATAATGAAAAAAATTCTACAGATTATTTCAGATGCACCCCTTTTCAACGGTTTATCCGAAGAGCAGTTGAACGACGTTAGACAGATTTCAGTAGACAAGTTTTGCGACAAGGGAAAGACGATTTTTTTAGAAGGCGACGACTGTAACGGTTTTTATATTGTTGCTGACGGCAAAGTAAAAATTTATAAAGTTTCCTTTGAAGGCAAAGAACATATTCTTCATATTTACGGACCCGGGAATCCCTTTGGCGAAGTTCCGGTTTTTTCTGGAAAAAAATTTCCGGCAAATGCACAGACCCTCCTTAAAAGCCACCTCCTGTTTTTCCCGAGGACGGCGTTTGTTGATCTGATATCCAAAAATCCTTCTCTTGCCCTGAACATGCTTGGCGTACTTTCCATGCGGCTGCGCCAGTTTACTGTTCAGATCGAAAATCTTTCCTTAAAAGAAGTTCCAGGACGGTTGGCTTCATACCTTGTATATTTGAGTCAAGAACAGGGTCGAACCGATGTTGTCACGTTAAATATTTCTAAAGGTCAACTGGCAAGCCTTCTGGGTACCATTCCTGAAACCCTGTCACGGATTCTGACAAAAATGAACCAGCAACACTTGATCGATACCAGTGGCCGGAATATAATATTGAAAGACCTTAGCGGACTGGAAGATCTGGCGGAGCACGGGAAACTGCAATAACCGGCTTTAAAACAAGCAGATATAGAGCGATATTCAGTTCAAAATCAAGGCGTTATGCCTGATGTTTTTCGAGCACTTCGTTGGCCCATCCCAGGGCGGCAATCATGTTTGGAAATCCTGTGGTGGTTAAGGACAGTAAAACCGCATGGATAATCTCGTCGGGGGTTGCGCCGGCCGCCAGAGCCTTTCGAATGGAAGACATGACCGCACCTCTGGAGTTGGCGCCGATGGCAATACCCAGCTTAACGAGGTCCTGGCATTTTTCATCCAAAGGCCCCTCTTCCCGGCATGACTTTCCCAATTGTTGATAACACTCTAAAACTTTCGGAAATTTCTTTATAAAGTCTTCATATGTCCTTGGTAAATACATCGGTTCTCCTTTCGGCGGCACATGGTTTTCATTGATTAGCGCCGCTCAGGGTTATTATGCTGTTAAATTCGTCACTTTGCAACACCTTAGATTTTTGAAAATGTTATCGTTTGTTTGAAATCGGTTTTTCAAGGAACAAAACGGTTCTGTAAATTCATGAATCGATATAAAAGCGCCACTTGCAAAACATGTTTTCAGGATGAGGGTCCGGAGGTGCGAAAAGGCACTCAACCCTTATCCGGTCATCAACAACACGGGCAAAACTGCTAAATTCTTTTCGATGCATTTCTTTACAGACATATTCACCCAAACCACGTTTTAATCTGGCTTCCTGGGTCGGGCAGGAGGGAACGGAAATAATGACTTCATCGTCATATTCCTGGATCTGATATCCCACAAGAATGCACCAGGGGAAAAGCTTCTGGGCCTTGACAAATCCTTTAAGCCCCTTTTCCCGAATTTGAAATCGTTCCACAAGATCTTTAGCGGCCATTGCCG
>Ga0102956_1000028_pt1 | contig 44424 bp, 35 predicted proteins | sample SalPonF2_A_D2_MG_FD_84515 | JGI IMG/M metagenome (GOLD analysis project Ga0102956, IMG submission 84515) | Salt pond soil microbial communities from South San Francisco under conditions of wetland restoration - Salt Pond MetaG SF2_A_D2_MG ...
GGCCCCGTTTTATACTGCGGCAGCGGCAGAAGTCCGTGCCTTCCACAATATAAACCAGTTCGCCTTCAAGCAGATATTCGGCCTTCCCTCTCTTGACAACAGCCCGCTCACCGAGGCCGGCACATGGCGGATGAATGTGATCGCCAATATCAGCAATACCTATGATATCTCTGATGACGCCAATGAACAGATAATAAACGATGTAGAAACATTTAGCGGGAACCTGCTCGTTAGCTATGCTCCCCGGGACAACTGGCAGCTGTCCTTAAACGTGCCCTATATCAATCATAGCGGCGGCTTTCTGGATGACTTCATCTATAACTGGCATGATTTCTTCAACATGTCCCAAAACGGCAGGAGCGAAGACAACCATGACCAGTTTCATATTTCATATCTCTCGGGATCCGGCACCTCCTTTGATGTGTCCGACGCCCAGAGCGGTATAGGCGACATACGCATTAATGGCGCTTATACCCGGCCATGGGAGAACAGGGCTCTTATCTTCAGCGCCGAGCTGAAACTTCCCACAGGTGATTATGATAAGCTGACCGGCAGCGGCGGCTATGACTTCTCAGTGGGGCTCACAGTAAACGACCCGGAAAGCCTGGGAAAATATCGCATTACTCTGTATGGCGGCCTGGCCGGTCTTTTTCTGGGTGACATTGACGGTGAACTGGCCGCCATACAGAAGAACTTTGCCCTTGCCGGCAGACTGGGGATAGGCTGGCAGGCAACAAAACTCATCCAGTTGAAACTGCAGCTTGATGCCCAGTCGGCCCTGTATGACAGCGGTCTCAAGCAGATGGGTGATCCTGCCGTGCAGCTGGTAATGGGTGGCAGCCTGACCTTTACCGATGATGTTTATCTCGACATTTCGGTTGCCGAGGACATAAACACTGCAACCGCAGTGGATGTTGCTTTTCAGCTGGGTCTTGTTGCTACTTTCTGATTATGCATACTTTCCTATGGCGCAACATTCTTCCACTTCTGCTGGCGTCCCTGCTTTTAACTGCATGCGGTGGCCCTGAACCGGTCACTCTGCGTGGTGATAATATCATCTGTTTTGGCGACAGCCTGACCTTCGGCACCGGGGCCCCCCGCGATAAGAGCTATCCGGCCCAGCTGGCTGAAATGATCGGACAGCCGGTGATAAATTCCGGCATACCGGGTGATACAACGGACAGAGCCTTACGGCGGCTGGAGCGGGACGTTCTGTCAAAATCACCCCGTATCGTCCTCATTACGCTGGGCGGCAATGACCTGAAAAACGGGGTGAACAAGAAAACGGCCTTCAAAAACCTGAAGGATATCGTTGATACCATTCAGGCCAGTGGCGCCCTTGTTGTTTTCGGGGGCATCAGGCTGCTGTTCTGGGATCGCGGCTATGAAGAGGAATATGAAAAACTGGCTGCAGAGACCGGAGCCCTTCTGGTCCCTGATATTCTCGGGGGCCTCATGGGCCATGAGGAGCTGATGCATGACACCATCCATCCTAATGGCGCAGGGTATAAAATCATGGCCCAAAAATTTTACACACGCATCGAACCCTATCTTTAATTCCTGATTTTTTTCTTCCAACACCGCTTATTCGCAATAACATACTATTATAATTGCTTATTTTAAGCAATGCGGTATATTGTCGCACCCCCTTTACAACTAGCTATTTAAGTATTAGCTTAAATACTAAATTTCCAGGAGGCTGCCGTTTGAGAACAGAACAGATCACTGATCTGGCCACGCTGCTGAAGTCAATTTCACACCCTTACAGGCTCCAGATCCTCTGCCTTTTACAGGATCACGAGATGACCGTGGGTGAAATAAGCAAGGCGATAAAAAGCACTGATGCCAATATTTCCCAGCATCTTTCCATCCTGCGCCACCAGGGAATTATCGGCACCCGCAAGCAGGCAAATTTCATATATAACAGAATTATAGACGACAGAGTTACCAGTCTGATCGAAACCATGCAGGGGTTATTTTGCAAAATTGAGGAGTAAATTATGTTGGGTCAGCACAAGAGATCTTTCACAAAAAGATTGGTGTATTTTCTTCTGGCAGTAATTTCCGCATGTACTCTTCCTGGCAGGGAAGTTTCTGCCGGCGAGGTCATGACTCTCCGGGCAGCTGTGACAGAAGCCCTAGCAAAAAACCATGAGATTGCCGCCTTTACGAATTCCTTGGCCGCTTCTAAAGAGGATATCGGTATTGCCCGGAGCAACATCATGCCCAAACTTAGCCTCGAAGAGCGCTTCCTGCGAACCAACAACCCCACCTATGTCTTCATGTCCAAGTTGAACCAGGGACGCTTTACCATGCAGGATTTTGCCATAGACTCTCTCAATGATCCGGCCCCGGAAAGCGATTTCCAGACATCCCTCGCTGTCTTTCAGCCCCTTCTCGCCATGCAGGCCTCCATCGGCATAGACATGAGCGAGACGGCCTATGCTGCAAAGGAGGAAGAATACTTCCGCAAGCAGGAGGCCGTGGCCCTGCAGGTGGCCACGACCTATCTCATGGCCCAGATGGCCGAGGAATATATACATGTGGCGCAAAAAGGTCTTGAAGACGTTTCGGAGCATTTGCGCATTGCCAGAGTAAGCTACAAAAACGGCCTCGGCCTTTACGCTGATACCCTGAGAGCCTCTACAGCAGTGACCGAAGCAGAACAGAAACTGGTAAGTGCTGAAAAAAATCTCAAGGTTGCTCAACGCTCGTTGGGACTCCTGCTGGGCCTCGAACAATCCATCCGGACCACCACGGATGATCTGGAATTAACCCTGCACGATCTTGACCACTATACTATCAGTGCCCGGGCCCGGCGTGATATCCAATCCATGCAGCACCACTTCACAAACGCCCAAAACAACCTCAGGCTCAATGAAGCCGCCTATTTCCCCACCCTGGGCGTAGGGTCTTCCTATCAACTGAACGATGCGGAGGTGCCCTTTGGCAGCGACGGTGAAAGCTGGCAGGTATTCGCTCTCTTCAAATGGGAGCTCTTTGACGGCTCAAAACGGCGCCATGAAAAGCAGAAGGCCCATTACCAGATTGCAGAAACCAGGGAACACCTGGCGCGGCTCATGGATGCCGCAACCTTCCAGGTTTTTGAATCCTTCCTCGGGGTCGAAGAGGCGTGGAAAAACTCTGAACTGGCAAAGTCAGCCCTGGCCACGGCCGAAGAGGGCCAGAGGCTGGTCAGGATCCGTTACGAGAATTCACTCTCACCGCTGGTGGACCTGCTCGATGCCCAGATGAGTCTGGACCAGGCACGAACAAATGTGCTGGTAAGGGAAAAAGAACAGCAGCTTGCCACATTGAAGCTCTGCTTCGAGAGCGGCATCATACTGCCGGAACTTGGGGTGGCAGCAGTAACTCCTGAAAACAATTAATCAAAATGACAGAAATGACAGACCCGGAGGCAAATACATGAAGAAGACATGGGTTGTTGTTGCAGGGCTTCTCTTGCTGGCAATGACAGGATGCAGAGATAAAATTGAACCGGGCACTGCCACGGTCGAACGGCCAACTGTCTCGGGTGTGACGACCATGGAATTAGCATTGGTCAGGACCACCCGTTTCCACGAAGCTACGGCAACGGTCACTGCCGAGATTGAAAGCATGGTGGCAAGCCGCATCATGGGCCCAGTTGCGGCAATATCGGTCAAAGAGGGTGACAGGGTCAAGACCGGCCAGCTCCTCATTGTCATTGACTCTGAAGATATCAGTAACAAGGTGGCAGCAGCAGAAGCCGCATACCGGGAGGCTGTCCAGGCCCTCAGCGGAGCCGAACAGCACAGGTTGCTTGCTGAGAACACGTACAGTCGTTTCAAAAACCTCTATGATGAAAAGGCCCTGTCACTCCAGGAACTTGATAAAATCGAGACCCAGAAAAAAGTGGCCGCCATTGAATATGAACGCATACAGGAAATGGTCAAGCGCGCCGAGGCAGGCCTTGCCGAGGCAAAAGTTTTCCAGGGTTTCAAGGAAATCGGATCTCCTATTGACGGGGTTGTTACGGGCAGGTTCATTGATCCCGGCAACATGGCTATGCCGGGCATGCGGCTGCTCAGCATCGAGGATACTTCCCGTTACCGGCTTGAGGCTGAAATCGATGAGAGTTTCGCAGGGCAAATCACCCCGGGCCTGGATGTTGAGGTTGAAATAAGCTCCCTGAAGGTAAAACTGCCGGGAAAAGTATCTGAAACGGTACCGGCTGTTGACCCGCGTTCAAGGACATTCAAAATATTCATCGCCCTGCCGGCTGAACCGAATCTGCAAAGCGGCCTATACGCCAGGGTCAAAATCCCGGTGGGGCAACAAGAGCTTGTCATGGTGCCTGCTGAGGCTGTGGTCAGTAAGGGCCAGCTCACGGGTGTGTATACGGTGGGTTCCAACCGGGTCATCACCTACCGGCTCGTCAGGCCCGGCAGGAAATACGGTGGAAAGACAGAAATTCTTGCCGGGCTGAAGCCGGGGGATACCATTATCACAGGTAACGTTTCAAGGGTTGTGGACGGCGCCATTCTGCAGACGGAGAAGTAGTATGGAAAAGATGGGTATATCAGGCAGGATAGCCAAGGCCTTTATCAAGTCCAAGCTGACACCCCTGATGGTTTTAGCGTCGCTGCTGCTGGGCATTTTTGCAGTGACTATAACACCGCGTGAAGAGGAGCCCCAGATAGTGGTTCCCATGATTGATGTCATGGTGGCATATCCCGGCGCCTCGGCCCGGGAGGTTGAGGACCGCGTCACCCGGCCCATGGAAAAATTTCTCTGGGAGATCAAGGGGGTGGAATACATCTACTCCATTGTCAAGCCGGGCATGAACCTTACCATTGTCCGTTTTTATGTCGGGGAGAATATGGAGGACTCCATAGTCAACCTCTATAATAAACTGATGGCCAATTTCGACAAGATCCCTCCCGGTGTCACCCAACCCCTTGTCAAACCGAAGTCCATTGACGACGTTCCCATCCTGACCCTGACCCTCTGGGATGCCGAAAATAAATACTCCGGATACGAACTGCGCAGGGTAGCAGCAGAACTGGCAGACGAACTCAAAAAAGACCAGGACGTATCCGAGTTTTCCATCATCGGCGGCCAGAAGCGGCAGGTGGTTATAAATCTGGACCAGTCTCGGCTCAAGGCTTACCAGGCATCTTCGTTACAGATCATGCGGGCCCTGCAGCAGGCCAACTTTGTGCTGCCGTCCGGAGCTTTTCCAGCCGGAAACCGCGAATTTATCGTGGAAACAGGCGGTTTCCTTGCCGACATGGAGGATGTTGCCTCTGTTGTTGTGGGGATCTACAACGGCAAACCGGTTTACCTGCGCGATGTTGCCGATCTTACAGACGGCCCGCAAGAACCTGCCAACTATGTTTTCATGGGGCTTGGGCCGGCTGCCGTTGAAAAGGGCCTGATACAAGCACCCGGCCAGTTTGAGGCAGTCACCATTGCCGTTTCCAAGAAAAAAGGCGCCAATGCCAGCACTGTAGCCCATGAGGCTTTGGCAAAAATGGAGGCCCTCAAAGGCAAACTGATCCCCGCTGATCTCCAGGTAACAGTGACGCGGGATTATGGGGAAACAGCCAAGGAAAAATCGGATGAACTCCTGAAGCATATGCTGATAGCCACGGTTTCAGTCATCATCCTCATTGCCTTTACCCTGGGATGGCGTGAAGCAGTGGTGGTCGGCGTTGCTGTCCCGGTAACCCTGGCCCTCACCCTGCTGATCAATTACCTTTACGGTTATACACTTAATAGGGTTACCCTCTTTGCCCTGATCTTCTCCATAGGTATCCTGGTTGACGATGCCATCGTTGTGGTGGAGAATATCCATCGCCATTTCAAGATGCACCGCATCAATCCGCTCACCGCGGTCCTGGCCGTTGATGAAGTCGGCAGTCCTACCATTCTTGCCACCTTTGCCGTTATTGCAGCCCTTTTGCCCATGGCTTTCGTCTCGGGGCTCATGGGTCCTTATATGAGACCTATCCCGGTGGGTGCTTCTGCCGCCATGCTCTTTTCTTTGCTGGTAGCCTTTATTGTCAGCCCCTGGCTGAGCTACCTCGTCTTGAAAAATGTAAAGCATGGTGCGGAAAACGCCGAAGGGGACAGCAGGCTCCTCAGAATTTACGAAAGACTTATAGGTCCCCTTCTGGACAGTTCGGTCAAAAGGATTGTTGCCCTGCTGCTTGTCGGGGTCCTGCTCGGCCTGGTCCTGCTTTTGCTGCCGCTAAAAAAAGTCACGGTCAAGATGCTGCCCTTTGACAACAAGAGTGAAGTGCAGGTGATAATTGACATGCCGGAAGGCTCCACCCTGGAAGAGACGGCGGCCTTGACCCGCGAGATGGGGGAATTCCTGAAGACAGTGCCGGAGGTCACTGATTACCAGGCCTATATCGGTACAGCCGCACCTTACAATTTCAACGGTTTGGTCCGGCATTATTTCCTGCGTGCCGGCTCCAATGTTGCCGATCTGCAGATCAATTTCGTTGCCAAGGAAAAAAGAGCCCAGCAAAGCCATGATCTGGCCAAACGTCTGCGCCCTGCCTTAAAAGAGCTGGGGGACCGTTACGCAGCCAGCATAAAGGTAGCAGAAATTCCACCCGGCCCTCCGGTCTTAAGCACCCTGGTTGCAGAGGTCTATGGTCCTGACCCTGAACGCCAGGTCGAAATAGCGGCTGCCATCAAGAAAATATTTACAGAGACGGACGGTGTAGTTGATGTCGACTGGTTTGTTGAGGATGATCAGAAGAAAATAAATCTGGTGGTGGACAAGGAAAAGGCTGCTGCGCATGGCATAAGCACGGAAGCCGTGGCGCAGAGCATGCGCATCGGTTTAAACGGCATGGCCGCGGGCCTTATCCATTATGAAAACGAAAAAGAGCCCGTGGAGATATTTCTGCGGCTGCCCCTGGCGGCCAGGACGCATCCTGCCTCCCTGAAAAGCATCGGCGTGCCGGCTGCCGACGGTTCCCTTGTTCCCCTTGGTGCCCTTGTCCATATAGAAGAAGAGATTGCGGAAAAGACCATCTATCATAAAAACCTTAAGCGGGTCACCTATGTTACCGGCGATGTGGCCGGTTCCAAGGAAAGCCCGATCTATGCCATCTTAGAGATGAAGGAAAAAATAAAGCAGCTTGAACTTGCCGAGGGTTACGAACTGAGACAGTACTCTGCGGTGCAGCCCTGGATGGAAGACAGGTATGCCATGAAATGGGACGGAGAATGGCATATCACCTACGAGGTTTTCCGTGATCTTGGTATCGCCTTCGGGGCCGTTATGATCCTTATCTATGTGCTTGTTGTTGCCTGGTTCAGGAGTTTTGTCACTCCCTTGGTCATCATGGCGCCGATCCCCCTGACGCTTGTGGGGATCCTGCCGGCCCACTGGATGTTCGGAGCCTTTTTTACTGCTACCTCCATGATCGGCTTTATCGCCCTTGCCGGCATTATTGTGCGCAACTCCATTCTGCTGGTTGATTTTGTCCAGATGGAGTGGCGCGACTGCGGCGATCTCAGGAAAGCGCTGATCTCTGCCGGTGCAGTCCGGTTCCGTCCCATTGTCCTCACCGCAGCAGCCGTTGTAATAGGATCCTTTGTCATGCTTTTTGACCCGATCTTCCAGGGACTGGCCATAGCCATGATGTTCGGGGCTGTGGCCGCAACAGCTCTGACACTGATGGCTGTACCCCTGCTATACTACGAATTCTTCAAGAACAAAGCCTGCCCCATGCTTGAGGAGGAAGATGAGGCGAAAGATTAAAGGTTAAAGGCGAAAGGACCCAAAAACACAGGTTTCTAGGGTCGAGGGATAAAATATCGAATACAGATTGAGACAAAAATTGTCAGTCGTCAGTTTGCAGTCGGCAGAACAGATTTGTTACTGATAACTGACCGCTGATCGCTCTTCAACTTTAGCTCACTTTAGGCACTTGTAACTCTATCTCACTTGAAACTTTAGTTCACTTTAGTCTCTTTAATTTTCTACCACTTATTCTTCAGGCGCCCGATATCCTTATCAAGAAATTTCTTCAGGCGCCGCTGGTACCAGGAATGGCCGATCCAGAGTTGTTTGTGCCCTTCCTCCTCAATACGGGTTGCGACCCGATTACGCACACGGCGCCAGAGATCGCGCTTATAGGCCGTTTCAAAGGGAATGAGATTATCCAGGTCCTCAAGTGTGTTCTTCTTAAACCTGGGATAAATAAAGTTTATTATGACAAGACCGGTCAAGGCAAGAACCAGCAAGGCTGCCAGGGAGGGAAAAACCAGCACCCTGTCAGCAAATGCACCTGAAAAAAGTGAACCGACCAGGGTTGCCTTGGGAAAACCGGCTACAAGTTTGAGCAGCAGATCACCGAACCAGAAAACCAATAGGGAAATGAGCAGGCCAACCTTCAAAGCTTTCTGCACCTGGAGGCCGAAGCCGTTTTTAAAAGCTGCAAGGGCTTCGGCCTGAAGATCAAGCTCTCGGACGCCCCGTTCAGCTTCCTGGAAAACATGGTTGATACGCATGGTCGGTGCTGTCTCAACAGCGCGTTTCAACTCATCGCGCTCACTGACCCATGACTCCACACCCTGGGGCGGCACATCACCTTCTTTGGCTGCAAAGGTGAGATATAGCCTTGGGATGTCCTTGCGGCCGGTCATCTGCGAGAGGTTCCAGCATAGCGTGCCGTAAGCGCGTACCAGGTCAGGGACATTATCACACTCGTCGATCCTGTTCAGGACATAGAGCACCCTGTCCTCACCCGTTGAACCTGGAAGCGTGCTCCTGATCGCCTGGTAGGTTTCCTTGATTGTGCCCGCCTTGTGGGGGTCAAACATCAGGATAATTAAATCAGCCAGCCTGGCGAGTTCTCCCACCACACCAAGATAATCATAGCCGCGGTCTTTTTCGGTGACTGAGTCAAGCATGCCCGGCGTATCAATAATTGCAAAATTCTCGAGGATCGGGGATTTCACCTTTTTCATGCGCAGGTGGGAAAACAGTCTTTCACCAAAAGGCATGAGCGGCGCAAACGGCAACCGTTCATCATTAACGATGGTGCCACCTGGGATTTCCTCCTCACTTTCGCCCTCTCCAGGCGATGTCAGAATGGTAAAACAATCATCAGTCGGGGCCTGTCCCGTCCTTTGTACAGGCATATCGAGAAGTTCGTTGATAAAAGTTGATTTCCCGGAAGAATAGTTACCGATGACCAAGACCAGAGGCTTCCACATGAGCGGCGTCAGCACATCCTGCATGGATACGTTGTACCGTTTGTAAATCGGCGCCATTTTACTCCGCAATAGCTTATCAAGTTTCTTGATAAGGGCCTTGGCAGCTTTTTCGTCTTTCATTTTCACCCCCGGTGATCCATGATTACATTTTGACTGCTGATAAGAAAACAATTATCGGCAACAGCCAATACACTTCCACCCTCATTGTGCTCATTTATCTGCAATATACTATAGCACTGCCCCAGTTGGCAAATATTCACTGATTTGATGCTGCAAGATTTATACAGAAGTTTGTCCCCTTGCACCAGTATCAAGGGGAACACGGCGTTTAAATATTCTGAAACAAAGCACCATAACGGATTCAGGCTCACCTCTGTACAATTCAAGCTCCCCGCGGCAGATAAGCGCAGATTCGGAGCTACGGGGAATGCACGCGCTATTCCTGTTCGTAAGCCTGGCGCCTTATTCTTGCCGAATTTTTCAGGACTCCCACCTGTTCGTCCACGTAATCAATAACTTTAGGCTGCTTGCCTGCAGCCGGCCTGAGAATGCGGCCGATAACCTGTCGGAGCCGTCCGGTGAATTTGATCGGGGTGGTGAGGAAAAGCGTAGTAAGGCCGGCGGCATCAAAACCTTCACCGACAAGCTGCAGGGTGGAAATGAGGACCTTGATCTCGCCCCGGTGCAGAGACCCTACAATCGCTGAACGCTCTAAAGCAGACTGCTTCCCGGTCAGCACACTTGCCTGCAGTCCTTTACAAGCAAGAAGCTCTGCCAGTTTCTGACAATGTGCGACGCGGTCGCTGACAACGAGTATTGTACCTGCTGTTTCTCCGGCTTCTCTATTAATGTCATCAGCAATCTGTTGATTTCGTGCTTCATTTTTGGTCAAGGAGTTCATCAGGGTCTGATAGTTGCCGCGAAAGACATAGTTGAAACCGGTGGTTCTCTGGATAAATTCCGGCTTCAGGACAGCGCCGCTTTCTGCCAGCTTTTTGGGGTCGACCTGATGCGAGCGCTCTCCCATGTATAAATAGATCAGAGGAGTAAGGCCGTCCTCCCTGCGATAAGCGGTTGCCGACAGCCCAAGCATGTAATATGCATCGAAGGTTTTGACAACCTCGGTAAAAAGACTGGCCGGCACCCGATGGCATTCATCAACAATCAGGTGTCCGAAACTGGGTATCAGTTCTTCGAGCTTCTTGCGTGCAGTATTGACAATTGCAATGGACAGAGGCTGTATATCATATTTCGAATCACCGATAAGTCCAGCCTGAATTCTCAGGAACTGCCTGACGCGTTCCTCCCACTGGTACAGCAGTTCCCGGCTGTGCACAAGAATCAGGGTCGGCTGGCGTCTCTGGGCTATTACCTCAAGAGCCATAATCGTTTTACCCGATCCGGTACCGGCAACCAGTACACCAAAATGTTTGCGCAGGATATCAGCCACCGCCTCTTTCTGGTATGGCCTCAGTACCCCCTGAAAACTGAAATCGATTTCCGGCAGCCTGCGCCTCTTGTCTTGAATCTTTGGCCCCCGGCCCATGTATGTTTTGCAGAGTGCCACAGCCTGTGCGGCAAAGCCCCGGGGAAAGATAATGCCGGCATCATCCAACGTGTACAAAAAGAGCTTCTGCTGGAAATTCTTACCGACCCAGCGCCCATATTTTTTGGCAGCATGGTATTTGGGATTGTCAATGGTAAGCTTGTTCTGCAGTGCTGCAAGAAAGGACGTGGATATCCCTGACAAGTGGCATTGACCTGCAACTGTCAGTACCGGGCCTGTTGTTTTTTTCTTTCCGTCTCTATCTGCCATGTAACAGTATTGTCTCTATAATCGCTTGTTGTCCCTGCCCGGATATGATACATTCAGCGCCGGCATGTATGTGGTTCTTCCAAGGAATTTTTCTCGGCCTGGGGCTTTGCTGCCGAAGAACCTGATCCTTTGTTTGCTACACTGCTCAAGCAGTATTATAGTATCCACCGAAACGGTCTTCCCGGCAAACTGTTTTTAAGCTTTTTGTTATGAAAAATATTATTCACATCATACTGGCTTTCATTTTTGCAGGACTTACCTTTGCCTTTCTGGTGAAAAAAATGAAGGATGACTGTATACCCTGACTGCTGGCATACGGCACGCTCGGTATGGGTCTCATATCGTATTACATATTGACAACTTATTTCTAACCCGGTCAGTTCATGACCGATTCAGATGTCAATTAATCAGAGCATTGATTTTTAAATAACATACAATTTTTCTAACCCCAATATAGACAAACATCCTCTTTCTGCCAAAACCGGCAACCTCAACTCGTGAACTACCCGGGTAATAATTATTGAAAAAAGGATTTAATTTACCAGCCGACCATCATGAAAGTTAATGCTATCCATTACCGGACTATCTGGCCCCGGAAAGAAAATAAGCACATTATTGAGATCATTGACCAGCGCTATCTCCCGCACAGGTTTATTATAGAGGAGCTGAAAACAGTTGACGACTTTGTAGCCGCAATACGGGATATGCATGTTAGAGGTGCGGGGCTTATCGGCGCCACCGCGGCGTATGGCATTTACTGTGCAGCAGTGCACGCACCGCCGAAAAACTGTGAAGAATATTTTGCAGAAGCCGCACGCAAACTCCTTGATACCAGGCCGACTGCCAAAAACCTGTCATGGGCCGTGCACAGACAGCTTACAGCCATTGCCGGGATATCGGCCCATGAAGAAAGGATTCGGAAAACCTATGAAACAGCCAGCCGGATAGCTGACGAAGATGCAGATTTCTGCCGCAGAATAGGTGAACACGGGCTGCAGCTCATCAAGGATATAAGCAAAAGAAAAAATGGCGAACCGGTTAATATCCTCACACACTGCAACGCCGGCTGGCTGGCGTTTGTGGATTATGGTTCAGCCACGGCGCCCATTTATGCTGCCCATCGGGAGAATATTCCGGTTCATGTCTGGGTGGATGAAACACGGCCCTGGAACCAGGGTTCAAAGCTGACGGCCTGGGAGATGTTCCAGGAAGGTATTGCCCATACCCTCATAGCAGACAATGCAGGCGGTCATCTCATGCAGCACGGCATGGTGGACCTTGTTATTGTTGGTTCGGACCGCACCACCCGCACGGGTGATGTAGCCAACAAGATAGGCACGTATCTCAAGGCCCTGGCTGCTAAAGATAACAATGTTCCTTTTTATGTGGCCCTGCCCTCCTCAACTATTGACTGGGAACTGCGAGACGGCCTGCGTGAGATCCCCATTGAAAACCGTTCAGGCGATGAGCTTAAGTTTATAACTGGACTCAGCCAGGACAACAAACTGACCACAGTCATGTGCGGGCTATCCGAAACACCTGCCAGCAACTATGCTTTTGATGTCACTCCGGCCCGCCTGGTGAGCGGCATCATTACAGAAAGGGGGATTGCTGCTGCCAGTGAAGAATCCCTCCTGCAGCTTTTCCCTGAATTTGCCTGAGAACTTTTCCTGCCAGGCACAGGTCAGCCGGACTTTTCGGCACCAACTACTTCAACAAAATCTCTTGAAAGGCGATACAAAGCGTATTAAAAGGCTCATAGCACATGTCTGAAATTAAAATTTACTCTGAGGAGGCGTAACAATGCGTTTACATTTTTATACCAGTAAAAAAATTATCTCTACAGTTGCGGCAATTATTGTTTTTGTCTTGGTAATTGCGCCACATTTTTCTCAAGGGGTGCAGGCACGCAGTGCCGAGGAAATTGATGTGAGCGTTGACGTGGCCCTGAACCGCTTTAAAAATGAAGTCCCGGGAGCAAATGAATTTTTAAAAAATGCGAAAGGGGTGCTTGTCATACCCAATGTCATCCGGGTTGGCTTTGTGTTCGGCGGTGAGTATGGGGAAGGAGCCTTGCTTGTTGGCGGCAAAACTGTAGATTATTATAGCGTTGCCGCAGGCTCATTCGGCTTCCAGATCGGCGCCCAGTCAAAAATTATTGTCCTTGTCTTCATGGAAGAAAATGCCCTGACAACATTCCGTGACAGTCTCGGCTGGACCGCGGGGGTCGATGGTTCTGTTGTCTTTATTGACTATGGTGGAGGCCGCTCTGTAGACACAGATAACATGAGGGATCCGGTTGTCGGTTTTGTCTTCGGGGTCAAGGGGCTTATGGCCAACCTGTCCCTTGAAGGATCAAAATATACAAAGCTTACAAAATAAACGGGCCACAAATTTTAACATCGTGGTCAGGAAATTTTCGCACCAATTTCCGTATCACGCATTTCTCTTGAAGCAGGGCTTTACCGGCCCTGCTTTTTTTGTGCAAGATTTTCAGCAGGCCAGCTTTATTTTTTATTTTTCAAGTCCAAATACATCTCATGCGCCTGATTAGGCGGCAGATTTTGATGTACAGTTGCACCCACGGCCTGGATCATGGCCGCCGGAGATTCGGCCTGAAAAATATTTCTACCCATGTCAACACCGGCAGCACCTTGCTGTACAGCGTTATATGCCATGGTCAGGGCCTCAATTTCCGGGATCTTTTTGCCGCCTGCCATAACGATAGGCACCGGACAGCTGGCTGTCACCGACTCAAAACCTTTCGGGATATAGTATGTCTTGACATAATGGGCCCCAAGCTCTGCACAAATCCTGCAGGCCAGCCTGAAGTAGCGGGCGGACCTTTTCATCTCCGTTCCGACTGCGGTTACCGCTAATACCGGAATTCCGCAGCGTGTGCCCATATCAACCAGCCTGGTCATATTATGCACCGACTGTGTTTCATACTCCGCGCCGATAAATACCTGCACCGCCACGGCTGCAGCATTGAGGCGGACAGCATCCTCAATATCAACGGCAATCTGCTCATTGGAAAGCTCGTTCAGGATACTGGGCCCGCCACTGGCCCGAAGCACGATTGCCCGGGTATAGGAGGGCGGCACAACAGAGCGGAGGATGCCGCGGGTCAGCATCAAGGTATCGGCATATGGGGCAATCGGCAGGATACTCAAGTCAATCCGCTCGAGGCCGCTGGTGGGGCCTTGAAAATACCCATGATCAATGGCAAGCATCACTGTGCGGCCGGTCTCAGGATTAAAAATCCGGGATAAGCGGTTTTTCATGCCCCAATCATGAGAATTGGACCCTTTGAGAAAAAAACCTTCTGTGTTCGTTCTTTTTTCCAGGCTGAATTCTTGCCCTTCCTTGTCAACTTCAGGCATAACGCATCTCCTTTTAACAATTTTCTATGCAGTCAATTTATTCCTGTGGTTTTATAATCACCTTCAGTGAGCCGCCACCTTCTGCAACGAGCTGAAACCCTTTTCCTGTTTCTGCAAGCCCGAAGCGGTGGGTTATCATGTCATCCACCCGAACCCGTTTCGACCTGATGAGTTCCAGGGCCTCTGCACAATCGGCCGGGCTTGCTGCATATGAAGTTGTGACCGTGACATCACGGCGCCAGAAAACGTCATTGATGGATAACGGTACAACTGTCCCGGACGGCGCAGGGGCAAACAGCATTATGGTACCGCCACGCCCAACCGCCTGAAAGGCCTGCTGGCAGACAGCCTCTGCCGCGGCGCACACTATCACCACATCCGCTCCCCGGCCGCTGTTCAATTCTCTGAATTTCTCCGCCACATCAGAGTCCGCCGGGAGTACATGGTGGGCTCCATATTGCCCCGCCAGGACAAGTCGCTCATGGCTGAGATCTGTGGCAACTATCAGGCCCGCATCTTTGGCCACGGCCAACTTGATATGAAGCAGACCTGCAATACCGCTGCCGAGAACAAGTACACTTGCGCCGGGCCGGATGCCTGCAATCCGCTGTCCGCGCAGGACACAACCCAAAGGCTCAACAAATGTGGCCGCCTCGTATGTCACTTCATCGGGCAAAAGCCAGGTGCCGCGCGCAACATTGATTGATGGCAAGCGCACATACTCGCAAAATCCGCCCGGATCAAAATGCGTCCCCCCAAGCAGAGTATCACAGACTGTCTCATGGCCGTTCTCGCAATTATGGCAGGAAAAACAGGGCACGTGATGGGTCGCAACAACCTTGTCACCTTTCTTAAACCCGGATACATCCGCGCCTGCCTCTGCAACCCTGCCGGCTATCTCATGCCCCAAAACAAGAGGCGCGTGCCTGATACGGTACCATTCCATGGTATCGCTGCCACAGATCGAACTTGCAAAAATCTGCACCAGCATTTCACCGGAACCGATCCGGGGAGTCTTCCTCTCCTCAAGCCGGACATCCCTGTTGTTGTAATACATTGCCACGCGCATAAGACTTAGACACCCATACTCTTCTTTTTCATTTCTGTTCTTTAGCCAGCACGACACTATAGTCTAACTTTTCACGTGTTACAATCTGCTTTTGCCCTATTGCAGCCTGCATAAACATTGCCACAGGACTGTGCTCTATAGGTAACTTTTTTTATCAAGAAAAAGTTGTGTTTGCTCGTAGTCTTTGGTATATAGCCTTTTTTGGTCCTTCCTCAACAGGGAGATAAGATGAATACTCAACTAGTTGGCAGAAACTACACTAAAGGGCAAGAACTAACATGACAGAAAATTCAACACAAGAAAATGCCGCAGATGCAGGCAAAAAAGACTCGGAAGAGATGAGTTTTGCTGATCTCTTCGAAATGGAAGAAAACAGTTCAGTAAGTAAAGTAGGTGATGTCATTAAGGGCACTGTCGTCGGCATTGTTGATGATCATGTTCTCGTTGACATCGGCGACAAAGCTGAAAGTTACATTCCTCTCTCAGAATTCCGTACCGAAGGCGAAGAAAAGGAAATCAAGATAGGTGATGCCTTCGAGGTCTTTGTAGAGAAAAGGAAAGAGGAAGGCGGACTTCAGCTGTCACGGGAAAAGGCTATCGGTATTAAAGTTTGGGAAGAAATCGCCAAGATTCAGGCGGATGACGGCACCATCGACGGCAAGATTGAAAGCCGCGTTAAAGGCGGCATGTCAGTGGATATCGGGGTGCCCGCTTTCCTGCCTTATTCTCAAATAGATTTGCGCCCGGTTAAAGATCTGGATGCACTCATTGGCCAGTCCTTTCCTTTCAAAATTCTCAAATTCAATAGAAAACGAAATAATGTCGTTATTTCACGCCGCGCCATTCTTGAAAAAGAGCGGGAGAAAATGCGCGCCGACATGCGTACCTCCCTGGAAGAGGGCATGGTCGTGAAAGGAACGGTTACAAATATAACTGACTACGGTCTTTTTATCGATCTTGGCGGTATGGACGGCCTGTGCCACATCACCGATCTTTCCTGGGGCCGGGTTTCCCATCCGGCTAAACTGTATAAGGTCGGGGACGACATCGATGTCAAAATTCTCAAGTATGACCAGGAATCCGACCGTGTATCCCTGGGCATCAAGCAGCTGCGTCCTGATCCATGGGCCACGGTAACGGAGCGCTACCCCATCGGCTCCAAAACTGTCGGCAAGGTTGTCAGCATTACCGATTATGGTGTTTTTGTTGAGCTTGAAGAAGGCGTAGAGGGACTGATCCATATCTCTGAAATGACCTGGTCCAAAAAACCACGGCATCCCTCCAAACTTGTTACAGTGGGCGACGAAGTTGAGATCATGGTGCTCAACATAGAAACCGAAAGCAAACGTATCTCTCTGGGTATGAAACAACTGCATCCAAATCCCTGGGATCTGGTCAGTGAAAACTATCCTGTCGGCTCCATCATCGAAGGCAAGATCAAAAATATCACTGATTTCGGCATATTTATCGGCATAGAAGAAGGCATTGACGGCCTTATCCATGTCTCTGATCTTTCCTGGACTGAGCGCATCAAACATCCGACCGAGAAGTATGCGAAAGGTGATACGATACAGGCCGTAGTTTTAAAGATTGACAGAGAAAACGAACGTTTCTCCCTTGGCATAAAGCAACTTGAACCCGACCCATGGCAGGCTGCACTCAACAATTATCCCGGCGGCGCCATTGTCGAAGGCAAAATCACCAATGTCACCGACTTCGGAATTTTCGTCCAGCTCGAAGAAGGTGTTGAAGGTCTTGTCCATGTCTCTGAAATAAGCAAAGAAAAAATTACTACTCCGGTTGGCATGTACAATGTAGGTGATAGCCTAAAGGTAAAGGTAATCAATGTTTCCTCAAAGGATAGGAAGATAGGCCTGTCCGTCAAGGCCATGGATGAGGACTCAGGTGAGGATACCCTGAAAGATTACAAAAAGAAACAAGCTGCCGGTCCTGCTACCATTGGTGACCTTCTGAAAGAAGAAATGGAAAGCAAGGGAACCAGCAGCAAGGCAGAAGCGGCACCGGAAGAGGCAGAAGCGGCAGCGGAAGAGGCAGAAGCGGCAGCGGAAGAGGTAGAAGCGGCAGCGGAAGAGGCAGAAGCGGCACCGGAAGAGGCAGAAACGGCACCGGAAGCGGCAGAAACGGCACCGGAAGAAGCAGAAACGGCAGCGGAAGAGGTAGAAGCGGCACCGGAAGAAGCAGAAACGGCAGCGGCTGCAGAACTAGAACCCGCTGATGAGGCCGATGCCGAAGATGCTGAAGCGGAAACCGATAAGGACAAGGACTAACGAACACCGTTCTGCAGGTCTTGTATGTGCTTCAGGTGTTAAACAATTGACAACTGCTGCATGTGCATGACCTAGCTGTCTGCTGTTCGCACACCATGAGCTCATTTCGCCAAAAACATCCTATTCTTTTAGGGCTTTTTGTACTGACAGGGATATTCTTCCTTTTTCTGGCGGGAATATCCCTGCTTATTTCTTCGCTCATCTCGCATGGCCCCAATACCGATATTTTTGCCAAAAAAGAAGGGGTTGGTATCATTGAACTCAAGGGTTTGATCGTTTCATCTGAACCGATACTGAAACACCTGACGGAACTCAGGAACAGCCCCAACGTGAAGTCCATCGTACTGCGCATTGACAGCCCGGGCGGTGCTGTCGGTGCATCACAGGAAATTTACACAGAAGTTAAACGCACCAGTGAGGTAAAACCCGTGGTGGCTTCAATGGGCTCCATGGGAGCGTCCGGTGGCTACTATGCCGCCTTGGGAGCAGACAATATTATCGCTAATCCCGGCACCATGACAGGCAGCATAGGAGTCATTGTAAAATTCCCCAATCTTGAGAGTTTATATGAAAAGATCGGCTACAAAAGTGAAGTGATAAAAAGCGGGCCCCTCAAGGATGTAGGTGCCAGCAATCGGCCCTTAAGCGATGAAGAACGAAATCTTATGCAGGATTTGATCGATAATGTTTACACCCAGTTTGTCCGGGATATTGCAGAGTCCCGGTCCATGCCGGAGGAAACCATTTACGACTTGGCAGACGGCAGGATTTATTCAGGGGAGCAGGCGCTTGAAGTCGGCCTCATTGACAGCCTGGGGAATTTTACCGATGCCATTATGCTTGCTGCCGATTTGGGCGGACTTGACACAAAAGACCCCCAGCTCATCTACCCTAAAGTTGAAAGAAAGTTCTCCATACTCAACCTTTTGACGAGCGCCGAGCAGTCACTTGTTGACAACTTCGGGCCTTTATACCCTATCCTCTCCTTCGAATGGCGGGGTGTGCAATAAGCACCTGGCACAGACATGCACTGCATTGTTTAAGTGCATGTTCACACGTTTTATATATCAAAATCTTTTACTCACTTTGATTGAGGCATCGCATGTTAAAACGAGATCTGGTTGAGAAAACCACTGACTGCCTGGACGGTTATTTGAAAAAAGATATCAGCAAGGCGGTTGATATTATTATTGAGACAATGGCTGAATCACTTGACCAGGGTAAGAGAGTTGAGATCCGTGGATTTGGCAGTTTTTCCATACGCTCGAGAAAAGCACGGCTGACGAAAAACCCCAAGACAGGAAAAATAATGGATATCCCGCCCCGCAAGACCTTACACTTTGCTATGAGCAAATCCCTGAAAGAGGCCCTGATCGGAAAAAAATAAAACGGTCCTGCCAGGTGTAATCAGCTATAGTAGCGGCTGATATCACCTTTGCCCTGCCTGAGAATTTCAGGTTCATCACCGGAAAAATCTACTATTGTTGAGGGGTCCGGGTAAACCATGCCCCCATCAATTACCAGGTCTACCTTATTTCCCAAAAGCTCCTCAAATTCATAAGCTTCTGACAGCGGCGGGCCCTCTTTATCAAGAATCGCACTGGTGGTAAGTACCGGATTCCCAAGGGCCTCTATAAGGTCTAAGCATATATTATTCTGAGGCACCCGGATGCCGACTGTTTTCTGTTTTGTAATCATTATTTTGGGGACAATCTTGGCTGCGGGCAGAATAAAGGTAAACGCTCCTGGCAGTGCTTTGCGCATTATCCTGTATGCCATATTGGAAACATGGGCGTAATCGCTGACATTTTTCAGGCTTGAGCACATAAAACTGAAGGGTTTATGCGTGGGCCTTTTTTTGATCTGAAAAATCCTCTTGATTGCTTTCTGATTGAAAATATCACAACCTATCCCGTACACTGTATCTGTGGGATAACATATGACAGCACCACTGCGGAGCTTGTCAGCAATTTGCTTAATACTACGCGGTTGCGGGTTATCGGGATTAATAGAAATCAACATGTTTTTTTCTAATCGAAAGCATTTTGTGCAAAATAAAGCACATTTGATGAAATCCTAAAAAGTCTCGTAATCATCAACGGAGCCTATATCCATATATTACAGGCGCAACACCTGTCCGCATCGGGCTTTTTACGGTGCCGACAAATTTAAACTATTCAGTGCTCTGAATCAATGACTATTCACAAAAATATTGCTGCGGGAATTGATCTGGGGTCGAATACATTCAGGCTTCTGGTGGCAGATTGTTCGGCAGGCAATTTGATGGTGCTGGCCAAGAAAATGGCAACTGTCAGCTTGGGCCGTGGTCTGGAAGACAATGGCATGCTGCATGAAGACTCTATGCAAAAGGGGCTTGCAGTAATACATTCTTTCCAGGAGACATTAGCCCATTACCGACCGCAAAATATACGTATATGCGGGTCTGCAGCTTTGCGTCAGGCCAGGAACAGCCGGCTCTTTCTGCAGAGGGCTGGGCAAATCCTGCGGCAACCGATTGATGTCATTAGCGGCGAAGAGGAGGCCGGTTTAAGCCTTGCCGGCGTTTTAGCAGGCTTCACGGAACCTTTTTCCAGCCCGCTGCTGCTGGTCGATGTAGGCGGTGGCTCAACTGAACTGGTTTTTGCTGAATCACCTGCTGGAGCTACAAGGGTAAAGAGTGTGCCCCTGGGTGTTATCAGGCTTACAGAAAAATTTCTTGCCCCTTCGCAACACGATCTAGTCCTTCTGGATAGCCTGCTTGCAGAAACACTTAATTCGGCTCTTGAGGAATTGGCACTTGCACAAAAAAATCAACCTGTGCTTATTATCGGCTGTGGCGGAACTGCAACCAGCATGGCAGCCCTTGCTCTTAACCTGACTGCCTACAATGCATCCCTGGTACATGGTTATGTATTGCAGAACACATCATTAGAAAAACTCTGGCACCACCTGATAGCGCTGCCGGCAAACCAACGCAATGCTCTGCCCTGCCTTGGTGAAGGCAGAGGAGAAATCCTGCCACCCGGCATGCGGATATATCACGTGCTTTTACAACTCCTGCAGCAGGATCGTATGAGGGTCAGCGACACCGGGCTTCTGGAAGGCATTCTGCTCAGCAGCCTTTCCTATGCTGCTGCCTGAGTTTTACCGCCAATGTTTTACGCGATAAATATGGATGCTTGGCAGGAAAAGGGCTTTGCAATTACTATGGTATTTTTGTATAAGTGGTTCACCATCTTGAAAAAGTTGCTTCTTCCGAGTAATTCACTGATATCACTTCTACTTCAGAAGGATCCTGCCATATTATACAGAGGCAGAGAGTGAATAGTATTTTCTCAGGATACGGTAATCGCCACAGAAACACTTTCATTATTTTTCAAGGAGATTGAACATGCTATCCGATGTCATTGAACCAGCATACACCTTTGATGATCTTCTTCTGGTTCCGGCCAACTCCACTGTCGTGCCCTCTGAGGTTGATGTTTCCACCTTGCTCACCAAAAGCATAAAGCTCAATATTCCCCTGGTCAGTGCCGCAATGGACACGGTGACCGAATACCGTACCGCCATTATCATGGCCCGCGAAGGCGGGATTGGTATTATCCACAAAAACATGTCAATTGATGAGCAGGCCCGGCAGGTTGAAAAGGTGAAAAAATCTGAATCCGGAATGATCATAGACCCGGTCACTGTAACTGAAGAGCAGCGAGTGTCAGAAGTCCAGTCCATGATGGGCAACTACAAGATATCCGGAGTGCCTGTCCTGCGGGGTGAAAAACTTGCCGGTATCGTCACCAACCGTGACCTCCGATTCGTGACTGATCCCACCCTGAAAGTCAAAGATGTGATGACAAGCAAAAATCTGGTTACCGCCAAGGTGGGCATCACCCTGGAAGAGTCAAAAGCTCTTTTGCATGAGCACCGTATTGAAAAACTTCTTGTTGTCGACAATGAAGGCAATCTGAAAGGGTTGATCACCATTAAAGATATTGAGAAGATAAAAAAATATCCCAATTCAGCAAAGGATGACAAAGGCAGGCTTCGGGTTGGTGCGGCCCTGGGAGTTGGCACCAATTACCTGGCCTGTGCCGAGAAACTCATCAAGAACGGTGTGGATGTCGTTGTGTTCGATTCTGCCCACGGACATTCTCAAAACATTGTCAACGCCGTCAAAGCCTTGACCAAAACCTATCCCGGACTTGAAGTAATTGCCGGAAACGTGGCCACGGCAGAAGGTACTGAAGCCCTCATCAAAGCGGGTGCCAGTGCTGTTAAAATCGGCGTTGGACCAGGTTCAATCTGCACCACACGAATTGTGGCAGGAGTCGGTGTGCCGCAGTTGACTGCGATCAGGAACTGCAGCAAGGTGGCTCAAAAATATAACATCCCCCTCATAGCTGATGGTGGTATCAAATATTCAGGAGATATAACCAAAGCCATCGGCATTGGCGCCCATTCCATTATGATCGGCTCCCTTTTTGCCGGTGCGGCCGAAACCCCCGGTGAAACCTTCCTGTATCAGGGCCGCGCCTACAAAGGATATCGGGGCATGGGTTCCCTTGGGGCCATGAAACAGGGCAGCGGCGACCGCTACTTCCAGGAAGACGTGGAGAGTCCTTCCAAGATGGTGCCGGAAGGCATTGAAGGAAAGGTGCCATTCAGGGGGCCGTTATCCGACATGATCTATCAGCTTGTCGGCGGGCTCCGTTCCGGCATGGGATATGTCGGCGCCAAAGATATTGAGGAACTGCGGCAGAAGGCAAAATTTGTTCGAATCACGGCCGCAGGCCTCAAGGAAAGCCATGTTCATGACGTGATCATTACCAAGGAAGCACCCAACTACCGGTTAGAGGGCTGAGCGTTTTCCAATTTAAAATTGAAAATTTAGAATTGAAAATTTTATGTATAGATACAAATTATCGTCCTGTAACACTTAAAATGATCGCCAGCTGCTATTAGACCGACAGAGAATTCTAAAACTTAATTTTGTTAGTATTTTCATAATTTTACATTTTACATTCTACATTTAAAACATAATGGATATACACAGCGAAAAAATTCTTATCCTTGATTTCGGCTCCCAATACACCCAGTTGATTGCACGGCGTGTCCGTGAAGCCCATGTATATTGCGAATTGCATCCCTTTGACATGGATCTTGAAGCCATCAGGGAATATGACCCGCAGGGCATAATTCTCTCTGGCGGGCCCAAATCCGTTTATGATGACGGCGCACCAGCAGTAGAGGAAGCCCTCTTCGAACTTGGCATTCCGATCCTCGGTATCTGCTACGGCATGCAGCTCCTGGCCCGTCACTTCGGGGGAAAGGTTGTACCGGCCGGCAAGCGAGAGTACGGCCATGCCGACCTGGTCCTCAAGAACAAACCGGGTCCCCTTTGGGGCAGTTTTTTTGTTGAGGGAAAAAGCCCCGTCTGGATGAGCCACGGTGATCATGTGGAAGAAATACCTTTGGGATTTGAAGTTGTGGCCCAAACCGACAATGCTCCGGTGGCCGCCATCCAGGATGTAGACCGCCACCTTTACGGCGTCCAATTCCATCCTGAGGTCAATCATACACCGCGGGGAGAAATCCTCGTCAATACCTTTGTCCGTAAGATCTGCCAATGTAAAGGGCAATGGACCCCCGGCCACATTATTAACGATGCAGTATCGCGCATCCGTGAACAGGTGGGTACTGACAAGGTCATTCTAGGTCTTTCGGGAGGTGTCGACTCTTCAGTTGCCGCAGCCCTTATCAACCGGGCCATTGGCGACCAGCTTACCTGCGTCTTTGTTGATAACGGCCTGCTGCGGCTGGCCGAGGGCGACCAGGTGATGGCTACTTTCGCTGAAAACATGGGGGTAAAGGTGCTCAGGGTCAATGCAGAAGACCGTTTTCTGCAGGCACTCAGAGGTGTCACCGACCCGGAACAGAAACGCAGGGTCATCGGCAATCTTTTTATCGATATTTTCGAGGAGGAAGCAGCACGCATCACTGCTGCCACCTGGCTCGCCCAGGGCACCATTTACCCTGATGTCATTGAATCCGCAGGAGGTAAAACCGGCAAGGCCCACAGCATCAAGAGTCATCATAATGTCGGCGGGTTGCCCGAGTATATGAAACTCAACCTGCTGGAACCCTTAAAAGAACTGTTCAAGGATGAGGTGCGGGCCATCGGTGAAGAACTGGGGCTGCCGCACCAGATGGTCTGGCGCCATCCCTTCCCGGGGCCTGGACTTGGGGTCCGTATCCTTGGTGAGGTAAAAAAAGAATATGCCGATATTCTGAGGCAGGCCGATGCGATTTATATTGATGAACTTTATGCAAGCGGCTACTACAATAAAATCAGCCAGGCATTTACGGTTTTCCTGCCTGTAAAAAGTGTGGGTGTCATGGGGGACGGCCGCACCTATGAGTATGTCATCGCCCTCCGGGCCGTGGAGACAAAGGATTTCATGACTGCCGGCTGGTCAAAACTTCCCTATGAACTGATGGGCCGTATTGCCAACCGGATCATCAATGAGGTCAGGGGCGTAAACCGGGTGGTGTACGATATTTCTTCCAAGCCGCCCAGCACCATTGAATGGGAGTAACTTCAGGGTTCGAGGTTTCGAGGGTTCAAGGTTACAAGGGTTTAAGGAAAAAATTATACTGTAATTTTTATATTAATCTGCAATACAATTATTCAATCCAGCTTTTATTTTAAGATAGTCAATCCTCAGTCCTTAGTCCTCAATCTTTTTCACTTCTTTCTCCTTGCTCCTCACTTTTCACTACACGGTATACACACCACCTGTCCACCAACTTCCCTGGTCCTTGGTTCCATGACCGTTTCACCGCATGCGGCACAGGCAAGGCTCTTATAGATCCGGGCCGGCTCGGGTATTTCCAGCCTAATTCTTTTGACCGCAAAGAGCTCCGAATCATCTGCCTCCAGGACAGATTTCATCCTGCGGGCCTTTCTGTCCTGCACCATAGCTGTTACTTGCTTTGACCGGTCTCCTTCGGCGTACCGCTTCCACATGGCTTCAGTTTCAGGGTCATCGGAAGGTGGTTCCCACTTGACTGCTATACGTAAGGCATCAGGATGGGGCCTCCTGATAAAGGTATAGACCTGTTTGCCAAAATCTTTAAATATAAGGTTACCCTTGCCAAATGTGCAGCCGCACATAAACTGGATGGCATCAACCGCACAGGAATTATTTTCCACGATGGCCAGCAGTTCTTCATCCCTGGAACGGACTCCAAGCTCTTTTAAAGCGAGGGTGGCGACCCGGTAACCGATGGCAAGGCCTGGACAAGCATGGCCGTGGAATGTAACCGCATCATCGAAATTCATTTTTTTCCCCCTTTAACCAGAAATAATAAAAATAAAATATTATCGCCCGGTCTGCTATTTGTAAAAAAATTCTTCCCAGTAGCAATATTTGCTGTAACAATTATATTGGTTGCCCAGAAAGAATAACAGGCTTTTGATCTTCCGAAAAGCTTTTTAAATAACACGGTGATGACAATGAGAAAAAATAACCGTCAGGATAATGAGTTGCGCCCGGTTTCCATAGAAAAAGGATTCCTGCCCCATGCTGCTGGTTCCCTGCTCATAAAAATGGGAGGGACCCATGTGGCCTGTGCCGTTTCCATAGAGGACTCTGTGCCACGTTTCCTGGAAGACTCAGAGCAGGGCTGGATAACCGCTGAATACGGTATGCTGCCATGGTCCACCCATACACGGAGTCAACGTGAGGCGGCCCGCGGCCGCTCAGGCAGAACCTACGAGGTTCAGCGTCTTATAGGGCGCTCGCTGCGCATGATGGTTGATCTTAACACCCTGGGCCCCCGAACCCTCCGGGTTGATTGCGATGTTATCCGTGCTGATGGTGGTACGCGTACTGCAGCCATTACCGGTGCGGCACTCGTTGTGCGTGATGTGATCAACTCGCTGTATGATGAAGGAAAGTTAATGGAACTGCCCGTCATAAATCCGCTGGCGGCAATCAGTGCTGGCATTGTGGATGGCCGTGTCCTGCTTGACCTTGACTATGAGGAAGATTCCCAGGCAGAGGTGGATGCCAACTTTGTCATGTGTGAAGATGGGCGTCTTGTGGAGGTACAGTGCTCTGCTGAAGGCTCTCCTTTCAGTCGAGCCGAACTTGACCAGTTGTCTGATCTGGCCTTCCTTGGCATCAGGCAACTCTTCTCCTTTTGGAATAACACGGATTAAAAGTAACACCACCAACCTGGGTTATATGCCATGAAAAACCGTGCTGGACAATCTTCTCCTTTTACGCTGCACTCCCGGTCCTCGGAGTGTGCAGCCCGCTGTGGAGAGGTGCGCACCCTGCACGGAACATTCCAGACACCTATTTTCATGCCGGTCGGCACTCAGGCAACGGTAAAAGCCGTTACGCCTGAAAACCTGGTTGAGCTTGGGGCTGAGATCATTCTGGCCAATACATACCATCTTTATCTGCGGCCGGGCCATGAGTTGATCCATGAACTGGGCGGTTTGCACCGATTCATGAACTGGGATCGCCCCATACTCACTGACAGCGGGGGATTCCAGATCTTCAGCCTGCGTGAGCTTGCAAAAATTACCGAGGCAGGTGCCGGCTTCAAATCTCATCTTGACGGCTCTTCTCTTTTTCTGAGCCCCGAGGACGCGGTAGCGGTGCAGGAAGTGCTGGGTTCAGATATTATGATGTGTCTTGATACCTGCATTCCATTTCCGGCGGACAGGAGTGAAACACTTGCTGCTACTGAACTTACTTCCAGATGGGCCCGACGCTCCCGGGCAGCCCAAAAGGCAGCCGGTCAGCTGCTATTCGGCATTGTCCAGGGCGGTATGTATCCTGACCTGCGCTCATTGGCAGTGGAGCAGCTGCTTGAAATCGGTTTTGACGGATATGCCCTGGGCGGCCTCAGTGTCGGCGAACCCCATGAGCTCATGATGGATATTACTGAGTATACTGCTGAACTTCTGCCCCAAGACCATCCGATCTACCTCATGGGCGTGGGAACTCCCGAGGACCTGGTTGAAAGTGTTTACCGCGGGGTCGACATGTTTGACTGTGTTATGCCGACCCGTAATGCGCGGAATGGAATGCTCTTTACTTCCCGGGGCAGAGTTGTTATAAAAAACAGCCAATATTGTAAAGACCCCCGGCCGCCGGATGAAAGCTGCGGGTGTTATACCTGCCGGAATTATTCACGGGCTTACCTGAGACATCTTTACATGTCGCGGGAGATCCTGGCGTACCACCTGAATACAATCCATAACCTGCATTATTTTGTCAGGCTTATGCGGTCAATGCGGGAGGCCATAAAAAATGATACGTTCCTGCAGTTCAGGAAGTATTTTTATGCCATGCGTGAAGAACATGATTAATATACTTATTATAAAAAGGAAGAAACTCAATAAGAACACATAAACTAATACACGGAGGAAACTAAATGACAGGCATTGCATATGCTGCAAATGGGGCAGCCCCGGGGGGAGGCGGTATCGTCTCTTTCATACCCCTCATCCTTATATTTGTGATTTTTTACTTTCTGCTTATAAGGCCCCAGCAGAAAAAAGCAAAAGAGCATCAGGCCTACCTGGCAAATCTGAAAAAGGGAGATTCTGTTGTAACCAGCGGTGGCCTGCACGGCCTGATTACTGGCCTCACCGATACGGTTGCCACCCTTGAGATAGCAGACAATATCAGGGTCAAAGTCTCACGCCAGCACATTCTCGGCTCCAAAGCCTCAGTCACCGCAGACAATGAGTCCGCTGCAACTGGCAAAGCCGCTAAAGGCGGAACCTGAGGCATCAAGGGTTGTTAGCTTCATCGTGCATGAAGGTAAAGCAGAAAGCCTTCCACGCAGTTTAGAAAAATTCGGGTTAGGCTGATTATCAAGCCGGTTAGGGATTCTTCCTTTGCCGGCTTTTTTACTCCCCAGATTTTTCCCCCAACGGTTCAGAACCCGAGACAAGTTGCACGAGCTTGCTGACAACATTGCCGCTTAAAGAAGCAACAACTCTCATGCCCGGCTGTTTCTCCTCAGAGAGACTTCTGAAAAGCTGCCGCCTGCCAGTTGGAGTATTTTTTTCATCCTGCCAGTAAATAGTTGCTCTGGGATAGTTGCGCAGCACGCTTATCTGTATAACTTCTGCAGCCTTTTCAGGATCTGAACAGATATCCAGGAGTATGTCTCCCAAATTTTGCCCATCGTTTGCTGTGAGCATATGCAGCGTCAATACCGTTTTAAAAACGACACCGGTAGATTCAGATCCCAGCAGTGCCAGGATGATATTTTTCAGGTCCTCGGGACCCATGTCAGGGGCATGGCGCCCCCTGCCTCCAGCCAGGAGAAGCCCGCCTTTGTTCAGGTTCACCCCAATCCGGTCAATTGTATGTTTACTTAAACCCGTAAGGTGCGCAATCTGCGTGTTGAGTTCTGTTCTGTGTGCCATTTTTTATAACATACTTAAATTATTATACATATGTCATTAAACAGCTTGATGGTGCGTTTGTCAACATGCAAAATGCATAATTATTCAATTTTAAAGAATTAATATAATAATTTCGGATTAATACAAGACAAAAAAGCAACAGAAAACCCACTGATTTTTCCTGAAGATTTTTACATATGAAATCTGCCCAAAACATGAACCCGAAAAGTGATTCTCTGATCCCAACTCTGGCTTTATTTCTTCAGGTATACCGTGCTTACAACGAGTAATCAATCCTGTGGTTACATGGTACGGCAAACAAAGGGGCAGCACCCCTGGTTCACGAACAAGTTCAATTCATATTGCCGTTTATTTGCTGATATTGCCAACCATGGGCTCTCTTTTATAATACCCGCCGGTGCTTAACATAAATTCTCCATGTATGTTATACACATAGTACCCGGCGGTAACCCAGCCTTCGAAACCATCGGAAATATGAATGGTATTCGTATACCCCATCTGAATAAGCCGCTCGGCAGCAAAACCGGAACGTCTACCGTCCTGGCAATAGACATATATTGCTCTATCTGTTTTCTTGATAATATCCGGCACAACCCATTCAAGCCTGCCGCGTTCAACATTCAAGGCGCCAGGAAGGTGCGCAGCGTTAAATTCAGCTTCAGAACGGACGTCCAGCAAAACAAACTCACTATCACCATCAATAATTTTTTTAAAATTCTTAGCCGAAACAGCCGGCTGGGCCTCCATTGCTGATTTGTACAGATTAATAACATTCTGTTTGACTTGGTCAATGGATAGCTCCCGTGCCTGAAGAGAACAGGGAACACTTAAAGCCATGACTGTAAAAAAAATAAATACTCTCAGTGATGTTTTCATAGGCTGAATCTCCATAGCTTGAATTCTAGATTTAAAAATGAGATAGCTGGCATTGTTACTTCCCAAATAAATAAGGCAGAGCCATTATGGACTCTGCCTTATTTTGCCAGTTTTAACTGGTTCATAGCAACCATTTAATCAGTTTTCGTCATAATGTGTTCCGTTTCGTTATGCCTGCCCTGATCCTTCAGGGTATTATTGCTCGGCGGGTTTTTCATCTTTACGCCAGGTATCGTCTGGATCAAAGGTCGTCATTGCGGCAGCTGCCGTGGCCGTGTCCTCGCCCAGGTCTTTTTCATAGATTACGCCTTCCTGGTTAATGATAAAAGTCATAATGCCTGAAATCCCATACTTGGCGGGATAGGCGACCAGGGCAAAGCCAAGTACCATATTGCCATCGACCACATAGTCATACGCGCCGCCATTGGCATGCTCACCTTGTCTCTTGAGGATTTTGAAATAATACCCGTAAAATGGTTCTGGCGGGACCTTATCCAAACCGCCCTCATCATAGCCCTCCTCAGCGGCCCTTACGATCAGTGGGCCAAAAGGACTTTCCTCTTCGTCTTGCCCTGCTTCCCAATAAAGTCCATCCTTCGTGCCCTCGCTGCTGGAAAACTTCTGGGCGAACTCCGTGCTGCCGCCCTTGCCTTCCAAACATGCATATTCACGCTGGGCATCGGTATAGGCCTGCATTACCTCAATGGTGTGCAATTCGTTCCTGCCGATGCGCCGGTTAAGGATTTCATCCCTGCCCGCCTGGGTGTCAAAGCGCCAGGCGTTGTCCTGTTGCACGATGGGGATAGAAAAAGGATAATCCTCATCGCCGATGATGAGTATTGCGCGCGCTGCGTTCTCCTGTGCAAGGCTGTTTTTCGCCGCATAAGCCTTTAGAAAACGCGCTCTGCTGTTCCGGTCCGCAATCTTGTCGCCGGAAGAAGTGAGGTCTTCAGAGCCGGGACCCAAGATGGCCAAGAGCTCAACTTCGTTGTCATCCTGCACTGCAGCGACCAGGGCGGCCACCGCCTGCTGCGGGGAAGCAAAACTTTTTTGCCCTGCTGGCTCACTGTCTATGGTGGAGGAGCAACCAAGAGCGGCCATCGCGATGAGTAATGCCATTGCACCGAAAAACAACCGCAACATCCTGTAGTTATATACTTTTACTAGCATCGTCTGCGTACCTCTCTGTATGCATTGAATCATTGTCTGCTTCTGCACCTCACCGCCTACTACGACCCTGACCGCTGCGACCGCCTCTGTTGTCTTGACCTGACCAGCTCCTGCTTTGAGGGGCAGACCCAACGCCTTGCCTGCTGGTCTTGCCGCGCTCGCTTGATTGCCTTTCTCCCCTCCCATCTCCAAACGGGTTGAAGACATTGGTACGGCTTCTCTGCTGCTGTTGGAGCTCAGCCCTGTCACGTGCGTGGCTTTCCTGCCTGGCCCGCTGTTGGACCTGTGGAGCAGGCTCAATTCTTTGCCGTTGCTGAATGTCAGGTTTAATTCTTACCCTTTCCTGTCTGTCCCGCTGCTGAATCTTCAAATCACGCTCAACACGTTGCGCTTCCTGTGTAGCCCGGTTGATTCTAGTCCAAGTATCTCCGCGCGTACCCCGTCCAACTCTGGTCCGGTCGTCAGTGCGACGGGCCCTATCCTGGACCTGTTCTCCACGTCCAGGGAAACCTCGCGTTTCAGGCCTGAACGTTCGGGTACGATTTGGATACTGGCCGTATTTTCGGGCAGTCGGCTTATCGCGGTAGGCCACACCCCGCCGGTGCCTGGTTGCGTGATTCCAGCGGCCGGGCTTTGCCGGCCAACGGTCATGTCTGACATATCTTGGTCGCCTGTGCACATTGATGTAGACATAGTGGTTGTGCCAATCAAAATAACTCCAGCTACCAAAGGCAAACCCGAAATAAAAGGCGGGCCAGTAAGACATGCCGATTCCAATGCTTACCCCCGAGGGCCCCCAGTAGTAAGGCGGGTAGGCTGGATACCACCACGGGCCATAGATATAAAAGGGATCATAGTACGGCACATAGATAACCCTGGGATCTGCCGGCTCGATGATGATTGTCTCTTTTTCGACAATAACCTTCTGTTCGGAGGTGGTGGCAAGGTTGCCCTGGGCATAGGCCTTGGCCCGCAATTGCTGGACCATGACCATGACCTCTTCCTCCTGGGCCAGGAAGGCGTTGCCTATGTTGGTGGTCTCGGCGATCCGCTCGCTCATCAGGGCCAGAATTGACGGGAAATGACACATCGCCTGGACACTGGGATCCCAGTTCTGGGCCAGCAGTGCTTCATCAAGGGACTCACCCTGCAATTCCGGATTTTTCCTGACCCAGCGGTCGGCCTCTATGATTTCAATCGGATAGGTTGAAGCCATCAGGATCTGCGACAGGAGGGAATCGGGATAGAGTGCGATGGGTGCCAACATCTGGGCGAGTTCCTCCTGGCTATATTTCTCGGACGGATCCAGATCGCCACTGTCCTGAGCCTGAGCCTGATGCGAACTTAAGACAAGGAAGGACGCAAGGAAAGGAATGATGAGCACTCCGATGGCCAGATGGATGATGGTCTTTGCCTTCATTACTACCTCCTCAAAAGCCGGGGCGGTATGGGTGAGCCGCTTCTTAAAACAGGTTTTAGTTTATCTTGACTAAAAAACTCAAAAGCCTCCTATCGAATAATTTATTCCGGCGGAGGCTTCATAAAAGCACTATTTAATAACCCCTGGTATACTCTTGAAATTTGGACAGAATTTCTGTAAAAGCCTATTTAAAGGGTAAGTCGGCAAAGGATGAGAGTCAATAATTAATGTGCCTGGATATGGTATTTGAAGGTGGTAAAGCGCTTAACATGTTTGAATGAATAAGTAGATAAAGGCAGCACTCTTTCAGGGAAAATCACCCCTTAATACAATACTATTCATCAGACTTTTTAAAAAATTTCCACCATTTCCCTTGAAAAATTGAATAACTACGGAAATGAAATCCATAAACTTCCCTTATGTACTGTGTGGAACTTTATAAAAGTTGGCATTATATCACAACTATTGGCGACCTTAAGTGGATTTATTATACCAAACCATATGTGATATCTCGTAGTTTTTGCCCCCGGCAAAAGTATTAACTTATCAGATAGTTAAATCTCTATCCGGCTGTAAAATTGATTGTTGTAAGTTAATCTTCATGTAATAGTTTTCTGTGCTGTGTTATATTAGTTTTGCATGACACATAACTACTATTTCCAGTCTGATCACACAGTCTAATAGGACAACCGATGAAAGACGTATTCAGCTATGCCGATGAACTGGGTCCTTCCAAAATTATTCATGCCTATGAACCATCTGTAAATATGAAAGCAGTTTTGGTGATTGACAATGTAGCTAAAGGCCCTTCCATCGGTGGTATTCGTATGGCTGAGGACGTCAGCACCGAAGAATGTTTCCGTCTGGCGCGTGCCATGACCTTTAAAAATGCTGCTGCGGGCCTACCCCATGGTGGAGGCAAGATTGTCGTGTATGGCGATCCTAAAATGGACAAGGGGGAAAAACAAAATATCCTGCGTGCCTTGGCTTCATCGCTGCGCAATGAAGAAGATTACATTTTCGCGCCGGACATGGGCACCGATGAAGAATGCATGGCCTGGATCAAGGATGAAGTAGGCCGGGTTGTTGGCCTACCGCGAGAGGTTGGGGGTATTCCTCTGGATGAAATTGGCGCAACCGGTTGGGGACTCAGTCATGTTACCGATGTGGCATTGAAGTTTTGTGACTTTGACTTGGAAGGCGCCAGGGTTGTTATACAGGGCTTCGGTGCCGTGGGCAAAAACACCGCCCTGTTTCTGCGCGACCAAGGTGCTATACTGGTAGCAACAGCCGATACCCAAGGTTCTGTTTATAATGCCAAGGGTCTGGACATTGATGCGCTCATTAAATTGAAGGAACAAGGCAGATCGGTGAATGATTACAGCGACGCCCAAAAAATGAATGGGGATGCGTTAATAGATATTGAATGTGACATCTGGGTCCCCGCAGCGCGTCCTGATGTAATCCATGATGACAATGTTGGACGGCTCAAAACCAAGCTAGTCGTGGAAGGCGCTAATATCCCCATTACCTATAGTGCGGAAATTACCCTGCATAAACAGGGAGTCCTTTGTATCCCTGATTTTATCGCCAACGCCGGGGGCGTAATTTGCGCCGCGATGGAATACCGGGGTTCCAATAAAGCCGCTGTCTTTCAAAGCATCGAGGAGAAACTACGCCGCAATACCCAAATGGTGCTGGATAGAATGAAAAATGAAGGCGTGCTGCCACGACAGGCTGCCGTAGAACTGGCAACCGAACGGGTGAGAAAAGCCATGAGTTATCGCCGCTTTTCGTTGTTTTCATCGGCACCGGGGTTTATATAAAGAACGTTGGGGCAACTTATAGAAAGGTGCACTTATGTTTCGTATCCGTTTTCACGGACGTGGCGGGCAAGGCATGAAAACAGCCAGTCGCATTCTTGGTACAGCTTTTTTCCTTGCAGGCTACGAAGTGCAGGATGCGCCACGTTATGGCGCGGAGCGGCGTGGCGCTCCTATCTTTGCATATGTCCGGGCAGACAAAAACAAAATCAACGAACGTGGTATTATTGTTCACCCTGACCTGCTGGTGGTTGCCGATGACAGCCTGGTACCTGTACCGGCCGCCGGTGTTCTGCAGGGTATTTTAGACAACACGGTTATCCTGATTAACAGTCATGAAAATGGCGACACCTGGCGGCATCGGCTCAATATCAAAAGCCCTATCGTTATTCTACCCGAAACAGAAGAAACTGAAGACCGCGCCGAACTGCGCTACATCGGGGCGACGTGCGCCGGTGCTGCCGCCAGTTTGCTGGGTGTTATTTCCAAAGATAAGCTAAGCAAAGCCATACAGGAAGAATTAGGTTGCCTGGGGAAAGCGGTTGTTGCAAAAAATACTGCCAATGCCCTTGCCGCATTCAGGTATATGGAAATACATGCAGCAATAAAAGTGCCAGAAGGGCACGCCATTTCTGCGCACAACTATACCAGGCCTCAATGGATCGACATTCCCTTTGAAGATGCCCGCATATCCGCGCCCATCATTCATGGCGCACTGACCAGCATAGAAGTTAATACAGGTGTATGGCGCACCATGCGGCCGATTATCGATTACGGTTTGTGTAAAGGCTGTTGGTGGGTATGCAGCACCTTTTGTCCAGATAGCGCCATTAACGTCAAAGAAAACCGGCCTGAAGTTGACTATGACCACTGCAAAGGCTGCCTGGTGTGCGTAGCGCAATGTCCGGCGCATGCCATTGCAGCTATTCCCGAAACACAGGCAATCGAAGCAGAGAAAGCATCCCACGGAGCCTCATTATGAGTCGCCATCTACTAACAGGCAATGCCGCTGCCGCCTGGGGTGCCCGCCTGGCGAAAGTCGACTATATCCCTGCCTTTCCGATTACTCCGCAGACAGAAATCATTGAAACCATTGCCGAGTGGATTGATAAGAGGGAGATGGCGGGCCGCATGGTTACCCTGGAATCCGAACACTCGATGATCACAGCTGCCGGTGCAGCCTCCGCGACCGGTGTCCGCGTCTTTACTGCAACGTCAAGCCAGGGATTACTCTACGCTATTGAAATGATCTATAACGTCGCCGGATGGCGGACCCCTTTTGTCCTGGTCAACGTATCACGCGGACTTTCCGCTCCTATCACCCTGGAACCAGACCACAATGATGTGCTTGCCACTCGTGACAGTGGTTTTTTACAAATTCATTGTGCTACCTGTCAGGAAGTTCTGGATAGCATATTAATAGGCTATCGCCTGGCAGAACATGACCGGGTACGATTGCCGGTTATTGTCAATCAGGACGGCTTTTATCTTTCTTTTACCCGTGAACCGGTGGAAATCCCGGATGCCAGGTCGGCTGCAGAGTTTGTGGGTGAATATAACTCTGAAAATATGACTTTTCGCGCCTCATCGCCTTCCAGTCAGGCAGTCGCTGTATTAGGCGCTGGTCCCTATTCTTATTTCCGCTATGAAATCCACCTGGCGGCCATACAGGCATTGTCGGTATATGACGAAATCGCCCAACAATTTAAAGAGCGTTTTGGCCGCTATCATCCGATCGTGGAGACCTATCGGACAGAGGATGCCGATTATGTCTTTGTTATGATGGATTGTTTTGCCACGAAAGCCAAGGATGCCGTAGACCGCTTACGCGAGAGCGGCGTGAAAATCGGACTTCTCCGTCCGCGCCTGTTGCGTCCTTTTCCGGCACAACAAATTCAAATCGCTTTGTCCGGCAAGAAAGGAGTTGCCGTGATTGACCAGAATCTGTCCATGGGCAAGGGCGGCGTCTTGCACACTGAGATAGCCTCCGCCTTATATGGCCAGCATGAGGCACCTCCGATTCTCGCAAGTTTCATCGGCGGACTGGGTGGCCGCGACATCAGTGCCGAAGAATTTTATGAGATCGCCGCAATATTGCAAGATGCCGCAAAACAAAACAAGACCCCGGCGCCCCGATTGCTATATACCGAAACGGAATTGCGCGCCATGCGCAAACTGCAGGCCATTGCCCATGCAGAAAGGGAAGAGTTGAAACCGCACAAGTAATCACTCAAATCATGAACGCAAAACGGACTAAACGCCTGAAAGAACTTCCCTCCACCCATTTATTGGGGACGGGGACGCCAATGTGTGCCGGTTGCGGTGGCCTTGAAGTTCTGCATGAAATCTATGACATCCTCGGCGCAAAAACCGTGTTTACCAATGCCGCCGGTTGCATGACGCTCTTGTCTGTCTATCCTTTTACGCCATTTCGCGGCTCCTGGCTCTATACAGCAATGGCGTCAGCCCCCGCCGGTGCACAAGGCATTCGCGACGCCCTTGATATCCTGCTGGAGAACAAACGTATCCCTCCAGAAGAAGATTTGCAGGTGGTAACCTTAACAGGTGATGGTTCGGCTTATGGCATGGGCCTGTCGGCCACATCCGGCGCCATTGACCGCAATCTGGATTTTATTTATCTCTGTTATGACAACGAGGGATACGGCAACACGGGCCAGCAGTATTCCTCTGCCACACCGCATGCAGCCATCACTTCCACCAGCAGAACCTCGCACGGCTATCCGGGTTTTAAAAAGGATTTGTTTTCGATCTGGGTGGCGCATAAACCAGCCTATGTCGCCACTATCATCGGCGCCGAACCACTGGACCTGGCGAAAAAGATTGAAACTTTGCAAGGTCTGCGGGGACCGCGCCTGCTCATCAGCCTGGCACCCTGTCCCACCGGTTGGGACTTTGATCCCAGACTGACTGTTGAAATCGGCCGCCTGGCAGTACAGACAGGCATTTGGCCGCTTAAAGAATTTAAAGAGGGCAGGGTAGTGCACACCAAAATACCAAAACAACGCAAGCCGGTAGAGGAATACTTAAAACTGCAAGGACGTTTCAGGCACCTGTTTGAACCAGAACGGGCTGAAACGGAAATTTCCAAGATCCAGGCACGAATCGATCATTATTGGGACAAAGCAATTGGCGCAGAAGAATAAAAGTTATTACCATCGTGGCGGTGACACTTCCCTGCTCGGCACTACCATTTCGGCACATTTATTATCCATCGTCAAAAAGTATCCGCAACAGGACGCGATCGTCTCTCTGCCACAGAAAAAACACTTAACCTATCAACAATTCTCGGCATCCATTGATGAATTGGCGCGAGGTTTAATGGGCCTGGGTTTTAAACGGGGTGACCGCATCGGCATCTGGTCCACCAATAATATAGAGTGGTTGTTGTTGCAGATGGCCACCGCCCGCGTCGGAATTATCCTGGTCAACATCAATCCCGCCTATCGGATAAACGAACTGGAATACGCTCTGAAATGTTCCGAGGTCAACTGTCTGTTTACCATCCCGCATTTCCGCAGCAGCCATTATAGCGGCATGCTTCAGGAACTGCTGCCGCAACTAAACGCTGACAGTAAAGTGCTGGAAAGCAAGGCGTTCGCGCAACTGCAGCGAGTCGTGCTCTACGACCCGCAAGAACCCATGCATACAGAGACCCCGGCCGCAGGCTTTACCTCTTGGCAGGAAGTGATCCACACTGCCGCGACAATCACCCCGGAAGAACTCGATGGAGCCACTGCTCAACTGGATTGCGACGATGTCATCAACATTCAGTATACCTCGGGTACGACCGGTTTTCCCAAGGCGGTAATGTTGACCCATCACAATATTCTCAATAATGCCTGGTTCAGCGCACAGGCCATGCACTTCTCGGAAAAGGATCGTTTGGTGGTGCCGGTCCCCTTTTATCACTGCTTCGGCATGGTGCTGGCCAACCTGTTATGTTTTTCTGTCGGTGCCTGTGTCGTCATCGCCAGTGAACACTTCGATGCGGGAAAAGTCTTACAGGCAGTAGAAGAGCAGAAGTGTACCGCAATTCATGGCGTGCCCACCATGTTCATCGCCGCACTGGAACACCCGGATTTCAGACATTATGACCTGTCCAGCCTGCGTACCGGGATTATGGCGGGCGCGCCCTGCCCGCCGGAGTTGATGAAGCGGGTCATCAACGACTTGCATTGCAGGGAGATCCTGATCGGATATGGCGAGACAGAGGCCTCACCGCTAACGCATCTCACCACCCGCGACGACAGTTTTGAACGGCGCATTCACACTGTCGGGCACAACCTGCCGCATCAGGAGGTGAAGATAGTTTCCAGCCAATCGGGGCAGACATTAGCGCTTGGCGAAGTGGGCGAGATCTGTTTTCGAGGTTATCACATCATGCGTGGTTATTACGGCCAACCGGAAAATACGAGAAAGGCCATCGATGAAGCCGGCTGGCTGCATTCCGGAGATTTGGGCACCATGGATGCCGATGGGTATGTCAAGATCACCGGGCGCTTGAAAGAGATGATCATCCGTGGCGGCGAGAACATCTATCCTCGAGAGATCGAGGATTGCCTCTTTACCCACCCCAAAATTGCCGCGGTGGCAGTGTTTGGTGTTCCCGACGAGTTTTACGGTGAAGAGGTGGCCTGCTGGATTGAGTTGCATAGGGGCGAGACCGCAACCGCCGGAGAAATCATCGATTTCTGCAAAGACAACATGGCCCGCTTTAAGATCCCCAAGTACATCCGTTTTGTCGAAACTTTTCCCATGACCGTAACAGGCAAGGTGCAGAAGTTCAAGATGCGCGAAGAAATGGAACAACATCCAGGCAAATAGATGCGTATCACTCTCGAAGATATCCAGACCGCAGCCAAAACTATACAGGGTTACATTAAGAACACGCCCTGTGTTCATTCACGGACACTGTCCAACCTCAGCCAGGCCCAAGTCTGGCTCAAGTTTGAGAACCTGCAGTTTACTGCATCTTTCAAAGAACGCGGCGCCCTCAACAAATTGTTATCCTTGACAGAAGCGGAACGCCGGCAAGGCATCATCACCATGTCGGCCGGGAATCACGCCCAGGCGGTTGCCTATCACGCCCGCCAGCTTGGTATTCCGGCCGTGATTGTCATGCCGCGCTACACGCCAAATATCAAGGTCGAACACACACGCGCCTATGGTGCCGAGGTTATTCTAGCAGGTGAGTGCTTTGACGATGCGGCGGCCCATGCCTTTAAACTTACTGAGGAACGAAACTTGGTGCTGGTCCATCCCTATGATGATGAAAAGGTTATTGCCGGTCAGGGCACCATCGCCCTGGAAATGCTCAGGACACAACCGGATCTGGACACCTTGGTCATACCTGTTGGCGGTGGCGGCCTGATAAGCGGCATTGCCATTGCGGCCAAATCGATCAAAAACAACATTCGCATTATCGGTGTTGAGACCGAGCGTTTCCCTGCCATGATTAACGTCATTGAGGGCAGGAAGCCACAGTTTGGCATGTGTACGCTGGCGGAGGGAATTGCAGTCAAGCAACCTGGACATCTTACAGTGCCTATCGTCAAGCATTATGTGGATGAAATCCTGCTGGTGGACGAAGAGAGTATCGAACACGCTGTGCTATTACTGCTGGAAATAGAAAAAACTGTTGCTGAAGGTGCCGGTGGAGCCGGCCTGGCCGCATTACTGAAAAAAAAGCAAGAGTTTGCCGGTAAAACTGTGGGCCTTGTCATCAGTGGCGGCAACATCGATATGCCGGTACTGGCCCGGATCATCCAGCGAGGGCTGGTGCGCACTCTACGCCTATGTCGCATCAGGGTCGAGGTCCGGGATATCCCGGGCATTTTGGCCAAGCTTACAGCCTGTATCGAAAAAACAGGCGCCAATATTCACCATGTACATCACCATCGGCTTTTTACCAAACAGGCTATAGAAAATGTCACGGTGGAGTTTGTGTTGCAGACGCGAGGCAATGAACACGCTGGGGAAATTCTTTCGTCACTCAAGAATGAAGGCTATTGCGCACAACTGGAAGAGGGGGATCAAAGTTAGTTCCCACGGTAATTCTCGGTAATAGATGGATGGACTCAAAAAATATTGATTCAGATATAAACAAAAAATCCTGGCGCCAAATCAGGTGCTACTTTATGCCACGAATACCGGGGGATCCAAATTTTTAATAAAGTTCAGGTCCGCTGGAAATGAATAATAACCTTTATTGCCAGGGGCAGGAATGTTCCAATACACGCAGCTGCCAATACGTCGGTCGGCCAATGCACCCCAGGCACCAACCGTGAAAGCCGACAAGAAATATCCATAAAAAAGCAGCGGCCATGACAATCCAATTCCATTAAGAGGATCCCTTTTTTGCCAAGGACATTAAGAAAAAGCCCAAACCGCTCAACAACGAACCCAAAGGCCATAAGAGAAACACTCGTTCTGTTCCAGGCCAGCTGGGTTCGTTCAGCTGCAAAAAGGACTCGGGGGTCATGCAGATCAGACATGATATATCTCCTTGGGCACAGTCATTTAAGGGTCACATTCTAAGGAACTTTTCGCTTAGAATAGCAATTATAGAACAAAAAAATAATATTAAGGTATACTATAATCTAGCTGGTCATTATATTTTATTTGGAGGTGAGCAAATGCGGTTTTTCTCATATGCGATTCTGATAATTGGTATGCTTTTGGCTTCTTCACTTGTTGGATGTACCTCAAACAAGGCCTTAAATTTAATGCCAACACCTGTTATCTATCAGAATTCCCAAATTGATCCATTTGCCCATCTGACACCTGAACTTAAAAGCTCCCAAACGCATGTTTTTTATGCAACGAATAGAGCTCCTAAGACCTCAGAACCTGGAGCAGGTTATGGCAATAAACTAGATTCAATTGTTCATTTAGGCAAAGCAGCCATTCGCATGGGTACTCCTGATATAGATTGGGATGATCTGCATGAATCTTCGCTCTCTAGCACGGCAATTAATTCTTTGCCCCTTACGCTTGAAGCGATTAATGAAATAGCAGTTTTTTCTGCACAAAATATTTCAGCTGATAACATTATGACACCCGAACTGCGGGCATTTGTGGACGCAATAAACGCAGACCTTGCCCTGGCAATTGATAAAGAAATTATGGTTTACGTGCATGGAACCAAGGTAGATTTCATAAATGCAACCATACTTACCGCTGAAATAGATCATTTTGCCGGGAGGGACTTTGTCGGGCTTGCATTTGCATGGCCTTCCCACCAGAATATATTATTTTATCTTTCAGGAACTGATGTTCGTCGAGCTTTAAATTCTACCCGGGATTTACAAAGTTTACTGGTGCTTCTTGCAAAATATACTGATGCAAAACATATCAACATTCTTTCTTATAGTGCAGGAGGTAGAGTTGCATCCAAGGCGTTATTTGAAATGCGTCAAGCCTATTCAGAAATGAGTCCAGAAGAATTAAAAGAAAACTTCAGACTTGGCTCCGTGGTTTTCGCTGCAGCCGATGTTGAAGTGGATAAATTCCTTTTTAGATTACCAGATATTAGTGATCTTGCCGATCAGGTGGTCATCACGGTTACCGATGATGACAACGCGTTAAAAGCAGCAAAGAAATACATGCATGGGGAAGTTCGTGCAGGCACATCAGAGGCGGAGAGACTTGAAGAATATTTTATAGTAAATAATCAATTATCAAATGTTGAAATCATTGATGTATCGAGAGGGCAGGAGATACGGGGGTTTGATATTACCGGCCACCATTATTGGTATCGGCATCCGTGGATGAGCAGCGACATCATTTTTTTAATGCGAACCAACCTCCCCCCTCATCGCAGGGGGCTTTCCTCAACAGAATTGGAGGGTATCTGGTATTTAGCCGAAGACTACCCTGAAAAAATTAAAAATGCGGCAGAAACAGAACTCAAAGGACAATGGTAAAGATCTATCTTTAAGTCTAATTTGCTTTAAGAATAACTTGAAATTAAATCGCTGTTATTTACCACCTCTCACTTTCATTGATTTTCTGATAACATGCGATATTTAAATTGGGGACTTTTCTGGATATCCGTTTATCTCGGACTTGTAATATTCCCATGTCTTGTGATGTTTTACGGCAAGATGCCCGGTGGGAACGGATTCTGGTGGGACCTTTCCATGGTCTTGGGCTTTGCTGCCACCTCTATGATGGCCATCATGTTCTTCCTGACCGCCAGATTCAAAAGAGCAGCCCTGCCTTTCGGCGTTGACATCATTTATTATTTCCACAAGCAAATTGCCATATTGTTCCTCCTCTTCGTTTTATCGCATCCACTTATTCTTATTGTAAGTGAACCTGTAGTGCTGGAAATGCTGAAACCCCGGTTGATAAATAGGTACATGGCAGCAGGAATAGTTTCACTTGCTACGATCATATTCATCATGATTTCTTCGTTGTGGAGAAAACAGTTTGGTATCCATTATGACAATTGGCGGTACGTGCATGTCTTTTTATCCGCTTCCGCTTTTCTCCTGGCACTTGTCCATATTGAAGGGGTCGGTAATTATATAGCTACGCCAGAAAAACGCATTGTATGGGGTGCTATAATGGCCTGCTGGTTTCTGTTGCTTCTCTATATTCGCTTGGTTAAACCCATTAGTCTTCTGAGGAAGCCATATGAAGTAGTAAATGTGTCTGGAGAAAGAGGAAGTGCCTATACCCTGGACATAACCCCGGTCGGACATCCAGGCATACGTTTTATGCCCGGACAGTTTGTCTGGCTTACTATTTGGAGTTCGCCGTTCAGCATGCGGGAACATCCTTTTTCCATATCATCAAGTGCAGAGCAGCAGAGCAAATTAGGTTTTACCATTAAGGAATTGGGCGATTTCACCAGGCGCATAAAAGATGTTTCCGGTGGTCAGCGAGTTTATGTTGATGGTCCCTATGGTGCTTTCAGTATTGACAGACAAGATGACTCCCCAGGCTTTGTCTTTGTTGCCGGAGGCATTGGAATTGCTCCTATCATGAGCATGTTGCGAACGCTTTCTGACCGCAAAGATAAACGCAGGCATCTGCTGTTCTTTGCAGGGGCAAACCTGAACAGGCTGACCTTTTATGAGGAATTAATTGATCTCAAAAAGAAACTTTCACTGAAGATAGTTTTTGTACTGGAAATGCCTGATCTGAACTGGCAAGGAGAGAAAGGTTTTTTAACAAGCGAGATATTTAATAGACACCTTTCAGAAAACAAACATGATCTGGAATACTTTATTTGCGGTCCGGTTCCGATGATCCATTTGGTTGAAAAGATACTGCATAGGTTAGGAGTTCCATTACATCATCTTCATTCCGAACTTTTTGATTTCGTCTGACTTGGAGGCATTTTATGCGTCTTCTGCTTGCAAAACTGCTGGCCTTGATAACTGGGATGATAATTTTAATTTTAGCAACAGTGTTTGCAGTCATGCAGAATGGCTGGCCATAATAACTTTTGCCACTTGAAAATTACATGCCTATTAAACTACACTCATGAACCATTCACAAAGTATCAGTACAGTGGATATGTTGAGTCAGATTTTGTATGACAAAACTATAGATGTTGGCAAGTAATGTGCAGCTCACGCTCCTGACTCCCAACTGCCACATTGTGGCAGTTTTTTCCTTGACTGTCAGATTGTTTCTTTTTAATATAAAGCAAACATCTATCGGGAGTTTTACCATGAGCAGGGGTAAGCTGAAAAGGTTTGTTTAAAGCCTCAGTTGGGATATTTGATCCTATCGGGGGCTTTTGTGTTTTTTGCCTCAGTTTGAAAACTACCTTGCATGAGATAAGGTTAATTTCATGACTTTATATAACGATTTAAATTGCTGGGAAATAATAAACTGTGATCATTGGGACTGTCTTGCAAGGAATGAACCAGAAACACCATGCTGGCAAATTGCTAAAAGGGTTGGGTCTTTTAGAGACATTTCAAATACTTGTCTTGATTGTATCGTCTATCTACTCCAAAATGAAACTTCTGTAATAAGTAAAAAAGAAGTTTTTAAAATTTTAAACCATAGAGAAAATTCTGAGAAAATCGGCACAGGATATCGTGCCTGCATTTTAAAAACATCGTCAATAAAATAACTCTATCTTTCACAAATCAATATGCATATCAACTCTAACCAACGGATCCGTTATAGGCAAAATTCAATGTAAGCATGCACAAAAGATAGGTTTCTGTACATCCTGCAAAGTATATCATCTCTATAATCGCTCAAAAGGGAAACTAGGGAAGTTAGTTCAGACTATTTAGTTAAAATCCCAACCGGATTTTAGCTTTAATCCCAAATTTCCTTTATTCAGGAATAATTATTCGTGCCGTTTTCTTTGTAACCCCCTGTGGTTATTGAAATAGTCTTTTTTAGTAAATATCGGTTTATTTATTGCATGTAAAAAATAGTAGGGAATGTCGCTAAAGAGGGTCTCACTGCTACCTGATAGCATCGGCGCGCTGCGTGATGCTAGTACCTGTAAAGCAGTGAGGCCTCCCCCACATTAAATTGCCTATCCACACTTTGACTCGACTTCTACCGAAAAAGAGTTTCTATTTTGGCAAGATATCTGAAGTTTCACTTTCTGGTTTAGTAATTATTTAAGAGGGTAGATCAGACAAAATTTCTTCGGATGGGAGTTATTATGAAATTTGTATCTAAATTATTATTGATATTCTTTATGTTGGGATTTGTTTCTGTTTGTTTGCCCCAGAAAGTATTAGCTGTAAGTGATGAAGGAATAACATCTTTTCAAATATATCAGCCAAAAGCAAACCAAGGTGATGCAGATGCTCAATTTAATTTAGCATTACTGTATTATACTGGTGTAGGAATTCCACAGGACAGAAGATATGCTATCTACTGGTATA
>Ga0102956_1000030_pt1 | contig 43545 bp, 47 predicted proteins | sample SalPonF2_A_D2_MG_FD_84515 | JGI IMG/M metagenome (GOLD analysis project Ga0102956, IMG submission 84515) | Salt pond soil microbial communities from South San Francisco under conditions of wetland restoration - Salt Pond MetaG SF2_A_D2_MG ...
CGCACGCGGCACACCGGTCCTTTGCGTGCTTGTCCCCCAGGTAACCTATGAAATAATGCGCAAGACCTACGGTTCCGATCCCTCCGCTCCGATCAGCGCAATTTATCTGAACCAGCCGATGGGACGACAACTGGATCTGGCGCGCCTGGCGGTGCCCAACCTGCAGCAGGTCAGCGTCCTGCTGGGTCCCACCTCCCGCCTGCGCCGCAGCGACCTTGAAACAGCCGCCCGTCAACGCGGACTCCAGTTGCAGATAGGCGAAATCGGCACCGATGACAATCCCATCGTCGCTCTTGCATCAATACTGGATGACACTGACGCCCTGCTGGCCGAACCCGACCCGGTGGTTTTCAATCGCGGCAACCTGGAAGGCATCTTGCTCAGCACCTACCGAATGAGCATACCCGTCATCGGCTTTTCCCACGCGTACGTGCAGGCGGGGGCTCTCGCTGCCGTGTATTCGACACCAGAGCAGATCGGGCGCCAGGCCGGCGAGCTCATATCCCGCGTCGCGGGCCGAGGCCGATGGCAACTTCCCAACCCCGCCTATCCGACTTACTATACGGTGACGGTCAACCGGCAGGTGGCCCGTTCCCTGCATCTCGGAATCCCGACCGGCCAGCAACTGCACCAAGAGCTCGAAGCGTTGGAGCGGCGGCAATGATACGCCAAAGCATTCGCAGCCGTGTTGTGGCTCTCGCGATCGCCCCGGCGGCGGCCATCGCCCTGCTGCTCGGCGCCTACTTCATCAACACCCGCATCGACGACCTTGAAAAGGCTCTGACCGAACGGGGCCAGGCCATAGCGAACCAACTGGCTCCTGCAAGCGAGTACGGTGTGTTCTCCGGCAACCGCGCCTTTCTGCGCGGACTCGCCGATGCGGCCCTGCGCGAGCCCGACGTCAGCTCCATCACATTCACCGATCCTGACGGTCGCATACTGACCAAGTTCTCCCGCCAGCAGGACGAGCCCCGCTCCGCCCGCAGCCGCCAGTTGACTTTCCGCGCCGCCATCCACCAGACCGAGCTGCCGGTCAACGACTTCGGGGCCGACAGCGATGTGCGCGCTGCCGGCACCCGTACCGGCGAAGGGCCGGTCATAGGCTGGGTGGACGTACGACTCTCTCACGCGGCCACCACCCGGAGACAGCATCAGATCCTGCTCAACAGCCTGCTGATAACCTTCATCGGCCTGGTATGCAGCGCGCTGGTTGCCCTGCGTATCGGACGGGGCGTCACCGCCCCCGTAATGCGTCTGACCCGTGCCGTGGAACGCCTGGGCCGCGGCGAGCTCAATACGCGGGTGGAAAGCGGCTCAACAGGCGAGCTGGGAACTCTCGAGCACGGCATCAATCAAATGGCCGCCGCGCTGCAGGCGGCCCACGGCGAACTGCAGGAGCAGGTTGACCGCGCCACCGCCGAACTGCGCGAGACGCTGGAGGCGGTGGAGATCCAGAACGTCGAGCTCGACATAGCACGCAAACGGGCGCTGCAGGCGAGCAAGGTGAAATCCGAGTTTCTCGCCAATATGAGTCACGAGATCCGAACACCCATGAACGGTATTCTGGGCTTCGTCGATCTGCTGTCACGCACCAACATGACGGTTGAGCAGCGGGACTACGTAACGACCATTCGCAAGTCTGCCACCAATCTGCTTGCCATCGTCAACGACATTCTGGATTTCTCGAAGATCGAGTCCGGCAAGCTGCTGATCGATCAGGTACCGTTCGATCTGCGGGAAACCGTGGAGGATGCCCTGGCACTGCTGGCACCCGCCGCCCACGAGAAGCACCTGGAGCTGGTTTCGCTGCTGTATTCCGATGTACCCACCCACCTGAGCGGGGACCCGATCCGGATCCGCCAGATCATCATCAACCTGACGGGAAACGCGATCAAATTCACCAACCAGGGCAGCGTGGTGGTCCGCGTCATGGTCGAAGAAGAAGATGACGGGGACGTGCTGCTGAAGGTCAGCGTGACCGATACGGGCATCGGCCTTTCCGAAGAGGAACAGACCCGGCTTTTCGTGGCGTTCAGCCAGGCCGACACGTCGGCAACCCGACGGTTCGGCGGAACGGGCCTGGGACTGGTGATCTCCAAGAAGCTTCTCGAACAGATGGACGGCCGTATCGGCCTGGAAAGCGAACCGGGCAAGGGGTCCACGTTCTGGTTCACGCTGCGCTGCAAGAAGCAAAGCACGGCTGCCGGGAGACCGGTACCTGGCCCCCTCGCCGGCCGTCACGTGCTGCTGCATGACCCGCACCCTCTTGCCAGGCTGTCGGTGCGCCACAGCCTGAGCGCCTGGGAGATGGAGGTAACCGAAACAGTCAGCCGCAGGCAGCTGATGCAGGAGCTGACCAACGCCGGCGCAACACCGCCGCAGGTGGCGATTGTCAGCCTGTCGGCCGATGAGCTCGATGCAGAGCCATTGGCCGCATTTTTCGACGAACTCTTCGCTATCCGTCGGTTACCCGTACTGGCTCTGGTCAACTCGGTGGATCACGACCAGATCGTCAGGGTGTGCGAGGCCGGTGCAAGTGCGTGCCTGTCCAAACCGCCGCGCCAGGAAGCACTGGAGCGCACTTTGCAGGAACTTCTCGATGTGGCTGCCGAGGGCGGGGTCACGACCGCCACCGTCGACCGCAACCCGGCCCGGCCGCCCGACTTCAGCGGACTGAACGTGCTGCTGGCCGACGACAACAACATCAACCGCAAACTGATCGGCATGCAGCTCGAACAGCTCGGCATACAGGTGACCTATGCGGCGAACGGCCATGAAGCGCTGCAACGTGCGAGTGCAGCGCCGTTCGACATCATTCTGATGGACATACATATGCCGGAGATGAGCGGCGAGGACGCCAGCCACGCCATCCGCTCCGGCTCGAACCCGAACCAGCACACGCCCATCATCGCGCTGACCGCCAACGCACAGCCCGGTGAACGGGAGAGGTTGCTGCGGTCGGATCTGGACGATTGCCTGATCAAGCCCATTCCGGAGCCCATACTGTGGCATGCCCTGTTGCTCTGGGGCGGTCGGGACGACGCCGACGGAGCGGAGCATGAACCCGTCCCGCCCCGGGCAGACAGTGATGCGGACAGCGAGGAAGCCGCCCGGCTCGCCGAAAGCGGTGCGCAAATGGCGGACGAGCTGTTCCAGATGTTGCTGAACGAACTCCCGCAGCACCGCTCGGACATCGAACGTGCGGCCGCCGACCTGGACCTGGACACGCTGCGCGAATGCGCTCACAAGCTGCATGGCTCGGCCGCCTACTGCGCGGTGCCGCAGCTCAAGGCCGCAGCGGCCCAACTGGAGAAGGTCGCGGCACAGCGGGACCGCCACCAGATATCCGACGCTGTGGCGAAGCTGCTGGCAGCCATCGACGCGCTGCTGACCGGCCCGGAAGAGACCGGCACCGGCAGGTTCGCAACCGGATCAAAGGACCCGCGTTGACGTCCCGGGGCGTGCGCAGGCCGGTAAGGGTCTATGGCTGGCGGCAAAGCACGACGAATGCCACCGCGTAGTCCCGTTCGTCGGCGATGCTGACGTGATCCACGGCGGCCCCCAGACGGTCGCGAAGCTGCGCCGCCGGGCCGAGAAATTCCAGACAGGGACGGCCGAGCGCATCGTGGCCGACGCCGATGTGGCGGGGCAGCAAACCGTCCCGGAAGCCGGTCCCGAACGCCTTGGCGGCCGCTTCCTTGGCCGCAAACCGCTTGGCCAGGAAATGGGCCCGCCGCCGCACCCGGTCGAAATCCCGCAATTCATTGGGCGTCAGAATACGACGCGGGAAGCGGCCGCCGAAGCGATGCAGATTACGTTCCATCCGGGCGACCTGAACAATATCCGTACCGATCCCCAGAATCACTCTCGACCCTCCGTCAGCGACGCGCCGAGTGCATGAGCCGCTTCATTTCCCGCACCGCCTCCTGCATACCGGTGAACAGGGCCCGGGCAATGATGGCATGGCCTATGTTGAGCTCCTCGACCTGCCTCAGCGCGGCAATGGGGCCCACGTTCTGGTAATTCAGGCCATGGCCGGCATGGACGTGCAATCCGGCTTCCGCGCCCATGGCGACCGCCGTCTCGATACGCTGCAGTTCCTGCGCACGTTCCGCCTCGGTAACGGCATCGGCATAGTGTCCCGTGTGCAGTTCTATGGCGGGCGCGCCGGTGCGCGCCGCCGCCTCCACCTGTTCCGGTTCGGCGTCGATGAACAGGGACACCCGCACGCCCGCCGCACCGAGCCCGGCACAGGCGTCGCTGATGCGCCCGCGCTGCCCTGCCACGTCCAGGCCTCCCTCGGTGGTGAGTTCTTCGCGCCGTTCCGGCACCAGACAGCAGTCCCGGGGCCGCAGGCGTTCGGCGATGGCCAGCATTTCGTCGGTCACGGCCATTTCCAGATTCATACGGGTGAGGAGTATATCGGACAGCATCTGCACGTCCCGCTCCTGGATATGGCGGCGGTCTTCGCGCAGGTGCAGAGTGACGCTGTCGGCGCCCGCCTGCTCGACCTCAATGGCCGCCTGCACGGGGTCGGGGTAGCGCGTACCCCGGGCCTGGCGCAATGTGGCCACATGATCGATATTGACTCCCAGCAATATGTCCCCGTCGCCCATGATCGACTTTCACCTCCACACTGCGGCTCGACGCCGCCGCCTTTCGCAATGGTTTGCGTCACCAGGACAATGATTGATAAAGCCTGATGCCCGATCACCCGTCATCCTGATAAAGCTAACATCGAGCGCAAATCCCCGCCACAAGCGAGGCAGCCCGCAAATACGGAAGGCCCGGCGGCTCCGTGCGCAAGCTGCGACCCACGCGGGGACGCCCGCCTAACCGCTCGCGGGCCTGCCCAACATGCGTTTGAGTACCTCCCGGGTCTTCAACGGCCGGTCGCCCAGATACAACGCCAGCGCCGCGCGCAGCAATCGCTTGGCGTCGCTCATGCTCTGGGCGTCGGCCAGTTCCTCCCGATGCAGGGAGAGCAGACTGCTTCCCACCATCCGCAGCCCTGCGGCCCTGCCGTCCTCGACCGGCATCGGGCCGATTTCCAGCTGGTATTCGTAGGCAAGCTGCGGGTCGAGACTGGCTCCGGTGTGGGCATCGCAGTCCAGCAGCAGACCGTACCCCAATGCGTCCAGCAGGCGCTTCTCGAACACTCTCAGCGGCCGTTCGCCTGCCTGTGCGCCCAATGCCCGGATGGCCTCGGCATAGGGCCCGAACAGCTCCGGATGCGGGTCCTGGCGGGGCAGCAGGCGCAGCAGAAGCTCGTTGACGTAGAAGCCGCTGAATACGGCCGTACCGGACAGGGACAGGCTCGGACCGTCCGGCTCCGCAGCGCTCAGGGTCCCCAGTTCTCCCCGGGCAAGCCATGACACCAGCAGAGGACGGAACGGCTGCAGCGTGCCCCGCAGCCGCGACTTGCCGCCGCGTGCGCCGCGGGCTACCAGCCCGATGCGGCCGAAATCGCGGCTGAAGACCTCGAGCAATGTGCTGCTGTCGCGGAACGGACGCTGATGCAGGATGAAGGCAGGTTGCAGGGTGACTCGTGACCCGCTCATGGGAACACCGAAGGTTCGCGGTCAACGGCGGCGGCCGGGATCACTCATGATAGCCCAGGCTGCGCAAGGCGCGCTCGTCATCGGCCCACCCTTCCTTGACCTTGACCCAGATTTCGAGAAATACCTTGCGCTGGAACGCCTTTTCCATGTCCCGTCGGGCTTCCTGCCCGACCTGCTTGAGCATCGCCCCGCCCTTGCCGATCACGATGGCCTTCTGACTGTCCCGGTCCACCCAGACCAGGGCATTGACGCGCAAAAGGCCGCGGTCGTCCTGAAAGCGCTCGATTTCCACGGTCAGGCCGTAAGGCAGTTCCTGCCCCAGGAGCCGAAACAGTTTCTCGCGCACCAGCTCCGCGGCCAGAAACCGCTCGCTGCGGTCGGTGATCTGCTCGGATGGAAACATGGCAGGCCCCTGGGGGATCAGTTCCAACACGGCCCGCTCCAGCGCCGGCACGTTCTCCCCCCGTTGCGCGGATATGGGGATGATCTGCTCGAACGCGAACTTCTCCGCCAATGCCTGCAGGTGCGGCAGGAGCACCGACTTGTCCTGCAGCCTGTCCACCTTGTTGACCGCCAGAATGACCGGTACGCCGGCGCGACGCACGTGTTGCAGGACGAGCTCGTCCTCGTCCGTCCAGCGGGTCCCTTCAACCAAGAACACCACGGCGTCCACGTCCTGCAGCACCTCGCCGGCAGTGCGGTTCATGTACCGGTTGATGGCGCGCCCGCCCTTGCGGTGCAGGCCCGGTGTATCCACGTATATGACCTGGCTGTCGGGGTCGGTCTTTATGCCCAGAATGCGATGACGGGTGGTCTGCGGCCGGCGCGAGGTGATACTGATCTTCTGGCCCAGCAGACGATTCAGCAGAGTGGACTTTCCCACGTTCGGACGGCCCACCAGGGCGACGTAGCCGCAGCGAAACTGATCGGTGGGATTGGAGTCCGCCATGATACCCGCCTACTCGCCGCCCAAGGCGGCCAGCATCCGTTGCGCGGCGTCCTGCTCGGCCTTGCGGCGGCTGCCGCCCTGTCCGTGACTGCTGTGCTCGGTGCCGGGTATCCGGCACTGCACACGGAACGTCTGATCGTGGGCCTGTCCGCGCGCCTCCAGGACCTCATACTCCGGCAGAGCCACGCGACGGGACTGAAGATACTCCTGCAGGCGGGTCTTCGGGTCCTTCAGGGCAGCGGCACTGGGCAATGAATCAAGGCGCTCTGCAAACAGGCGCGCTATGCATTGACGGGCGGCTTCGAAACCGCCGTCCATGTACAGTGCGCCGAATATGGCTTCCAGCGCGTCGGACAAAATGGAATCGCGCCTGAAACCGCCGCTTTTCAACTCGCCCGAACCGAGGGTCAGATATTCGCCCAGTTCCAACCCCCGTGCGATTTCCGCCAGGGTCTCCTGTCGGACCAGCGTGGCTCGCAGCCGACTGAGCTCCCCTTCGGTGGCGGACGGCAGCTGCCGGTACAATGCCTCGGCAATCACAAGGCTCAGGATCGCATCGCCCAGGAATTCGAGACGTTCGTTGTTCCTGCTCCCCGCGCTGCGATGGGTCAGGGCAAAATCGAGCAGCTCCGGGTTCCGGAAATCGTGATCCAGAACCTTGCTCAAATCCTGAGCGGCACGTGTCAATGGGAAATCACCTTGACGTCCTTTTTGAAATGGACGACCAGACCGACGTTGCCCATGAAATGCCGACGGACCTCGTAGTCCAGACCCACGTTCAATACACCATTGACGTTCCTTATTTTCACCTTTTTCGCGGTCGGGCTGTCTATGTTGTTCATGTCGAAACGCCGCTGAAGGAGGTCGCGAATCTCGGCAGGCGTTTTCTGCGTCACCTCGGGAACCTGCTGGAGCGAATCCAAAGACGCGGCCACCTCGTAATAGTCCATATACACGGGCGCCAGTCGCAGGGCAATCAGCGTAAAGAATCCGATGAGAGCGAGCGTGAGCAACCAGCCGATCGCCGTCATCCCCTTCTGAGCGCGTATATTGTGCATCGCGTACCCCTGTTCGATTGGGTCAACCCGCCTGCTTCGTCAGGCGGCGGAAAACAAACATACAGCGTCTTGGTCCTTCGAGAGTCCGTTCTCCGGAACAGCGCCGTACCGATCGGCCGCGGTCGTTGCGCCGGCAGTGGCAACACGACCTAATGGATGGCCGTGCCGATACGACTCCACCCGATGCCGCCGTTGGACGGATCCCAGTTCATCCAGACCACAAATGCCTTACCCACGAGATCCCGCTCCGGGACGGTACCCCAGTAGCGGCTGTCGTTGCTGTTGTCGCGATTGTCGCCCATCACGAAATACTGCCCCTTGGGCACGACGTAGTCCCCGGACAGACCGGTGACGTTCGGCAACGTGAGGATGTGGTGTTTCACCCCGTCGAGGTCCTCGGTTCTCAACTTCGCACCCGACATCGAGACACCGGCGCCCACACCCATATAGCTGCCGTCGTCGACCTGTTTCATTTCCTTTCCGTTGATATATAACGTTTTGTTGTAGTACGCAATATGGTCGCCCGGCAGACCGACGATCCGCTTGATGTAGTCCACGGACGGGTCGCGCGGATAGCGGAACACCGCGACATCCCCGCGGTGGGGTTCGCCTATGGGCAATATCTTCCAGTCAACCACAGGAAGGCGCAGACCGTAGTCGAACTTGTTCACAAGAATGAAATCGCCCACCAGCAGCGTAGGCATCATGGATTGTGAAGGAATCCGAAACGGCTCGACCACGAAGGAGCGTAGCAGCAGGACGGCGAGAATTACCGGAAAGAACGACTTGGCGTACTCGACCAGCACCGGCTCCTTGAGCGCTGCCTGGGCGGCCGCCGCATCCGCTAGACCCTCATCGCCTTGCGCGGCCAGCCGGGCGGCGGCGGCGCGGCGACGCGGCACTCCCCACAGGACGTCCGCCGCCCATATGAGGCCGGTCAACAGCGTTGCAATCACCAATGCGGCGGCGAAATCGAAATTCATGGACGTCGTTCCCTTCCTGTCGATGGCTGCCGGCGAAGGCCCTCAGGGTATGGCCGCCTATTTCTTCCCCACCTGCAGCACTGCCAGAAAGGCTTCCTGAGGAATCTCCACCTTGCCGAACTGCTTCATGCGTCGCTTGCCCGCCTTCTGCTTTTCCAGCAGCTTGCGCTTGCGGCTGACGTCGCCGCCATAGCACTTGGCCGTGACGTTCTTGCGCAATGCCTTGACGGTGCTGCGAGCTATGATCTGGGAGCCCAACGCCGCCTGAATCGCGACCTCGAACATCTGCCGGGGTATCAGTTCCTTCATCTTCTCGACCAGTTCCCTGCCCCGATACTCGGCCTGGGCACGGTGGGTGATGGTCGCCAGCGAATCCACCCGCTCGCCGTTTATCAACACATCGAGCTTGACCAGATGCGCGGCTTGAAAACGCGCGAAACTGTAGTCGAACGAAGCATAACCTCGACTCACCGACTTCAGCCGGTCGAAGAAGTCCAGTACCACCTCGCTGAGCGGCATCTCATACTCGAGGGAAATCTGATTGCCCAGGTACTGCAGCTTGGTCTGCACGCCGCGCTTTTCCACGCACAGATTGATGACCCCGCCCAGATAGTCCTGAGGCACCAGCATGCTGGCGTGGATGATGGGCTCGCGGATCTCGGCGACGTCATTGGGGGACGGCAAGCGCGACGGGTTGTCTATCTGCAGCACTTCGCCCTTGGTCGTGAGCACCTCGTACACCACCGTCGGGGCGGTGGTGATCAGATCGATGTTGTACTCGCGCTCCAGCCGTTCCTGCACGATCTCCATATGCAGCATGCCGAGGAATCCGCACCGGAATCCGAACCCCAGGGCCTGGGAGGTCTCGGGTTCAAAATGCAGCGCAGCGTCGTTCAGGCGCAGCTTCTGCAGCGCGTCACGCAGGTCTTCATAGTCTTCCGAAATCACCGGAAACATGCCCGCGAATACGTACGGCTTGACCTTCTTGAACCCGGGCAACGGCGCATCGGCCGGCCGGTCGGCCAGCGTCAGGGTATCGCCCACCGGCGCCCCGTCGATGTCCTTGATGCCGGCGACGACGTAGCCCACCTCGCCGGTATGCAGGATGTCCCGTTCCGTACGCTTGGGCGTGAATATGCCCACGTTGTCCACCTGAAACGTACGGCCGCTGGACATCACTTTCATCTTCTGTCGGGAGCGGAGCGTGCCGTGCACGACCCGCACCAGCGAGATGACACCCACGTAGTTGTCGAACCAGGAGTCGATGATGAGCGCCTGCAGCGGCGCATCGGGATCGCCGACCGGCGGCGGAATGCGCCGCACCAGTTCTTCCAGCAGGTCCTCCACGCCCACGCCCGTCTTGGCACTGACCCGCAGGGCATCGTGAGCCTCGATGCCGATGATTTCCTCGATCTGCTGGATCACCCGCTCGGGGTCGGCGGACGGCAGATCGACCTTGTTCAGCACCGGGACCACCTCCAGGCCCTGATCGATTGCCGTGTAACAGTTGGCAACGCTCTGGGCTTCCACACCCTGGGCGGCATCGACCACCAGCAGGGCCCCTTCGCAGGCAGCCAGGGACCGCGACACCTCGTAGGAGAAGTCCACGTGGCCCGGCGTGTCGATGAAGTTGAGCTGATAGGTTTCGCCGTCGCGCGCCCGGTAGTTCAGGGAGACGCTCTGGGCCTTGATGGTGATGCCGCGCTCGCGCTCCAGGTCCATGGAGTCGAGCACCTGCGCGGCCATTTCCCGTTCGGTGAGGCCCCCGCAGACCTGGATGAAGCGGTCGGCCAGCGTGGACTTGCCATGGTCGATATGGGCAATGATGGAGAAGTTGCGGATGCGGTCCATGGCGCTCATGACGGTCTGCCGCCGACCCGGTATCGGAACGCCGGCACAGGAACGTCGCCGCGGCCAAGGGTTGAATTCAAAGAGTATTCGAACACGACTCTATCACTTGCCGGCGCCGCGCCGAACGGCAGTCACCAAGGGCCAATCTGGAAAAAGAGAACGGACAGAGATAAACGGCTGTCGGATCAGCTGATTATTATACACCGTCAGTGGTCTGCGAGGTACTTGCGCAGTGCCCTTTCATCGAGGAAGTAATGGCAGATCTCGGTATCCCCCGCCATCAACACCGGGACCAGCTCCCCGAAACGCCGCTCCAGCTCCGGATCCGCGTCCACATCGTGCACGACGAGGGCGAATCCCAGGTCGCCCTGCAGAAGGCGCAGGGCAACCTCCATATCCGAGCACAGATGGCAGTAAGCGCGTCCGTACAGATCGAGTGTGACACCATCCGTCATGGGCTTACCGCCGGACACCGGTCACTGTTTCTTGGGGACCCGTAACGCGAGGAAGATCGGGCTCTTAGCTCTTTGCACCAGCAGAGCCACCGACTCACCCGCCGGCAGGCCGTCAACGAGCTTGCGGAACTGGCTGACGCTCTCGATCTTGGTTCCGCGCACCCTGAGGATCACGTCGCCGGGCCGCACACCGGCGTCGGCGGCCGGTCCGTCCTTCACGTCCTGGACCAGCACGCCGCCGTTCGCGACGCCGCTCTGCTCGCGTTGGTCGCCGCTCAGCTCGCCCACGGAGATCCCCAGGCGGTCGGTGGCGGCCGGTGCGCTTTCCCCGCCGCCCTGCTGACCCTCGGCAAGCTGCTTGCGGGATGGCAGTTCGCCGAGAGTCACCGTCAGATGACGAATCTTGCCGTTGCGAAGCACTTCCAGAGACACCTTGTCGCCGACCTTGGTAGCGCCGACCATGGGCGGCAGACTGGAAGAGTCGATGACCTTCCTGTCGTTGAATTTGAGGATCACGTCGCCCACTTCCACGCCCGCCTTCTGCGCCGGACTGCCGGGAAGCACCTTCGCCACCAGGGCGCCTTCGGGATTCTTCATGCCGAACGATTCGGCCAGTTGGCGGGTCACGTCCTGAATCAGCACGCCCAGCCAGCCACGACTGACATGACCCGTCGCCTTGAGCTGTTCAGCCACATCCATGGCCACCTCGATGGGGATCGCGAAGGACAGGCCCATATAGCCGCCGGTGCGACTGAATATCTGTGAGTTGATGCCCACCACCTGGCCTTTCAGGTTGAACAGCGGGCCGCCGGAATTGCCGGGGTTGATGGGCACGTCCGTCTGAATGAACGGCACATAGTTCTCCCGCGGCAGACTGCGTCCCTTGGCGCTGACAATGCCGGCGGTGGCCGAGTGATCGAAGCCGAAGGGTGATCCGATCGCCAGCACCCACTCACCCACCTGCAGCCTGCTGGAGCTGCCGATCTTCACCGTGGGCAGATTTTTGGCATCGATCTTCAGCAGGGCGATGTCGCTGCGCGCATCGGAGCCGATCACCTTGGCCTTGAACTCGCGGCGGTCGCTGAGCCGCACGATGATCGAATCCGCGTGCTTGACCACGTGATAGTTGGTGAGAATGTCGCCGTCGTGGGAGATGATGAAGCCCGAGCCCAGGGACTTGGCGTCGTATTCGTGGGGCTGCCCGCCCTGGTCGCCGAAGAATTTCTTGAAGAATTCCCCGAACGGACTGTCCTCGGGCACGTTCGGAAGGTTCAGCCCGGGCGGCAGACCCCGGGACTTGATCTTCTGGGTGGTGCTGATGTTGACCACCGCCGCCGCGTTCTCCTTCACCAGCGTGGTGAAGTTCGGTAACGTCGCCCCCGACGCCTCTGCCGCCGCCGCCAGCCACAGCAGCGCAGCGGTCAGCAGGTACCAGTACGGATTACGCACGCGATAGCTCATCAGTTTTCCCCACTTACAGCAAAAGGGGCCCGGAGTACCGAGCCCCTAAGAAAATCGTTTGACCCATGTCCCCGGCGGCGCGCCGGAACGACGCAATATGACAGGTTGATAACGGCGATCGTGCTGGATCCGGTGACCGAATCGGCGCAACCAGACCAGACCGCCGCCCAGCCCCGCAAGCCCGGCCAGGATGGTGCTTGCCTCCCCGTCCGCCAGACCCAACCGGCCGGCCAGGTACTGTCCAAGCAGGGCGCCGCCGAACAGCGCCAGCAAGGGTACAGCGTATACCGCCAGGGAGCCGCGCACCAGTGCGCGCTCTTCCAGCCCGATGAGTACCTCGTCGCCCACCGCCGCGCCCGGCTGGTTCAGCGCCCGCACCCGTGTACGGCGATTGCCCATCACCTTGGCCAGGGCGGCGGTGCCACATCCCTTGTTGGCCGCGCAGGTGCCGCAGGCGCTCTTGCGCTGGGTCTCCACCCACGCGAAGTCGCCGTCAAGGGCCACCACCCTCGCGGACTCTTCAATCATTCGGAACCTTGTACCTTCAGTGCGCTCGCCGGACCGACCGGCCGATCATCTTCACCGTCGCTTCGGGGACCTCGCCGACCACCGTGATCCGGTAGCCGTCCACCATGCCCCCGTAGGCGTTCAGCGCCCCCATGCTCGACACACCCTGCAGACGACCCCGGTTATCCGCGTCGGGCTTCTCAATATACACCGACACAGTCGCCAGACCATCACTATAAACCATATGATCAACGAGGTTTTCTCCGGAAGGCAGGCGGTGGCGGCTGTGGTGTACCAGCCGGAAGCCGCTCGGCAGCTCGGCGACCTTCCATCGAATGGCCTTCTCGGCCGGGGCAGGGACCTTCGCGCCGGAAGACCGGTACCAGGTGAAATCCTTACCCTTGAGCTTGGGTTTGAAGACGCTTTCGGGAATGCGGTCCTTGACGGTCAGGTGCGTGAACATCACCTGTTCCACCGGTACGCCGTGCTGATCGGTGAGGTCCGACTTCAGCAACAGATCGTTATCCTTGGCAAGCCACAGGCGGTGGCCGTAGCGGAACCGGTCCTTGGGCTTGATGGCGATGACCCGTGCGGCCATGCCGGTCATGCGGTCCGACCCCAGCACCTGAAAGCTGTAGTTGTGGGTCAGCCTTTCCAGGTTGTCCGGCAGCACGCCCGGAAAAGGTGTTCTCGGCAGGCTCTTGTTCACCACCACCGACTTGCTGTCGGGCAGTACGCAGGTGACGGTGTGGCTGTTGCGGATGACTTCCCGTGCAGCGCCGGTCAGAGAGACCAGCCGCTCCTGCTCTCCATCCGGTCCGTAACGGTGGATGATATGCATGGCATCCATGTGCCCGGCATGCAGATAGACGAACGTACCTTCGTAGTTCAGCGTCTCCACCGCATGGGACATCTTCTGGAGCCACTGCCTGGCGGCGTCCGCGGACGCCATTGCCGGCCCTGCCGCAAGCAGCAGCAGACACCATCCGCAGACTTTCCACATCCTCATCGGCGCGCGTTACGGACTGTTGTGGTAACCCACGATACGCACATAAGGCAGCATGCCCTGAACGCCATTGCTGGCGGCGTATTCGTTATGGTTCACCAGGTAATCATCCAGTGGGGTGGCGGTTCCGCGGGCCGGCAGCTTCCATTCCGTATCGACAGGTTGCGCGCGGGTGGTGTAGGTCGGGCTCTGCGTCATCGCACTGTCGGGCATGGTCGGCGTGGACTGATTGACCGTCTGAACGGCAATGACCGCCACCACCGCCACGGAAGCGGCCACGGCCAGACTGGCAACCGACTTCAGCCATACCGGCGCCCGCCGCACCGGAGCCAGTGCCGGCTCGTCCTTCACGGCCGCCATGACACGCTCCGCCAGACCCTGGCTGGGCCGATCCGGCAGGTGCTGCCTCAGCGCATCGCTGATCAGGCTGTAGCGACCCCAGCAGTCGCGCAATTCCGGGGCGCCTGCCATGCGGGCGACGAGCAGTTCCTGCTCGGCGACCGGCAGCTCATCGTCGACCATGGCCGATATCTGTTCTTTCAATCTGTCCGTCATCACCCACCACCCCGCTCGATCTAGTCCAGCAGAGGACGCAGTTTGTTGTCGATGGCCTCGCGCGCCCGGAAGATGCGCGACCGAACGGTGCCGATAGGGCAACCCATGGCCTGCGCAATTTCCTCGTAGCTCATTCCCTCGAGCTCGCGCAACGTGACCGCCGTTCGCAGATCCTCGGGCAACTCTTCGATCGCCCGCAACACGGTCTGCTCTATCTCGTCCTTGAGGACCAAATGCTCCGGCGTGTCGTACTCCTTTAGACCCGACTGTCCCTCAAACTGTTCCGCTTCCTGTGCATCAATATCGTCACCGGGGGGCCGGCGGCCCTGGGCGACCAGGTAATTCTTGGCCGTATTGATCGCAATCCGGTACAGCCAGGTATAAAACGCACTGTCGCCCCGGAACGAGGACAGCGCCCGGTATGCCTTCAGAAAGGCCTCCTGGGCTACATCCAGGGCGTCGCTGGGGTCGTGGATGTAACGGGAAATCAATTTGGTGATCTTGTGCTGGTACTTGCGGACCAGGACATCGAACGCTTGCGTATCGCCCTGCTGAACCCGCTCCACCAGTACCCGATCAGCACTCTGCTCGCCCATCCGGGCATATTCCCCTTTTACCCCGGACAAGCCCACGGCCCAGACAGGTAGACAACCCTGACTATCGATAGTTCGCCCAGGGAGACGGATTACGGTAAGGTTATGCTTTGCAAAGCCTAAGGGGCTGGCACGGGGCCTAAACGCGGTTTCGGCCGCATCGGCCGGCCCGTAGCAGGCCACCTGACCCGACACCATAACCGATTTTTTCGCCCGGCCACAAGTCATGGACCAGCAACGGTATTTCGACGTCGTCATCCTCGGAAGCGGGGCGGCGGGCTTGACCCTCGCCCTGCAGCTGCCCCGTTCCATGCAGGTGGCCGTGCTCTCCAAAGGCCCGCTCACCGAAGGGTCGACGTACTATGCCCAGGGTGGGGTTTCGGCGGTGCTCGACAGCGCCGATTCCTTCGAATCCCATATCGAGGACACCCTCAACGCCGGTGCCGGCCTGTGCGATCCGGACATCGTGCGGTTCACGGTGGAACACGGGCCGGAGGCGATTCGCTGGCTCATCGACCTGGCGGTCCCTTTCACCCGCGAGCCGGCCGCCGACGGCAACGGCCGCTACCATCTGACCCGGGAAGGCGGCCACAGCCGCCGGCGGGTCATCCACGCCGCCGATGCCACCGGACGCGCCATCGAAACCGCCCTGGTCCGCTCGGTGCGCGAACAGGACAACATCGCCCTGTTCGAGCGGCACATCGCCGTGGACCTGATCACGGGCGCCAAACTGGGGCTGGCCAGCTCCCGATGCCTGGGAGCCTATGTGCTGGACCGTGAAATGGGCCGGGTGGAGGTGTTCCGGTCGCGCCATCTGGTGCTGGCCACGGGCGGCGCCAGCAAGGTGTACCTCTACACCAGCAACCCCGACACCTGCAGCGGCGACGGGATCGCCATGGCCTGGCGCGCCGGCTGCCGGGTCAGCAACATGGAGTTCAACCAGTTTCACCCGACCTGCCTGTACCACCCCAAGGCCAAGTCGCTGCTGATCACCGAAGCGGTGCGTGGCGAGGGCGGCCGGCTGCTGCTTCCCGACGGCACCCCCTTCATGCACCGCTTCGACCGGCGCGGCGAGCTGGCGCCGCGGGACATCGTGGCCCGCGCCATCGATCACGAAATGAAGCGCCTGGGCGCGGAATCGGTGCTGCTGGACATCAGCCACAAACCGGCGGCGTTCATCAAGGAGCACTTCCCCAACGTCTACGCCCGCTGCCTGGAATTCGGCGTCGACATGACCCGCGAGCCGATACCGGTGGTGCCGGCGGCTCACTACACCTGCGGGGGCGTGCTCACCGACCGCTGCGGACGCACCGACGTGGACGGTCTATACGCGGTCGGAGAAACCGCCTGCACCGGACTCCACGGCGCGAACCGCATGGCCAGCAATTCCCTGCTCGAGTGCCTGGTGTTCGCCAAGTCCGCCAGCGACGACATCAAGGCTCATTTCGATGCCGCGCCGATGCCGCCGCAAGTGGCCGAATGGGACGAATCCCGGGTCACCGACTCCGACGAGGAAGTGGTGGTCAGCCACAACTGGGACGAGTTGCGGCGCTTCATGTGGGACTACGTGGGTATCGTGCGCACCAGCAAACGGCTGGAACGCGCCCGTCGGAGGGTGAAGCTGCTGCAGCACGAGATTCATGAGTACTACAGCAATTTCCGGGTCACCAACGACCTGCTGGAGCTGCGTAATCTGGTGCAGGTCGCCGAGCTCATCATCGAGTCGGCCCAGCAGCGCCGTGAGAGCCGTGGTCTGCATTACACCCTGGACTACCCCGAACCGGACAACAGCCGGCCACCGCGCCCCACCGTGCTCGCGCCGCCCCACTACGGCAGGGTATCGGCGCCGAACAACCCCACGGCCCGGGGCTGACCGTCGCGCCCGGCGTCGGTCAGCGGGTCACGAAGCCCTCCCAGTGGGCGTCGTCGATGGGTTCGCAGTCCACCTGCTGTACCTGCGCCGCCGGCGGCCCTTGCCACAACCACTCGCGCAACGCATCAAGAGCGCTGCGTTCACCGCAGGCCACCACTTCGACGCGTCCGTCCCGCAGGTTTCTGGCGTATCCGGTGACGCCCAACTGCAGGGCGCGGTCGCGGGCCGAGGCCCGAAAGAACACACCCTGCACACGACCGCTCACCAGACAGCGCCAGCAGAGGTTCATGGCAGCTCCAGGCTGGCCGCCTGCCCCGCCCGCAGTGTCACCCCGGGTGGCAGCTCGAACTCCACTTCCACCGCATAACGCGCAGGGCTGCTGGCGGACAACGGGTCCAGACCCAGCTCGCTGATATGCCCCTGCTACCGATGCTTGTCCACCGAGACGGACACTCGCTGACCGAGCTTGAGGCGGGCGAGCTGCTCCGCCCCCACCCCGGCCCGCGCCACCATCCGTCCCGCCTCGGCCACCGTGATCAGCGGCACGGACCTCAAACCGCTGACCACGGTCTGTCCCAGTGCCGCCTGGCGGCGCAGCACCAGGGCCGCATAGGGCGCCCGTACGACGCTGTGCTCCATATCCAGCCGGGCCTGGGTCAGGGCCGCTCGTGCGGCCTGCAGCCTGGCCTGGGCCTTGACGTCCTCGATGTGGGCCAGTTGCAACTCGTGATCGGACAGCACGGTGCGTTCGTACAGGTTCTTGGCCCTGTCCAGCTCCCGGGCCGCTTCCTTGCGCGAGGCGCTCAGCGCGGCCACCTCAGCCCGTGCCTTTGCCAGGCGCGCCTTGAAATCCCGCTGATCCAGCCGCACCAGGGCCGCCCCCTTGTTCACCCGTGCCCCCACCTCGGCCGGCACCGCCACCACCGTGCCGGATACCTGGGTGCTGAGTGTCACCTGCCGGGTCCAGTCCAGGCGCGCCGAGACCTCGGCGCCCAAGGCCGCCGTCGACCACACCGACACTGCACTCAACACCAGAACGCCTTGCCACCAGCCTCTCATTGCTTGCTGTCCTCCTTGGCCTTGGCACCTGCCGGCGCCGCCCAGGGGTTGTACTTGCTGTTGCCGGTCAGAGCGGCCAGACGCGCCCAGTCCAGAGCCATACGGTAGCGGGTGCGGGCATGCTGAAGCTGGGCCTCGGTGTAGCGGACCATGGAGTCGCCGAGGTCGGTGCGCACCTCCAGCTGGTACAGGGCCCGAGCCCGGTCGAGGTACAGATCCCGATAGTCGAGCAGCACCTTGTCCTCCTGGCGCTTGGCGCGCAGCGTATGCAGATTCTCCCAGGCATCCAGCACCGCCTGCCGTACCCGCAGGCGAGCCTGCCCCAGGCGACCGGTCACCCGCTCGAGAGCCGCCTGGGCCTTGCCGACCGCTGCATCGACACTACCGCCCGTGAACAGCGGCACGTTCAGGATCACACCGCCACGCCACCGGTCGCGGGAACCGAACTCCCGATTGTAGTCCGCCGCCTCCGCCTCGGCGCTCAACACCGGGCCGCCGCTGGTACGGGCCGCCGCCAGCCGCTCCCGGGCCGCCCGCAGTTCCTGATGCATGGCCAGGATCAGCGGGTTTTCGTCCATGGCCTGGCTGATCAGATCGTCGACATCCGGCAATGGTCGGGCAATGCCGGGAAGCCGGGGGGTCTCCAGCGTCGATGGCAGCGAACCGGGGCGGTCGAGGGCGTCGGCCAGCCGGGCGCGGGTGGTACGTTGAGCGGCTTCCGCGGCGTAGCGCGCGGTGCGGGCCCGCTCATAGGTGTTCTGGGATTCCAGCAGCGTGATGTCGGAAACCTGCTTGAGCTTGTGCCGGTCGCGGACACGGTCGAAGCTCACGTAGGCCACCGCCATGGCCTGATCGGTCACCGCGAACTTCTGGTCCGCCAACAGCACGTCGAAGTACCTGGCCAGCACAGCGATGCGGTGTCGATTGCGGACGTCCGTGTACTGCAGCTCGCTGCCCCTGGTGGCCGCCTCCGCCGCCGAACGCAGGGCACCGGTATGTCCGAAATCGTACAGACGCTTGGTCAGCAGCACGCTGGCGCTGGAATCGTTGTGGGACTGATTCGGCGCCACGGGCGACGGGTCCACCCACACGCCGCGGGCATCCAGCGACGCATTGAAACCCATGTTGGCGTCGGCGGCGAGACGCTCGGCACGGGCCGCCTGCACATCGGCCCTGGCGACCGTCAGGTCCGGATGCGGGCCGTTGGCCAGCGCCAGCGCTTCAGCCAGCGTGAGGTGATCCGGAAGACCGGGGGCGGACGGCGGTGCACCGGCGGCGAGTGCGTGGGACGCGAGCGCACAGAACAGGACCGCGGCCGCCGACAACGGCCGCAGCACAACAGCCGGCACACGAATCATTGCAGAGTGGTATCCCGCTGCTCGCGCTTGTAGCGGATGAACGGCATCTTCCTGTAGACACCGTCGACGACATACTTGCCCAGCAGCATGAATTCATGGACACCCGAGGTTTCCCCCGTATAGCGGACCACGGGCTTGCCCTGCAGGTTGTAGAACATGAACACGGGGGTGGCGCGCACCCGATTCTGCTTGAAGGCGAAATCCTTCTCGCTCATGTTCTTGCCTTGAAAATTGGTGATCTGAACATCGCCCTCGATGTCCACCGGAAAGCACAGGAAGTGCTTGGTGAAGTAAGCCTGCACCTGCGGCTGATTCAACACCGTCTGTTTCATGTGATGGCAGAAGGGACAATCGGACTGCTCGAAGAACAGCAGAACGCCGTCTTTGCCCTGGGCCTTTGCCGTGGCGAGCTCGTCCTGGAAATCGCCCAGGGTCTGGCTGAAGAAGTGCGTTGAAGGATCGCGGGGCGCGGCCGCATGCACCAGCGGAACAGTCAGCAGCGCAGCAAAGATCAGATAGAACCGGCGAATCGACATCACCTGTGGCCTCCTAGCGGCGCTCCAGCAGCGCCGTCTGTGCTTTGTTCTTCGTCTCCTCGCGACTGATGAAGTCGTTCAGCGCCTGAGCAGTCAACGGCCCCACCTGCCGGGCCACACGCTTGCCGGCCGGCGATATCAGATACGTGGTCGGCAACCCGGGAATCGACCCAAGGGGTGTACGTGCCGCGGGCTTGGCCTGCAGGATGGGGTACGTCATGTGGTGTTCGCGGACGAAGGCGCGCAGTTGCTCGCGGGTGATGTCTTCGAAGTTCACCCCCAGCACCACCGCATCTTTGCCCTTGTGTTCTTTGTAGAACTTTTCCAGTTCAGGGATTTCCTCGCGGCACGGGGGGCACCAGGTCGCCCAGTAGTTGACCACCACCCATTTGCCACGGTACTCGGACAGCTTGTGCTGGACCCCGTCCAGCCCCGGTAGAGAGAAATTGACGGTGGCGGCAGCCAGTGGAGCGACCAGCATCGCGACCAGAAACAAAACACAACGACTACGAATCAAGACCGCTCACTCCCCTTCGTTGGACGCATCAGTACCGGACAACCTGCCATCGGCGGGCTCGACGCGCAACTGTTCCTGCGATGCTACCAGAAGGACGCGGCAGCACAGAAAATGTTCCACGGGTTTTCAGGGGACGGACGCAACAAAGGGCCCGCAGGCCCTTTGTGCACTCAAAGACGGTGACGATCCTTGCGGATTAACGAACCCGCAGGGAGCCCAGATAGGCGCGGTCGGATTGTTCCACCTTGCCCAGGGACCAGGAACCGCGGGTCTTGGCGTGGTGAATGGCGGCATCCACCTGAGCCGCGGAAGGGTTGCGCTCGATATCGAACACCTGGCCGGGGAAGATCAAATCGGCGTCCCGGATCTTGCTGCTGTTGGCCTTGTAGATCAGCGGCCATTCATAGGGGTTGTTGTAGGTGTCCGAGCGGCCGGCGATGGCCCACAGGCTGTCGCCCCGCACGACCGTGTAGCTCATGTTGGCCGCGGCAAGCTCGGAGGTCAGCTGGCTCAGCAGGTCGTAGGCCTTCTTGCCCTCGGCATTGTCGATGGCAGCCTTGGCTTCGCTGCGCGTCGCCTTCTGCTGCGCAGTCAGGCCCGAGGCGCGGGAGGCCTTCTCCATCATCCACTTGGCCTTCTCGAGATAGTACTGATTGACGGCACCTTCCGCCTGCAGCTGGGCCTTCTTGGCCAGCTTCTGCGCCTTGGCGTTATCCCCCTTGGCGGCCGCCGCTTCGGCCTTCTTCATGATCTTCGCCGTATCGCGCCACTTCCAATCCAGCGCATCCATCTTGGCGATAGCGGCCTTGGCGGCGCCCAACGCCTGGGTGGTGGCCTGACTCGGACCTTTGGCCATCGGGGCCGGGGCCGGTGCGGGTGCCGCCTGCTCCTTGGGAGCAGTGGCGCAACCCACTGCCACGACCAGGGCGAAAACCGTCACCGAGAGATACTTGGCTGCGCGGATGAGTTTCATACGGTACATCTCCCTAGTGGGTTGTTGTTGTGCAAAACGGGTTGGTGTGAGGCGGCCTGCTGGCGCAAACCATGATTATTTCGACGTATATCATTGTCGCTCGACCCTACCACCCGCTGTTTGGGAATGTCAAGCTAAGTCATTGGGTTATGTGACGCCTGCCCCATCCCTGCAATCGCTCGGGCGATTATCCCAATTCTGTAAAGCGGTTACGGCTTGATCGCTTCAGCCCGGCGAGCTTTGTCCAGCGCGTCGATTGCCCGTTGCTTGGCACGCATCGCCTGCTCGCGGGCGGCAGCGTAATGTTTCAGCGCCAGCTGACGCTGGGCGTTCTCAAGCAGTGCATTGGCGTTTGCCAGCGCCCGCCGGGCATGCTGTTCGGCCCCCCCCTCCCGGGCTGCCTCGATCGCCTGGCGTGCATCGCTCATTTCCTGCACGGGAGCGGTGGCACATCCGGCGATCAGTCCGCACAGCAGCAGCAGTCGCAAGACACGAACCGATCTCATCACGGAAATATCGTCCCGCCCCCCAAGGTTGCCACCGCATGGCATGCAGTGCGGACTAACGCCGCAAGCTAGCATTGCGCCATGAGCGCGTCAAGAAGACGGTAAGCGGCGTACGTGGACGCCATGGCGAGGGTCTGGGACAATACCCGCCCGGTCGCCCGGACACCGTGTCGTTCAGCTCGGCAGGTCGCTCCCACGGAGGAATACGTCGATGGCTCCAGACCCACATGCGGACGTCACCATCTATCACAATCCGCGCTGCAGCAAGTCCCGGCAGACCCTGCAGCTGCTGCGCGAACGAGGCGTCGAAGCGCGGGTGGTGGAGTACCTGAAAACGCCGCCCAGCGCCGAAGAGCTGACCCGACTGCTGGACATGCTGGGCATGGAACCCCGCGACCTGATGCGCAAGAAGGAGGCCGAATACACCGAAGCGTCCCTGGACGACCCGGGACTGACGCGCGAGACCCTCATCCGTGCCATGGTCCAGCGGCCCACGCTGATCGAACGCCCCATTGTGGTGGCCAACGGCAAGGCGGCGCTCGGGCGCCCCCCGGAAAACGCTCTGGAGATCCTGTAAGTGGCAGAGATTCTGGTTCTTTACTACAGCCGTTACGGCGCGGTAGCGGAGATGGCCCGGCGTGTCGCCCGGGGGGTCGAGGAGGTGCACGGCATGCAGGCACGGCTGCGCACCGTACCCGCCGTATCCACGGTCTGCGAAGCTGTAGAGGACAGTATTCCCTCCGAAGGCGCTCCCTACGCGACCGTCGCAGACCTGAACGAGTGTGCCGGGCTTGCCCTGGGCAGCCCCACCCGCTTCGGCAACATGGCCGCGCCGCTGAAGTACTTTCTGGACTCCACCAGCAGCCTGTGGCTGAGCGGCACACTGGCCGGCAAACCGGCCACTGTATTCACCTCCACCGCGAGTATGCACGGCGGTCAGGAAACCACGCTGCTGTCCATGATGCTGCCTCTGTTCCATCACGGCATGCTGGTCATGGGCCTGCCCTACACGGAAGCCGACCTGCTGACCACCGAAACCGGCGGCACACCCTACGGTGCCAGCCACCTGGCCGGCGCCGACAGTAAGCGTGCGCTGAGCGATGAGGAAGTCCGTCTGTGCAGGGCGCTGGGGCGGCGTGTGGCCGACGCCGCCGTCGCTCTGGACCCCACCCGGCGGGACAGCTCCAGGCAATGAAGTCGCCCAAAGGCTGGTATCTGCTGACCCTGGCCGGCTACCTGGGGACGTTCTTTCTGCTGGTGATCTGGTTCGGCTGGCTGGTGCCGCCCAAACAGACTCCCACATCCATTGCCCTGCTGTACGCCGGCGTACCCCTGCTGTTTCCCCTGCGCGGCCTGCTGCACGGCCGTCCGTACACCAACCAGTGGAGCCTGTTTCTGGCGTTGCTGTATTTCGCCTACGGCGTGATGACCGCCTGGAGCAGCCCGGTCGACCGGCCCTACGCGCTGCTGGAAGTCGTCCTGGTCATCGTCTGGTTCGTGGGAGCCATCGGCTATGTGCGCTCCATGCGGGCGCTGCGCAGCGCCGACTGACGCGTCTCAGTCACCGCCCTTGCGTCCTTCCAGCACCGCCTTGACGAACGGTACGGTCAAGCGGCGCTGGGCCGCCCACGCCTCCCGGTCGAGGCGGTCCAGCAAGCCGAACAACGCCGTCAGGTCGCGAGGGTAGCGGCGCAACAGATAACCCGCCGTCTCGGCCGGCAATTCCAGGCCGAACCGCCGGGCCCGCAGTTGCAGCGCCTGCAGCCGGTTCTCGTCATCCAGTCCCGACAACGGATAGAGCGGGCCCCAGCTCAAGCGCGAAACCAGATCGGCAAGGGCGAGCCCCGCTTCGGCCGGACGCCGGGCGCCGGCGACCACCAGCCGCCCGCCGTTCCCGCGCAGGCGGTTGAACAGATGAAACAGCGCCTCCTCCCAGTCGCGCCTGCCGGCGATGGCCTCCACATCGTCGGCGCAGACCAGATCCATCTGCTCCAGGCCCTCGAGGATGTCCGGCGGCCATGCACTCAGCTCCGCCAGGGGCAGATAGGCCACCGTGGAACCGCTGTGCTCGGCCTCCCGGCACACCGCCTGCAGCAGATGGGATTTGCCCGTCCCCTGCGGTCCCCAGATATAGAGACTCGGTTCCCCGTCGCCGGCGGCGCACTGGCGCAGCACCCGCACCAGCTCGGCGTTGGGGCCGGCGTGGAAGTTTTCGAAGCGGGCGTTGTCCTGCAGGCGCAGACCCAGAGGCAGTTGCGGGTGTATGGGCATTCAGGGGGTGCTGTCGTAGAGCCGGCTGTCCAGATACCGCCGATGGGCGTGGCGCAACAGCACCATGATGACCGACGCGGCCGGCAGCGCCAGCAGCACCCCGAAGAAGCCGAACAACTGCCCCCCGGCGAGCACGGCAAAGATCACCGCCACCGGATGCAGACCGATGCGGTCCCCCACCAGGGTCGGCGTCAGCACCGTCCCCTCCAGCACCTGCCCGACACCGAACACGGCGAGCACGTACAGCACCGGCAGCGCCGAGTGAAACTGCACCACCGCGGCCACCCCGGCCGCCACGATGCCAACCACGAAACCCAGGTACGGCACGAAGCTCACCAGCCCGGCCACCATGCCCAGCAACAGCGCCAGGTCCAGGCCCACCAGCCACAGCCCCACGCTGTAGATCACGCCCAGGGACACCATGACCAGCAGCTGTCCCCGCAGGAACGCGCCCAGCACTTCGTCCGATTCCCGGGCGAGGCTCACGGCCTGCGGCTCCATGCGCCGCGGCAGCAACGCGCGCACCCGGGCCACCAACACATCCCAGTCCCGCAGCAGATAGAAGCCCACCACCGGCACCAGCAGCACGTTCACGGCCCAGCCCACCAGGGCCAGCCCGGAACGGGACACCGTACCCACCAGCCCGGCCAGCAGGCCCCCCGCTTCTTTCCAGTGGCTGCCCAGAGAGGCCTTCAGGGCCGCCACGTCCAGCACCTGGGTGGGCTCCATGCCCAGCACACGCGTCAGCCGCGGCACCACGGTGGTCTGAAGCCAGTCCAGGTAGGCGGGCAGACGCTGCACGAAGGCGCTCACCTGACGCTCCAGCAGCGGCACCAGCACCACCAGCAGCACCAGCAGTGCGGCCACCATGACGATGAACACCACCACCACGGCAAGGGTGCGGGACAGGCCCAGCGCTTCCAGCCGGTCCGCCAGCGGATCCCCCAGGTAAGCGAACAGAGCGGCCGCCAGAAACGGGGTGAGCACAGGCGCCAGCAGATACAGCAGCCAGCCGCCACCGCCGACCAGCACCAGCGCCAGCCAGGTCCGGGACTCGGTCACCCCCGCGCCGCCTGGCGTCGGTGATGACGCGCCCGCCGGCCCCAGGTCCAGACGTAGTCCGCGCCGCTTGCCACGGTGGTGATCAGCACCAGAGCGACCAGGGCCTGTATCCAGAACGGGTCCAACCTGATCAGACCGGCGCTGAACATCACCGCCAGCACCAGCAGCAGCTGGGCGGCCGTATTCAGCTTGCTCAGCAAGCGCGGCTGGGGCTGGAGTACCTCCACCCACAGGTGGTAGGCCGCCGCACCGCTGATGATCACCAGATCGCGCACGATGACCAGCACCACCAGCCACAGGGGAATCATCCCGAGCACGGCCAGGGAGAGATAGCAGGAGATCAGCAGAGCCTTGTCGGCGAGCGGGTCCAGCAACCCGCCCAGCCGGCTGGTCCACTGGAAGCGCTTGGCGAGATAGCCGTCGAGGGCGTCCGAAAAGCCGGCAATCATGAAAACACCGAGGGCCAGCCCGTAGCGCTGGTTGAGCAGCAGCACCACCACCGGAGGAACCAGCAGAAAGCGCACCAGCGTAATCAGGTTGGGCAGATCACGGGCTCTCACGGGCTCAGCCGGTAACTACTGTCGGAACCGGAAACGGGCTGCAGAACCGAACCGAGGGCGATGGCCTGGTCCAGCGTGCCGGTGGCACCGTCGAGATCCAGGTCAAAGGTCACCTGGGAGCCATCCACCCGCTTGACTGCCAGTTGCTGGACCGGGGTGAGCGAGGACAGATACTTGCTGACCCGCGCGTAATCGGCCAATGACTGCACGCCATCAACGGTCAACGAGAGCTGCGTCTGGCCACCCGAGCCCGGACTTACCGCCAGACGGGCAGCCAGGCGGTCCGCGGCCCCGCCCACACCGGCGGCGAGCACCGTGTCCACCGACGGATCGCTGGCCTCCCAGTTGATCTCGTCACCGTCGAGCTCCATGGTCCAGCGTGCCGACCAGTTGCCGCCGGCCTGATGGGACAGCCGTCCGATGAGCACGTCCGGCGCGTGGTAGCGCTTGGAGGCAGCGGTCACCACGTGCACGAAGCCGCCCCAGACGTCCGGGAACTGCACCCGCGACTGGTCCTCCAGATCCAGCAGCGGAAACAGCACCGGCACACCACGCCGGTGCGCCTCGCGCTGCACTGCACGACGCATGTCGCTGTCGGCGTCGCTGGCCACCAGGTACCGTTGGCCGCCGTCCTGCACGGCAAGCCAGATCAAGGTCAGTGGCCGCTCCCGGCCCCACAGGGGAAGACCCGCCTGGCGCATCGCCTTTTCCACGCCGCGGGCGTCGAATCGAACCCACAGCCACAGTGCGGACGTATCCGAGGACTTCACATCGGGCGGCGGCTTGCGCCGGTAACGGTACTGCTGCACGAAACGGTCCGGGTGGTCGAGCAGGGCCGCCGCCGACGGCTGCTGGGCCACGTTCTGTTCGCCGGTCAGGCGCACCAGCACCTCGGCCAGCGCCTTGTGGACGGCGGCACCGCGCTCGTCTGCGCCCTGGTCGGCCACCGGCACTTCGGCCTGGAACAGATGCTCGACCGGAGCGGCGGACAGATTGCCCGCCCACATGAGCATCGGCAACAGCAGGCAACCCAGCCAGACCCGTACCCGGCCCACATTCATCGTATCCACCTCCGCCACCTTGCGCCGGCCAATCGGGGCGATACCCCCACCCAGGCCCGCCAGCATATAACACCCAGCAATGGTTTCTCCACGCGGCGCCGCCGGATACAATCTGCGCTGTCCGCCCGGTACCGTAGTCCGGGTAAAATACCATATCTCGTCCGCGACGCGGTCGACAGCCCACGCCCATCGGCGAACTACCGTTACGGGAGTCCCCAGTGAATTCACAGCAACCTCCCACCTCGAGCGACGATCACGCCCCGCTCACCTACCGCGATGCCGGGGTGGACATCGATGCCGGCGCCGAACTGGTGACGCGCATCAAATCCGCCGTGGCAAAGACCCGGCGGCCGGGGACTCTGAGCGGACTGGGGGGCTTCGGGGCCCTGTTCGAACTGCCTCTCGATCGCTATCGGGCGCCGGTGCTGGTATCCGGGACCGACGGCGTAGGCACCAAACTCCGGCTGGCCATCGACCTCGGCAAGCACGACACGGTCGGCATCGATCTGGTGGCCATGTGCGCCAACGACATCCTGGTGCAGGGTGCGGAGCCGCTGTTCTTTCTCGACTACTACGCCACCGGCAAGCTGGATGTGAGCGTGGCGGCGGAGGTCATCAGCGGCATCGCGCGTGGCTGCGAGCTGGCCGGCTGCGCCCTGGTGGGCGGGGAAACCGCCGAGATGCCGAGCATGTACGGAAGCGGTGATTACGATCTCGCCGGTTTCTGCGTCGGCGTCGTCGAAAAGGACCACATCATCGACGGCAGTGCCGTGCGCCCCGGCGACCTGTTGATCGGGGTGGCCTCGTCGGGTCCCCACTCCAACGGCTATGCCCTCATCCGCAGGATCGCCGAACGCAGCGGGGCCGCCATGGACGAGGAGTTCGACGGTCGCCCCCTGGGCGAAGTGCTGCTCACACCGACCCATATCTACGTGAAATCGGTTCTCAGCCTGCTGGCCCTGCTGCCGGTCCATGCGCTGGCGCATATCACCGGCGGCGGACTGCTGGAAAACGTGCCCCGCGTGCTGCCGGCCGATACCCGCGCGGTGATCAAGGCCGGCAGCTGGCAGCGCCCGGCGATATTCGACTGGCTCCAGGAACAGGGGCGGGTGGACGACAGCGAAATGTACCGCACCTTCAACTGCGGGGTGGGCATGGTGCTGTGCGTGGCACCCGAGGATGCCGACCACGCCCTGGAGCACCTGCGCGGTCACGGCGAGACCGCTTCGGTGATCGGCAGCGTGGAGGCCAGCGAGGGCCCCGCCGACGTCGAGATCCGTCCCTGAGCGGCGGGCCGCCGGAGCGTCCCATGCCGGAGCCTTCCCGCGCTGCGCTGCCCATCGTGGTGCTGATCTCGGGGCGGGGCAGCAACCTGCAGGCCCTCATCGACGGGATTCAGGCCGGCAGCCTGCCGGTCAGCATCCGGGCGGTCATCAGCAACCGGCCGGCGGCGCCGGGACTGGAACGCGCACGACAGGCCGGGATCGAGACGCGGGTCCTGGACCATCGGACCTATTCCAGCCGCGAACACTTCGACGACGCCCTGCGCGCGCTCATCGACGACTATCAGCCGGCCCTCGTGGTGCTGGCCGGCTTCATGCGCATACTGACGCCGGCATTCGTCGCCCACTATCGCGGTCGCATGGTCAATATCCACCCTTCCCTGCTGCCGTCCTATCCCGGCCTGCGCACCCATGAGCGGGCACTGGCGGAACGGGTTGCCGAACACGGTGCCAGCGTGCACTTCGTGACCGAAGACCTGGATGGCGGACCGGTCATCGTCCAGGCGGCGGTGCCGGTGCGCACGGACGACGACCCGGATCGGCTGGCGGCCCGGGTGCTGGAACAGGAGCATCGCCTTTACCCGACGGCGGTGCGCTGGTTCGCCGAAGGTCGGCTGCACCTGGAGGGCGACCGCGTCCGTCTGGACGGCAGGCTGCTGGATGCTCCGGTCCGGCTGCCGGACACCGAGCCCACCGGCACATGAGGACCAGCCGGCGGCCCCGGGTCCTGCTCGCCGCGCTTGCGATCCTGTTCGTGGCGCTGGGCGCCACGGCCGCAGCGGGAAAACCGCCGGCGTTCTCCGCCGACTATCAGCTCAGCCGCAACGGCTTCCGGGTCGCCCGCGCAACCATCACCCTCAGCTATCCGTCGCCCGACCACTACCTCTATCGGTCCTATACCCGACCGACCCGGCTGGTTTCCTGGTTCCGGGACGACCGCCGGCGCGAGAGCAGTCGCGGGCGGGTCTCTGCCGACAGCCTGCGTCCCCTGGAATATCACTACGCCCTCACCGGCAGCGACCATCCACGTCACGCGGATCTGCGCTTCGACTGGCAGAAAGCCGTGGTGGAGAATGCGGTAGGCGATCACACCTGGGACATGCACATTCCCTCCGACACCCTGGACAAGCTGGTGGTGCAGCTGGCGTTGATGATGGATCTCGGCGGCGGCGCCCGCAGCGTCAGGTTCCACGTCGCCGACGGCGGCAAGCTGAAGGTCTACCGATTCAAGGTCGTCGGCGACGCACGCCTGACCACGCCCGCCGGACAATTCGACACCGTCAAAGTCGAACGCCGGCGAAGCGACAACAAACAGGTCACCAACCTGTGGTGCGCACCTTCATTGCACTACCTCCCCGTCAAGATCGAGCGCCGGGACCGGCCCGACGGCACCCGCTACCGCAGTGTCCTGCAATCCGTCAGCCCGAGCCTGCGGGTGCAGCCTGAGATTCCCCAAACCAACTGAAAACGCCACGAAAAACACGGAATGGGTTATTCGTCTGCACGTTCAGCGGCGCCGGCCACCGGCATCGTAGGTTGGGCTCATCAAACCGAAGCCCTGCTTTCGATATAACTTGGGGTTTCCGATGAACCGCAGGACTCGGCGGCCTTCCTGCGCCGTTACTTAGGAACCAAGATCCCCCTATTTGTTTTTTTCCGTGCTTTCCGTGTCTTCCGTGGCGCTTTTGCCTTTGAATTGCCCGGCGCCAGGAACGAGGGGGGTAGGCGATCAGGCTTTCGGAAGGGTGACGCCGCGCTGGCCCTGGTACTTGCCGCCGCGGTCGAGGTAGGAGGTTTCGCAGACTTCGTCGGCGCCGAGGAACAGCACCTGGGCGACCCCTTCGTTGGCGTAGATCTTGGCGGGCAGGGGCGTGGTGTTGGAGAACTCCAGGGTCACATGCCCTTCCCATTCCGGCTCCAGGGGCGTGACGTTCACGATGATGCCGCAGCGCGCATAGGTGGACTTGCCCAGACAGATGGTCAGCACGTCGCGGGGAATCCGCAAATACTCCACGGTGCGGGCCAGGGCAAAGGAGTTGGGAGGGATGATGCAGACGTCCGACTTCACGTCCACGAAGCTGTTGGCATCGAAGTTCTTGGGATCGACGATGGCCGAATTGATATTGGTGAAGATCTTGAACTCTTCGGAGCAGCGGATATCGTAGCCGTAGCTGGAGGTGCCGTAGGAAATCACCCGACCGGCGTCGGTCTCGCGCACCTGCCCGGACTCGTAGGGCTCGATCATGCCGCACTGCTCGGCCATGCGGCGGATCCAACGGTCGGATTTGATTGCCATGGGGCGTTAGCCTGCCCGGGACGCCGGACCCCGCCCCTGAGGGCGGGGTCTGCGGCAGGCCCCGCTATGCTGCCTTAGTTGTTCTGGATAACGATCTTCGGGAACTTGGCCGCGAAGTTCTTCGCCTGCAGGGACAGCTTGGCCGCGGTGCGACGGGCGATCTCCCGATAGATCTGGGCGATGCGGCTGTCGGGATCGGCGACCACCGAAGGCTTGCCGGCGTCGGTCTCTTCGCGGATATGAATGTCCAGGGGCAGGGCGCCGAGGAAGTCCACGTCGAACTGCTCGGCCATGCGCTCGCCGCCGCCTTCCCCGAAGATATGCTCTTCGTGGCCGCAGTTGCTGCAGATGTGGATGCTCATGTTCTCCACGATACCCAGCACCGGCACTTCCACTTTCTGGAACATCTTCAGGCCCTTGCGGGCATCCAACAGGGCGATGTCCTGGGGCGTGGTAACGATCACCGCACCGCTGACGGGCACCTGCTGGGCCAGGGTCAGCTGGGTGTCGCCGGTGCCCGGCGGCAGGTCGATGACCAGATAGTCCAGATCCTTCCAGTTGGTGTCCGACAGCAACTGCTGCAGGGCCTGGGTGACCATGGGTCCGCGCCACACCATCGGGGTCTCCTCGTCGATCAGGAAACCGATGGACATGGCCTGCAGGTGGTAGCTGACCATGGGTTCCAGGGTCTTGCCATCCTTGGATTCCGGCCGGCCGCTCACCCCCAGCATGCGCGGCTGGCTGGGCCCGTAGATATCCGCATCCAGGATGCCGACGCTGGCACCTTCCTGGGACAGAGCGAGGGCCAGGTTGACCGCGGTGGTGGACTTGCCCACGCCGCCCTTGCCGGACGCCACCGCAATGATGTTCTTGATGCCCTTGATGGGTTCCACACCCTTCTGCACGGCGTGGGCCACGACATCGCTGTCCACGTTGACGGTGGCGTCGGCAACGCCGCTGATGCCTTTGACCTTCTCCGCCAGCTTCTGAGCCAGTTGCTCCGCATAGCCCTTGGCGGGAAAACCGAGGGTCACGTCCACGGTCACCTTGTCGCCGTCCACCGCAATGTTCTTGATGCACTTGGTGGAGACCAGGTCCTTTTCCAGATAGGGATCGATGTACTCCTTGAGGGCGGTCTCGACCTGCAGCTGGGATACGTCACTCATGTCAGTGGTCCTCTGAACGCGCTCGCCACGGTACCGGGCGCGGATACCTGAAAAGTGGGCGGGATTGTACACAACTTTCACAACGGCGTCTCCCGTCCCCGGGGAGGGGGATTTCCCCCATCCCGGTGGCGGGCACAGCGGATAATTGTTAACTTATGCGCCTTTCATTCCTTGGGGTTAGCGCCACCCGCCGCTCATGAACGACTCTCGACGCACCATCCTGGTCACCAGCGCCCTGCCCTATGCCAACGGGCCCATCCACCTGGGTCATCTGGTGGAGTACATCCAGACCGACATCTGGGTCCGCTTCCAGAAGCTGCGGGGCCACGACTGCCTGTACGTGTGCGCCGACGACGCCCATGGCACCCCCATCATGCTGCGGGCCGAGAAGGAAGGCCTCACCCCGGAGGCGCTCATCGAGCAGGTGGGCGAGGCCCATCGGGCGGATTTCGCGCAGTTCCGCATCGGCTTCGACAACTACTACACCACTCACTCCGAGGAAAACCGCGAGTCGGCGGCCTACATCTATACCCGCAACCGGGACGCCGGCCACATCGTTACCCGTGTCATCCGTCAGGCCTACGATCCCGAGCGGCGGATGTTCCTGCCCGACCGGTTCATCAGGGGGGAGTGCCCGCGCTGCGGGGCCCAGGACCAGTACGGCGACTCCTGCGAGGTGTGCGGAGCCACCTACAGCCCCACCGACCTGAAGAACCCGGTATCGGCCATCTCGGGCGCGCAACCTATAGAAAAGGAGTCGGAGCACTATTTCTTCAAGCTCGGCGACTTCGATGGCATGCTGCGCCAGTGGATCAGCCGCAGCGGCCTGCAGAGCGGCATCGCCAACAAGCTCAACGAGTGGTTCGAGGCCGGCCTGCAGGACTGGGACATCTCCCGGGACGCCCCCTACTTCGGCTTCGAGATCCCCGATGCGCCGGGGAAGTACTTCTACGTGTGGCTGGACGCCCCCATCGGCTACATCGCCAGCTTCAAGAACCTCTGCAAACGGCGCCCGGAACTGGATTTCGACGCCTACTGGGGCACCGACAGCCACTACGAGCTGTACCACTTCATCGGCAAGGACATCGCCTACTTCCACACGCTGTTCTGGCCGGCCATGCTGGCCGGCGCCGGGCTGCGCACCCCCACCGCCGTGTTCTGCCACGGCTTTCTGACCGTCAACGGCCAGAAGATGTCCAAGTCGCGCGGCACCTTCATCATGGCGCGCACCTATCTGGAACATCTGAATCCCGAATACCTGCGCTATTACTTCGCCGCCAAGCTGGGCGACGGCATCGAAGACCTGGACCTGAACCTGGAGGATTTCCGCCTGCGGGTGAACGCCGACCTGGTGGGCAAGGTGGTGAACATCGCCAGCCGCTGCGCCGGCTTCATCAACAAGCGCTTCGACGGCAGGCTGTCCGCCGAGCTGGCGGAGCCGGCGCTGTTCGCCGAATTCGCCGATGCCGCCGACGCCATCGCCGAGCTCTACGAAACGCGCCAGTTCGGTCACGCCATGACCGAAATCATGCAGCTGGCGGACAAGGCCAATCAGTACATCGACGCCAGAAAGCCCTGGGTGGCCATCAAGGAGCCCGGACGGGAGGCGGAGGTACAGGCGGTGTGCACCATGGGCCTGAACCTGTTCCGGGTGCTCATGACCTACCTCAAACCCGTGCTGCCCGGCGTGGCCGAGGGCGCCGAGACGTTTCTGGGCATCGAACCTCTGACCTGGATCAAGGTTGGTGAACCTTTGGTCAACCATACTATTGGTGCGTTCGTGCCGTTGATGACGCGCATCGAGCCGGACGCCGTGGAGGCGCTGCTGGAGGCATCCCGGGAAGACATGGCCGGCGCGGAAGGGCCCGCCGAGGCCGGCGGACCCCTGCAGGACGACCCCATCGGGCCGGAGGTCCAGTACCCGGACTTCGCCCAGGTGGATCTGCGGGTGGCCCGTATCGCCAAGGCCGAGCATGTGGAGGGCGCCGACAAGCTGCTGCGCCTGACCCTGGACCTGGGCGGCGAGACCCGCACGGTGTTCGCGGGCATCAAATCCGCCTACCGGCCCGAGGAACTGCAAGGGCGGCTCACCGTCATGGTGGCCAACCTGGCGCCCCGCAAAATGCGCTTCGGCGTGTCGGAAGGCATGGTGCTCGCCGCCGGCCCCGGCGGGCGGGACCTGTGGATCCTGTCCCCGGACAGCGGCGCCCAGCCCGGCATGCGCGTCAAGTAGCGCGCCGCATCGTTGCACCCCGGCGACGAGGCATGGGGATCGATGTTGAGAAGCTGTATACTCGCTACTTGTTTGACTCCACCCCGGCTGCGCGGAGTTGATGTGCGATGACCGAATACGCCCTGATCCTGGTCAGCACGGTGCTGGTGAACAACTTCGTGCTGGTGAAGTTCCTGGGACTGTGTCCGTTCATGGGCGTGTCGCGCAAGCTGGAGACGGCCACCGGCATGGCGCTGGCCACCACCTTCGTGCTGACCCTGTCCTCCATCTGCAGCTACCTGGCCGAGCACTACCTGCTCGAACCTCTGGGCCTGGGGTACCTGCGCACCATCACCTTCATCCTGGTCATCGCGGTGGTGGTGCAGTTCACCGAAATGGTGGTGCACAAGACCAGTCCTTTGCTCTATCAGGTGCTGGGCATCTTTCTTCCGCTGATCACCACCAATTGCGCCGTGCTGGGCGTCGCGCTGCTGAATGTCCAGCAGCATCTGGGGTTCCTGCAGTCGGCCGTGTACGGCTTCGGTGCCGCCGTCGGTTTCTCGCTGGTGCTCATCCTGTTCTCGGCGGTTCGCGAACGGGTGGCGGCCGCCGACGTGCCGGTACCGTTCCGGGGCTCCGCCATCGCCCTGATCACCGCCGGGCTGATGTCGCTGGCCTTCATGGGCTTCTCGGGCCTGGTCAAGGGTTGAGGCGCCGCCATGGGAACCTATAGGGCTGACAAGGCGGAGGGCGCACCATGCTGACGCCGATCCTCGCCCTGGGTCTGCTGGCCGCCGTGTTCGGCCTGCTGCTGGGCTACTCCGCGATCCGCTTCCGGGTGGAGGGCGAACCCATCGTGGAGCAGATCAACGCCATCCTGCCCCAGACCCAGTGCGGCCAGTGCGGCTACGCCGGCTGCCGACCCTATGCCGAAGCCATCGCGGCCGGCGAAGCGGACATCAATCAGTGCCCGCCCGGCGGCGAAGCCGGCATCCAGGCCCTGGCCGATCTGCTGGGGCGCGATCCCCTGCCGCTGAACGAAAGCCACGGCGAGCACAAGGGCAAGCGGGTGGCGCGCATCGACGAAAGCACCTGCATCGGCTGCACCCTGTGCCTGCAGGCCTGTCCGGTGGACGCCATCCTGGGGGCCGCCAAGCACATGCACACCGTCATCGAGGCCGAATGCACCGGCTGTGAGCTGTGCCTGGAGCCCTGCCCGGTGGACTGCATCGAGATGATTCCGGTCAGGGAAGACATCACCACCTGGAAGTGGCCGTTCCCGGAAGAGCGCTGGGTGGACATCGCCCAGGCCCCGCTGCGACACGCGGCCCGGTAGTGGTTGGCCGACGGCCCTGATTGATGGCGGCACGCTTCGACAAGCTGTTTCATTTCCACGGTGGCCTGCACCTGCCCGGCCACAAGGACCAGTCCACCGCCACGCCGGTGGTACCCGCGCGGGTACCGTCCCGCTTGATCCTGCCGCTGCACCAGCATATCGGTCAGCCCGCCGAAGCCCTGGTGAAACCCGGAGATCACGTTCTGAAAGGCCAGCTCATCGGGCGGGCGGAAGGCTATGTCAGTGCCGGCGTGCACGCCAGCAGCTCGGGGCGGGTGGTGGAGGTCGCGGAGCGGCCGGTGCCCCATCCTTCCGGTCTGACCGCGCTGTGCGTGGTCATCGAGACCGACGGCCTGGAGCAGTGGCGCGAGCGGGACGAGCCGCCGACGGACTACCGCACGCTGGACCCCAGCGAGCTGCGCAACCGCATCCGCGACGCGGGCATCGTGGGACTGGGCGGCGCGGGCTTTCCCACCTTCGTGAAAATGAACCCCGGCGCCGGCCATGCCATCGAGCTGCTGATCATCAACGGCGCCGAGTGCGAGCCGTACATCACCTGTGACGACATGCTGATGCGCGAGCGCCCGGCGGACATCGTGACCGGCATGACCATCCTGCGCCACGCCGTGGGCGCCCGCGAATGCGTGATCGCGGTGGAGGACAACAAGCCCCAGGCCATTGCCGCTCTGCAGCGGGAAGTGGAAGCGGCGGGCGATCCCACCGTGCAGGTGGTGACGGTGCCCACCCGCTATCCCACCGGCGGCGAGAAACAGCTCATCAAGGTGCTGACCGGAAGGGAAGTGCCCAGCCAGGGTCTGCCCGCCGACATCGGCGTGGTCTGCCACAACGTGGGCACCGCGGCGGCCGTGTACCGCAACGTGATGGACGACCAGCCGCTGGTCTCCCGGTTCATCACCGTCACCGGCGGCGGCGTGGCGCAGCCCCGCAACCTGGAGGTGCTGATCGGCACCCCCATCGCCGATCTGGTGGCGCAGTGCGGCGGCTACACCGACACCGCGGACCGCCTGATCATGGGTGGGCCCATGATGGGCTTCGCCCTGCCCGACGATGCCCTGCCGGTGATCAAGACCACCAACTGCATTCTGGTGGCCGCTCGCGCCGAGCTGCCCGCACCCCGGACGGCCATGCCCTGCATCCGCTGCGGAGAATGCGTACAGGTCTGTCCGGCGAACCTGCTGCCCCAGCAGCTGTACTGGTATGCCCACGCCAAGGATTTCGACAAGATCCAGGACTACCACCTGTTCGACTGCATCGAATGCGGCTGTTGCGCCCAGGTCTGCCCCAGCCACATTCCCCTGGTGCAATACTACCGCTTCGCCAAGACCGAAATCTGGGCTCAGGAACGGGAGCGGCGCCATGCCGATCAGGCACGTCGACGCCATGAATTCCGTCTGGCCCGGCTGGAACGGGACAAGCAGGAACGGGAGCAACGTCTGCGGGAGCGGCGCAAAGGGGCGCCCCAGGACACCAAGAAAGCCGCCATCCAGGCCGCTCTGGAACGGTCCAAGGCGAAGAAGGCGGCGGCGGGCAACGCCCCGGACGCAACCGCTGCAGCGGCGCCCGAACCGTCGGGCGACGCCGCCGAGGCGACGCCCAAGCCGCAGTCCAAAGAAAACGCCTGATGGAGTTTCACACCTACAGCTCGCCGCATCTGCCCGCCCACAACGACGTGGCCGTGGTCATGCGTCGGGTGCTCTACGCCCTGGTGCCCGGCGCGCTGGCCTACTGGTGGTTCTTCGGCTGGGGCGTGCTGATCAACCTGGCGCTGTGCGTGTCCGTGGCGGTGGGCGCCGAGGCCGCCATACTCCAACTGCGGGGCCGCCCGGCGGGGCGCTTCCTGGCGGACGGCAGCGCGGTGGTGACCGGCGCGCTGCTGGGCCTGGCGCTGCCGCCGCTGACTCCCTGGTGGATACCGGTGGTGGCGGTGCTGTTCGCCATCGTGGTCGCCAAGCAGTTGTACGGAGGCCTGGGCTACAACCCCTTCAATCCGGCCATGGTGGGCTATGTGGTGGTGCTGATCTCCTTTCCCCGGGAGCTGTCCCTGTGGGCCTCGCCCGTCGGCATCGGCGCCCACACCCTGAACCTCGCCCAGACACTGCAACTGGTGTTCGCCAACCACTTCCCCGGCGGGTTGAACTGGGACGCGGTCACCTCGGCCACTCCCCTGGACGCGGTCAAGATCGGCCGCGGGCTCGACAAGACCATGAGCGAAATCGGCCGCGCACCGGTGTTCGGGGACTTCGGGGGCGTGGGCTGGGAATGGGTGAATCTGTGGTACCTGGTGGGAGGCATCTGGCTGCTGCGCGAGCGGGTGATCCGCTGGCAGATTCCCGCCGGGGTACTGGGCGCCCTGTTCTTCATGGCACTGGCCTTCTACCTGAGCAGCCCCGATCGGTTCCCGTCCCCGCTTTTTCACCTGTTCAGCGGCGCCACCATGCTGGGGGCGTTCTTCATCGCCACCGACCCGGTATCGGCCAGCACCACCAACCGGGGGCGCCTGATATACGGCGCCGGCATCGGCATCCTGGTGTACGTCATCCGCACCTGGGGCGGATACCCTGAAGGGGTGGCCTTCGCGGTATTGTTGATGAACATGGCCGCCCCTACCATCGACTACTACAGCCGTCCGCGCGTGTTCGGCCAATCCAGGGAATAGACGTGAGCTACCGGCAGGTCCTGGTCACTTCGCTGCTGTTGCTGCTGTTCGCGGTCGCCGGTACCGCGCTGGTCGCGCTCACCTACGACCAGACCCGCGGGCGCATCGCCGCCAACGAACGGGCCGCCCTGCTGCACAACCTGCAGTTGCTGGTGCCGCGCAGTGCCTACGACAACGACCCGCTGCAGGACACCGTGCAGGTCCGTGACCCCGCCATGCTGGGCACCGGCGACCCGGTGACGGTGTACCGCCTGCGCAAGGGCGGCAAGCCGGTGGCCGCGGTGCTCACCCCGGTGGCCCCCGACGGCTACGGCGGCCCCATCAGGCTGCTGGTGGGCATCTACTACGACGGCACCATCGCCGGGGTGCGGGTCCTGTCCGAGCACGAGACCCCCGGTCTGGGGGACGCCATCAAGGCGGACCGCTCCAACTGGATTTTCGGTTTCAACGGCAAATCCATCGGCAATCCGCCCCTGGACAAGTGGAAGGTGAAGAAGGACGGCGGCGTGTTCGACCAGTTCACCGGCGCGACAATAACCCCACGGGCGGTAGTAAAAGCTATTCGGAAGACTCTGATATACTTTTCACGGCATCGCGCCAGCCTGTTCAAGGGCGGCGGCGCTGGTTAGGGAACAGAGGCCGCCGGCCCATTCCGGGCGGGCGTGAGTCCGATCCAATGCACAACAATTGACGCTCGTCATGGCCGCCGCGGCCGGACGCAGCCATGCTCGTACCATGACCGGACCCAGCTACAAGTCGATCGCCGTCAACGGGCTGTGGGCCAACAACAGCGGCCTGGTGCAGCTGCTGGGTCTGTGCCCCACGCTGGCGGTCACTTCCACCGTCATCAACGGCCTGGGCATGGGGCTGGCCACCACCGCCACACTGGTCGCCTCCAACACCACTGTGTCCGTGATCCGCAAAGTGGTGCGCCCGGAAGTGCGCATTCCGGTCTTCGTACTGGTGATCGCCTCCATCGTCACCGCCATCGAGCTGGTGATGAACGCCTACTTTCATCAGCTGTACAACATCCTGGGCATCTTCATACCCCTGATTGTCACCAACTGCGTGATCATCGGACGGGCCGAGGCGTTCGCCTCCAAGAACACACCCGACCGCGCCTTCCTGGACGGACTGATGATGGGGATCGGCTTCACCCTGGTGCTGATGGCCCTGGGCGCCATGCGCGAGGTGGTGGGGCAGGGTACGCTGCTGGCCAACGCCCAACTGATGTTCGGGCCGGCAGCCAAGACCTGGACCCTGCACGTCCTGCACCACTACCGGGGCTTCCTGGTGGCGACCCTGCCGCCGGGCGCCTTTCTCGGCCTGGGGCTGCTCATCGCCCTGAAGAACGTCATCGATGCCCGGCGGGAACGCCGCGCGGCACGCGCCGCCGTCCCCGCCGTGCAGCCGGCCAATACGCCTGCGTAGGGAGGCTCTGCAGCGCTTCCCTGGCACAACGGCCCATCTGAAACAGAGGAGTGAACAACATGTCCGGACATTTTCCCTTCCTGGGAAAAGGAGTGCGCTACGGCGCCGCCCGTCTGCCCATCAGCGCCTTCTTCGAGCACCACGGCTTCGGCCTGGCGACCCAGGAGAAGTACTACAAATGGTGGTACGACTGGGCCAAGAATTTCGTGCAGAACGATCCGGACCTGAGCTACACGAAGGCCGTGGAGTTTTCCCACTACCCGTACGGCCAGCATGCCCACCACAGCTTCCATCTCAACAAGAAGCTGTGGGCCATCACGCTCGCCGATCTGGGCGACGTGATACGGGACCACATTATGCCCAAGCTCAGCGAGGAACAGCTCCACCAGCTGGAAGCCGATCACGACAAGCTGGTGCAGAAACTGGAGAAGGAAGCGGAAAGCGCCGACGAGCTGGAAATCCCCGAAGTGGGCTACTTCCGGCACACCTGAGCGCCCCCAACGCCGGCCACGAAAAAGCCCCGCCCGCGGGGCTTTTTCGTGGCCGCCCGCCGCACACTCGATATCCACCCCGGTCTCGGGTATGTTGCTGGACCGGTACGCCAGGCAGCCCCTGACATGAACAAAGAAAAGCGCCGGCTCATCTTCGAACGCCTGAAGGCAGCCAACCCCGCTCCCACCACCGAGCTGAACTACGGCAATCCGTTCCAGCTGCTGGTAGCGGTGATCCTTTCCGCCCAGGCCACCGACAAGGGCGTGAACAGGGCGACCGAACGGCTCTTCCGGGTGGTGGAAAAGCCGGCCGATGTGCTGGAGCTGGGCGAGCAGCGGTTGAAGGACTACATCAAGACCATCGGGTTGTTCAACAGCAAGGCCAGGAACATCGTCGCCGCCTGCGACATTCTGCAGACGCGCCACCACGGCGAGGTGCCCCGGGACCGCGAGGCGCTGGAAGCGCTGCCCGGCGTGGGCCGCAAGACCGCCAACGTGATCCTCAACACCGCCTTCGGCGAACCGACCATCGCCGTGGACACCCACATCTTCCGGGTCGCCAACCGCACCGGTCTGGCGCCCGGCAAGACCGTGCTGGAGGTGGAGCGCCGGTTGGAGAAATTCGTGCCGGCACCCTTCAAGAAGGACGCCCATCACTGGCTCATTCTGCTGGGGCGCTACACCTGCATGGCCCGCAAGCCCCGCTGCCCCGCCTGTCCCATCCGCGATCTGTGCGAGTACCGCCACAAGACCGTCGACGGGTGACACGCAGCGCCGCAGGTGCCGTGCTACCTTAGGCTTGAATGCACGGCGACCGTCGGTCGCCGGCAACCGCGGGGCAACGCCCGCACCGATATCGTCAACGGATTCGCCATGCTTTTCGGACAGGACCGGGACCAGATCCGCCATTTCTACTACGACGTCTGGCGCAAACACCAGGCCGGTGAACCCTTGGAGCCGCTGGAAACCGTGGTTCGCGACGTCATCCTGGACCATCCCGAATACCAGCACCTGCTGGGCGATCCAGAACGTTCCCTGCAGCGCGAGTACCTGCCGGACGGCGGCGAGACCAACCCGTTTCTGCACATGGGCCTGCACATCGCCATTCAGGAGCAGATCGGCACCGATCGCCCGCCGGGCATCCGCCACCTGTACCGCCGACTGCTGGCCCGCACCGGCGACGCCCATGAGGTCGAGCACCGCATCATGGACTGCCTGGCCGAAATGATCTGGCGCGCTCAGCGCGACGGCAGCGCTCCGGACGAGACCGGCTACCTGCAGTGTCTGCGGCGGGTGCTGGGCTGACCGCGGCCCGCCGGCAGACCGATCGAACCGCCGCCGGCCAACGGCAGCATCGGTCAGGCAGCGGCTCAAGACCGCCGCCGCCGGCGCCGCTAAGTGAAGCAGCGGCGGGAAATTACGTAACAACCGGACCAGGGGAGTCGCCCAGCCATGCTAGCGGGCCACAGCAACGGATTTCTGTTTGCCGTTCTCGACATCATGGCCATCGCATTCGTGATGGTACTCGCAGCATTGGTGCTCTGGGGCGTCGGCACCTACATCCTGGACGCCAGCCAGACCCGCCACGCCATCCGCCACAACTACCCGGTCATCGGACGTTTCCGTTACCTGTTCGAGCACCTGGGCACGTTCTTCCGCCAGTATTTCTTCGCCATGGACCGCGAGGAGCTGCCGTTCAACCGCGCCGAGCGCAGCTGGGTCTATCGGGCGTCCAAGAACCTGGACAGCACGGTGCCGTTCGGCTCTACCCGGGACCTGCGGCCCCTGGGTTCGGTGTACTTCGTCAACTGCCCGTTCCCGGATCTGGGTGAAGACACCAAACCGCCGGTGGCGGTCACCATCGGCCCGTACTGCGACAAGCCCTACATCACCGAATCACTTTTCAACATCTCGGCCATGAGCTATGGCGCCATCTCGCGCCCGGCGGTGCTGGCCCTGTCCAAAGGGGCACAGATGGCCGGCTGCTGGATGAACACCGGCGAAGGCGGCCTGTCCCCCTACCATCTGGAAGGGGGCGCCGATCTGATCATGCAGATCGGTACCGCCAAGTACGGCGTACGGGACGAATACGGCCACCTGGACGAAAAGAAGCTGCGCGAAGCGGCCGGCCACGACACCGTGCGCATGGTGGAGATCAAGCTCAGCCAGGGCGCCAAGCCCGGCAAAGGCGGCATTCTGCCCGCGGTCAAGGTCACGCCGGAGATCGCGGCCATTCGCTGCATCCCGCCCTACAAGGCATCCATCAGTCCCAACCGTCATCTGGAAGTGAGCAGCGTGGGGGATCTGCTGGACATGATCGACCGGGTGCGGCGCATCACCGGCAAGCCGGTGGGGTTCAAGACCGTCCTGGGCGCCTACGGCTGGCTGGACGAGCTGTTCGCGGAGATCCACCGTCGCGGCATCGAGACGGCGCCCGATTTCATCACCCTGGACGGTGCCGAGGGCGGCAGCGGCGCGGCGCCCATGGCCCTGATGGACAACATGGGCATACCCCTGCGCGAAAGCCTGCCCCTGCTGGTGGACAAGCTGATCGCCCACGACCTGCGCGAGCGCATCAAGGTCATCGCCGCCGGCAAGCTCATCACCCCGGCGGACGTGGCCTGGGCATTGTGCATGGGCGCCGACTTCGCGAACTGCGCGCGCGGGTTCATGTTCGCCCTGGGCTGCATTCAGGCCCTGCAATGCAACAAGGACACCTGCCCCACCGGCATCACCACCCACAACCCGAGGTTGCAGGAAGGTCTGGACCCGCACCTGAAGGCCGTGCGCGTGAGCAACTACGTGGAAAACATGGTGCACGAAGTCGGCACCATCGCACACGGCTGCGGCGTCTCCAATCCCCGCAACCTGCGCCGCTTCCATGCCCGCATGGTCACCGAACAGGGCGTCTCCAGCCCGTTGGACGAAATCTATCCCGAACCCCGCCGGGGCACCGCCAGCGTCAGTCTGCAGCGCCGGGCCAACTGAGGCGCTCGGGACACGGGCGAACCGGTCCGCTGCCCTTTTTGCGGTGTGTCGTCGCGGGATGCACCGCCCCCGGATCAGGCGGCCGAATGCGCCGGACGGGCCGTGCGGGCAACCGAGCCGTCGAACAGCCGCCACACCACCCAATAGACCAGCAGACCGCAGTAGGCACCGGCGATCACGTCGCTGACGAAATGATAGTCCAGCAGCACCAGCGCGGCGGCCAGCAGGCACAGCAGCGCGGCCAGTGCCCCACGGTAGCGGGGATAGTAATGCCACACCGCCGCCGCCATGGCGGTGAAGACGATCATATGTCCGGACGGAAAGCCGTTGAACACGCCGGTGCCGTGGAACCAGTGAAAGCCCTCCAACTGCGGCTGCACCAGCCAGTCGCGGGTCCTTATGCGTCCGAACACCAACTTGAGGATCACTTTTGCCCCATAGGACAGCGGCGCCACCATTCCCAGCAACGCCAGACACCCCCGCAGCCGCCCTCTGACCGGATCGGCGGCCAGCAGGAAACGTCCGCCCCATCCCAGCACGGTAACGGCACTCACCACCGGCAGCAGCAGGTCGGGCACATGGGGCATGCCGGACCCGGTGCCCGTCCGACCCATTAGCAGGTGCTGCACAAGGCGCGCCACCTCCGCGTCCACAAACCGGTAGCTGACGTACGCCGCCAGGGCGAAGGGCAAAAGGGCAACGAGCAGCGTCTTGAGGCGCATGGCAGTATCGGTCCCGCTCACAGTGAAGGCCACAGGTCCGTCGGGCCTGTGCGTCGCCGGCGCAGACGGGGACCCGGACAGGTCGGCAGGGTTTGTAAAATATTCCCTATTATGACTTGAAACGCCGCCGGCCGTTCAGCGTCCTGCCGGAGGGCCGCGACGATGGTCTTTGCCGGGCGCTTCGGCTA